>Ga0315902_10014210_pt1 | contig 10247 bp, 5 predicted proteins | sample LakEriMetagenome_9_FD_203523 | JGI IMG/M metagenome (GOLD analysis project Ga0315902, IMG submission 203523) | Freshwater fungal communities from buoy surface, Lake Erie, Ohio, United States - Buoy 12 MA117 | ecosystem: Environmental > Aquatic > Freshwater > Lake > Lake biofilm | place: USA...
AGTGCATGTTGGTCCTGAAGTCGTAGACCCACAATTCTTTGGTCCAAGGAGTCTCAGAAGCAGGCTTCTTGTCGAAGAAGAGCACATTCGCCTTTACTCCACCTGCATAGAAGATGCCTGTCGGCAAGCGAAGAAGAGTGTGAACATCAAACTCCTTCAATAAGCGCTGACGGATAGTCTCACCTGCACCACCCTCGAACAACACATTATCTGGCAGGACCACCGCTGCACGCCCGTTGACATCAAGGATTGTTTTAATGTGCTGCACAAAGTTCAACTGCTTGTTTGAGGTAGTTACCCAGAAGTCCGGGCGCATAATGGCAAGGTTGTTCTTTCCGACTTTGCCCTCTTCGGTGACGAATGTATTAGAGGCCTTGGTTCCAAATGGTGGATTCGCCAGAACAACTGAGTAGCGTTTGCCAGGGTCTGCAGTGAGGGAGTCCCCTACATAAATCGGTGAGTCTGCACCGGGCTTTACCATCCCGTGAAGAATCATGTTCATTGCAGCCAGGCGAGCAGGGCCATCACCCAGCTCGGTGCCCGTTGCAAACGCCGTCTGCAGGTGTTCGGTTTCTTTTGGTGAGCTAGCGGTCGGAGCAGCGTGCTCAAAAGCTGACAACAAGAAGCCACCTGAGCCAACTGCTGGGTCATTTACAGTATCTTTTGCGGTTACTTGCATCACATCGACCATCGCTGCAATCAGTGCTCTGGGTGTGAAGTACTGTCCGGCGCCAGACTTCATGTCTTCAGCGCCTTTTTGAAGCAATGACTCGTATGCGTCACCTTTGATGTCAGTACCAGTTGCCGACCAGTTCTGCTTGTCGATGAGGTCGACAATAAGCTGCTTCAACTTGGCGGGGTCTTTGAAGCGACTCTGTGCGCCACGAAAGATAGTTCCTAAAACACCTTTTTGTTTCGCCAGGGTTTGCAATATGTAGGTGTACGTCTCTTCGAGTTTCGAGCCATCTGCGTCCAGTAATCGCTGCCAAGAGCAGTCTTCAGGAACAATTCCCTTCTCAGGGTTGATCTTGCGAGTCTCTCGCTCATGAGCCATCTTCAAGAACAATAGGTAAGTCAACTGGTCGGTGTACTCGACCACGTGCACCCCATCGTCACGAAGCACTGCACAGAAAGCCCAGAGTTTGTCGACGAGTTGACGAGATGGTGACTGAGCCATGCGCTCTTCATTTTCGGCACAAACTGCACAATGTATGGCTGTCTTCATTCTTTATCCGTTCCTCATGTTTCCTGAAAATGCAGACTGCAGCAAGGCTCTTCGTAGCGTTGCAATCTGGCTACCAAGTTGTTCTAAGTCAGCGTGCAGGGATCCCGCAACAACTAGCGAAGACTCAATCCGCTCCACGATTTGTTTTTGAAGAGCGAGTTCGGGAAGTTGAAATTCAAAGTTTGCAATCTTTTCCCAACTCACCCGAGGTCTATCGCCTGTGTCCAAGAGTGCAGTAAACGCCAAGAAACGTGGGGACATCAAGAGATGCTTCAAGAACAAGGAGTCTAGTGTTGCACTTGGCATCATTACGATGAACTCACCCGACACATAAAGTCTTTCAGGTGCTAGAACCACTTTGTTTAGGTACGGTCGCAGACGTCCGTACAGTAAATCCCCTTGTTCAACTATCGGAGACGCACTTTTGTACTTGCCCGCCGAATCAAAGCTTAAGACTCTGCCTCCATGTGATTCCACGTGCTCTAGACCTAGATACTTTGCTATTGGTTCTTGGGACGGAATTCCCTTGTTCTTCCTAGTCTGAATGTGATCAACGAGTGTCGTCCAGGGTAAAGAGGAATCGCCAAATAGGGCATCTTCTAGCAAAGAGCGTCTAAAGGTTGCAGTTTGCAAGGTTGCCGCCTTGATCTCGGCGAGTACCTTATCGAGTTTGGATAGGTAGTCGTCTAGGGTTTCGACGATTCGGTTTTGCTCTTCAATAGGAGGGACCGCGATGGGTAAGTTTCTGACTATTTGTAGGTTGACACGGGGGCGGGTTGTGCCCTTTTGGCTCTCGTTTATGAACTTAGAAATAAGTGGTGAGTTCAGTTGGTAGCACAAGAATTTGGTGTTGACTTTTCCCGGACGGATTCGCACTAAATCAGCGACAATGACGCCTTGGGGAAGATCATCTCCAACGATTGCGCTCACGCCAAGTGGTGCCCCAAGTTTAGTCATTATGACGTCGCCAGACACAAAGTTGTGCCTACCCAAAGACGCCGCTTTGAGAGGAGACACGTAATCCATTTTTTTTATTTGGATTTCATTTGGCTTGATGTTTTGGATTTTGAGAACGGGAACACCTGAGGTGTTGAAATCTGACCGCTTCAGATTGGACCCAAACGGACCATCGACAATGTCATTCTTGGGGTTTTCAACTAAAGAGGATAGAGATTGAACTTCCCAACCTTTTGGCAACTCGGTCATGCACTCAACGCCTGGTTCAAATCAGTGATAATCGCTACCGGATCAGAGAAGTCTTTTTCTATGCCATCACTGCCACCCCAATCAATAAATGGCACTGCATCCAGCGCCATTGTTTCGAAGGTCACACCTGTGCAGATATAGTCCTTGATTGCATCTAACCAGCGACGCTGCTCCTGAGTGAAACTTGTGCCTCTTTGCTCCTGAGTTAGCAGCCAACCTTGATAACGCTGTTCTACTACGTCGGCAAAAGGGACAAGTTCAGGCATGATGCCGAGCGTATACCGGACCAAGGACACTAGGTCCACGGTCTTGTTTTTGATACTGCGATTCGTTTTGTTCAGCATTTCATAGGATTTCCAGATCACCGCCGGGGTCCAGTCCTGGTGAGGCTTACGAATGGTTGCAATTAGCTCTTCGATCTGCCTCCTGGTAACTCCCGAGTTTTTAGGGCGGCTATAGAGCAACTGAAGTGCCGTTATCTCGTCCTTGTTGTCTTCCAGGTATTGACGCCAGTCCTGGACTGTGCGCTCTGCTAGCTCTAGATTTGGTACCCCACCTGCAAAGAGAAGCTGATCTGGTGTTACTTCATCCCTAAAGATGTACTTACTTTGATGCATTGTGACTAGGCGTTCACGCAGCTCTTGGGAGGTTGCTAGAACACCGGTCAGGCTCTGGACAAACTCGTGGACTACAACTTCCTCGGGCGTTCCTTCAGGCGCACCCTTCGCAGCTTCAGCAAGAGCCTCTGGGTTGACTGAGCGCACAAGCTGTTGAGATATCTCCTCGATAGTCACACCTGCAATAGCTTCGATTTCATTGCGCTCTGCTGCTGACATCCGAAGTCCCAGCTTTGAGAGCCTGGATCCAAGAGTGGCGGCCTCATCTTGAGTGAGCTCACGTGCTGCTGCTTTTTTGAGAAGTGAGTCTAAGGATGCAGTCTTTACTCGATCTGTGACAGTGACGTCAACAAAGTCATGTTCGGTAACACCAATTGCGTCAACAATCACAAATCGCTCTTTGTGGACACCTTGCTCCGTCACAGCCTGGAAGTCTGAATCAGTAATGCTGCGAGCGCCGCGGCCCTTCATCTGCTCAAAGTATGTGCCGGAGCGGACATCTCTCATGAACAGGACACATTCCAAGGGTTTTACATCAGTACCCGTGGCGACCATATCCACCGTCACCGCTATTCGTAGCTCCGGAGAGGTGCGAAGTCGATTGATGAGGTCCGCGGGGTCTTTTGCTGTGTAAGTTATCTTGGCTGCAAAGCCGTCACCTTTGTTGAACACCTCCCTAACTATTCGAACGATTGTTTCGGCGTGGGCGTCGCTTTTGGCAAAAATAAGTGTCTTTGGAACGACGTTGCGCTTATCACCCTGATCGTTGAGCTCAGGGAAAATTTCGGTAAACATTCGGTCTCGAAATGTTTCTAAAACAAGGCGAATGTGGTTTGGACTTTCTACTGCAATGCCCTGGTCGGTTGGCTTCCAGTCATAGTCTTCTTCGACCTCAAGTTCCTTCTGCTCCCTCGTTCTCTTATCGATTGCGGGAATAACAGTTCCGGCCTCAATCAGTCCGCCTTCTTCAGCGATCTGAGTCTTTATTCGATAGATATCGAAGCCAACGTTTACTTCATCTGCCACAGACTCCTGAAAGGTGTACTCGCTCACTAGATTCTGCTCAAAGAAGGCAAGAGTCTGCTTGGTTGGGGTAGCGGTAAGACCGACTATCTGCGCATCGAAGTATTCGAGGACTCTGCGCCACTGGCCATAAATGCTCCTGTGGCACTCGTCCACGATGATGAGGTCGAAAGCTTCTGGGGGAAACTGTTCCGAATACACAGCTTCTACTTCACCGTTGATGCTTGGGTCGTCTATATCCGTTGAGAAATCTTCCGGTAGCGCTTCGCCCTTTAGTCCTGCCCACACTCTCTGAATTGTCGAAACTACCACCTTGGATGAATCTGGGACTCCGCCTGCAGCCAATTTTGAGACTGGATAGATTGCAGTGAACTTCCTCCCGTCGTCTGGAGTATCCCAATTCTTAAACTCAAGAATTGTCTGATCGCCTAAGTTGTTTCGATCAACGAGGAACAGGACTCTCTTGAATCCCCCGAACTTTAGAAGTCGGTAGATCTCCGTGACTGCCATGCGAGTCTTTCCAGCACCAGTTGCCATCTGCACCAGTGCACGTCTACGGCCATCCGTCTGAAGCCAGCGTTCTATGTTGTGAATTGCTCTTTCTGAAGCAGGTCTGAGGTCATACCCTTCGGTACCAGGCATGGTCTGGATTTGGCTGCGCCAACCTCCTTTACCGGTACCTGGATCTTCGGCACGAATGATGTCTTCCAAGGTCGAAGGACGCTGGAAATTGAAGATTCTTCTGGAGGTTGGCTCAGGATCAAAATGGTTGGAGAAGTAAAGCTCGGTTGAGGATGCTTCGTATACAAAAGGAAGGACCCCCTTGGCTAAAACAGCATTTGGTTTCTGTCCAGGGGTGAGACTGGATGCGTAGCGCATTGCCTGAGAGTGCACTTCAGCTAAGGTTGTCCCTGCTGGTTTGGCCTCGATAACTCCAACAATTTTTTGATTCAGATAGAGCAGATAGTCGACTCGACCATCGCCCATGGGAACTTCTCTGACTGCCACGCCCTGGGCCGCCGACAGGTTCATGGCCTCTCGATCTTGGACAGCCCAACCAGCCTGAACCAAGTAAGCATCAATTCGCTGACGGGCTTGTGCCTCTGCTGGTAGTCCCCCTGGAGTCATACTTTCAAGAATAGCGAGACCTAAGACATCAGTTTCATGCCCAGGAGAACCACGTCAGCCCAGCGAAATGCATCGGAGAGTCCTTAGGCCTCTTCCGGTCCCTCAGGTGCCTGGCAAGGCTTGTACATTATGGAAAAATCTGGCGATCTCTACTTATCGCCTGTCATTATCTGAACACGTTTGAAACGGATTGCGCTCGCTGCAGGTTGAAATGGCTCAAGTTTATATGCCAGAAGGAGGAAGATTGTCCGTTTTGTCCTCAGGAGACCTGGTGCTATCTATTCGTTTCTTAGATCCTGAGCACTGGATTAGAGATATTTAGTATTGGCCGCGACGAGAGCAAACTTCTATAAATCTAAGTCGCTCAGTCTAGTGTCATTCCAAAGCCAATACCCAGAACCGCTGAACTGACTGTTTACACTAACTTTACCTATTCGCTTCTTTATCGCAGTCGTAAGAGGAGAAAGGCTCCATTCCGAGCCTTCAAACTGAACTTTGGCATCGCTTACTACTACAGCTGAAATTCTCGGGTTTTCAGAAAAGTAGATAGTTTCTCCAACTAATTGCCCCAGAACTTCTCTGACATCAAACTGAGAGGTCTTGTCTGATTCTTGAGCCCAGTTACTAGCCAACTTTCTCGACGAAGGAATCTCAAGAATGTTTTCCAGAATAAGTCCGGACAGGTATGTACCCCTCCTTCGAATAGCGTCGCCATCCCACTTCTCGCGATCTGTCACGTAGTTTTGCGTAACTTGAAGTCCAGACTTGCCAATATATGTAGATTTTTTCACGGCAAAAGGTTTATTGCCAAGCTCTTGATTATGACGGATGAGCGTAATGTTTCCAGACGTGTGGACGAATTCCTGATGAATTTCATCAGCATTTGTTCCCAGATCTTCGCGCCAGGCATCATTTAAAGTTTGCGGCATTATGTGCTCAAGCTGAAGGTTCTCGTCTTCCCACGCAGGTCGAGACTTGGTGAGAAATTCTTCAATCATTGAAAGCAAGAGTTTAGGGTAGTTCCGAGATTCACCTAAGTTGTAAAAGTTCATCGATCTCAGCTGCGTTGATACTTCGGTGTCGTTTGGGATTCGGCGCGCATAACCCGCTGACGAAAGTTGATTGAAAATTACTTCGGTGAAGTTACTGTCTTCATGAAATTCACTTAGGCGGGCACCCAAGACTGGAAGGAATTGGTTTTCACCTGCAGTAAGTCTCAGGATTCTTCTTCTGAGTAAATATGTGCGAAGACCTTTTAGTATCGCTTCGATGGCGCCTAGAGATATTCGGCCAGCGTGATATTCGCGAAGCGCTGATGCAATGTAGGAGTAAGCGGTAGCAATTCCAATGACATGTAGATCGCTCAAACACTGGTCTAGGAAGCGTTCGCTGGTTTTCTCCAAAAGGCTCGCTTGGGCATAAGGAACTGAAAATGCGACAAAATCCTCCAAAATCTCTTCAGTTGTTCGGCCTCTCGCAATTTCTTTAAATCCACCATATAGCTCTTTGAAGTTGCTCTCCCGAGCGACTTTATGGCTCTTGTGTTGGTCTGCCTGCATCCAGTCACGAATAAATTCTGAAAGTCGCCCCGGTAGACGCTTCTCTAGTGAGAGCCAATACTGATTGTAAAGCTGGGTCTGAGCATCAGAAGATTTACCCATTAGTAGGTAATTTCTAACTAAGTCGGCAAGAGATAGGGGTTTTCCAAGTGAGTTCATCGACTCAAAGATTTCTTGAGGGTTCTCCCATGGGTTCTTATCCGGTTCAAGCTGAATGGCGATAATGCTAAATTTTGCAAGACCCCATTCCAATAGAAGCCTGCGCTCCTCCTCGGGAAGTGATTCTAAAGAGCGTCGGAAAAATTCATAGTTTTGGAAAACCGCCGAGTTCCTCAGCTCCTGTGGGACACTCTTGGACAAGGCCAAATGCTTGTAGGCTTCCCAGTCTGTCTCTACCTGCTTTAACTTGATTTTGTAGTCGGATTGCTTCCCAGACCTTTCATTTTGCAGGTAGTTTCTCTGGATTGTCTCTTTCAGGTCCTCGTCGCTAATTGTGTCTCTAAGAGCCATGAGGAAGAGCATAGATGTGGTTATTCGCTGCTGTCCATCGGTCAGGATATACCGCGAAGGGACTCCAAATCCTGCGTCCTCAATCACATATACAACGCTCCCGAAGAAATGCTCCGCTCTAGTCCCCGAAGCGTTCAGAGCCGCAACTTTCTGGACGTCGTTGAAGAACACTTTGCAGGTGCTCGTGGACCACTCATAGTTTCGCTGATACGGCGGGATAAAAAAAGTCACGTCTTTGCTGGAGAGGGAATTCAAGAGATTTGTAGGATCTGCTCGCATTTTTACATCCCCCAGGATTTTTTAGGCTCGTGGGCAATGTCTGGTTCTCTTGCCCTTTGACTAAACTATAGCTCTAACATGCGACATAACGCCAGGAGTCCAAACTCAAGTTCAGCAGAGTGCGGAGCCTGTAGATCCAAGCGCTGTGGCGCTTGAGGGTCTCTGTCTCCCACCCAACTACCAGCTAACTCCCCGTTTCTGATAGAGCTCTGCCAGAACCCTTACGAGTGGCTGATTATCGATTGGTTGATGAATTGAATTCACTAACTTGAAAACTGTCCACTCCAAACGTGGGCTAGACAAGGAATGAATAAATGAAGAAGACATCCAAGATTGCTCTAGCTGCAACAGCATCCGTTGTTGTTGGCGCTCTAGGGTTCGCATTGCCATCCCTCGCACACGATTCATCACAAGGCACCAGGGTTGAAGCAAGCTCAGAGCGTAGCCATGCTCCAATGGAACAAGGCTCAGGCGAAAAGATGGGTAAGGGCAAAGAAGCAGGTAAGGGTCACGAAGCAGGCAAAGGCCATGGTCCAAAACGAGAGCGAGAGCAGCACCGTGAAGGTCACGAAAAAGCTCATAACGAAGCAGCTGAAGTAGCTCCTTCGAACTAGCTCAACCAGAATTACTGTCTGACCTAGCTAGGTCAGACAAGGTTTACCGAATAAGACCCCAACTTGGTTGGGGTCTTATTTGCTTCTGCCCTGTTATAAACCTGCAATGCTTTTGCGGGGTGTGACTTACTATTTGCTTATGACTACTGGAGTAAACAAACTGATCGAACTAAAGATAGCTGGCCGCTACCGGATGATTCCGGTGTGGGCAACCAAGCTTTCTTTTGAGGTAAGACCGGGACAGAAGTTTGATGCCAGAGCCTGGAAGTTGTGGAAGCCATCGTTATTGTTACTCAACGAGATATCTAAGGCTGAAAAGATAAAGGTTTCTTGGGTAAGGATTCACTCTCACTTTGGTCTTAGGGGTGATATCCCCCATGCCATGGGCTGGTGGGATCACGAGCAAAAGGCTATGTTTCTTTGTCACTTTGACAAAGAAACCTTGCTCCATGAGTTAGGCCATGCACTTACTTCTGGTTATCACGGAGACCCTTGGGCCAAGGCAACAGCGAGACTGTATAAGAAGTATCTAAAGGGCAAAGTGCTCAAAGACGCCATGATCCAGTTGGCTCACTATTTGTCTGGAAGACGGGTATACAAAGCCCTTTATGGTGAGCGGGCTCCAAAGGCTCCCGAGTTACAAAGTCTTTGGAAGGGCTTGAAGCCTAACTAAACCCCAGGCCTCTGATCTTTTAGGCCCTTATCCATCTTCGCTCTAGCAGCTGTTACCTGTGATCTTTCAGAAACCTCAGGAACACCAACTTGCCAGAAGGCTCCGCCTTCTGTGAAGTCGGCAGCTCTTACCTTGGTAACAATAACTGCTGTTCTATCGGCAGCTCTTGCCGCAACCAGTGCCTCGGAGAACTCTCCAAGGGTGTTTACTTCGAAAGTAACTGCTCCCATGGATTCAGCGTGTGCTTTGAAGTTAACTCGGATATCAGAGCCTGTTCCAACGGAGTCTTTGAGCATGTTGTTATAGGAAGCTCCACCCTGGCCTACCTGTAATCTTTCGATAACTGCGTAGCCCTCGTTGTCGCAGACAACCAGGATCATTTTGTGTCCAGAAAGTAGCGACGCGTAGATATCTGAGTTCATCATCAGATAAGAGCCATCTCCAACCATGGCGTAGACCTCGTTGTTTGGTCTTGCCATAGCTGCTCCCCAGGCACCAGATATCTCGTATCCCATGCAGGAAAAGCCATACTCACAGTCAAAGGTGGCAACACCCTTGCTCATCCAGTTGATGTTTAGCTCTCCTGGCAGTCCTCCGGCTGCAGTGAGGATGTAATCCTCATTGGTAGCCGACTCGTGGACTAGTCCAACAAGTTGCGCGTAGCTTGGAGGCCAAACTCCATCGTCAGCTGTTCTGCCATCGACAAAAGCCTGCAGGTCTCCCCTGAGTTCGCGAGATTTCTTGGTCCAAGACTCCTCAGCGCTCCAGCCAGCTAGTTCTGCTGTTAGATCCTTCAAGCTTTCTCTGGCATCTCCTACCAACGGAAGCGACTGGTGCTTGATTGCATCAAAGCGTGCCGCGTTGATGCCAACAAACTTGGTTTCAGGATCAAATAGTGTCCACGAACCAGTTGTAAAGTCTTCCAGTCTGGTGCCAACTGCTAGAACTACGTCTGCTCCACTAACTACCTTGTTGGCAGCTTCGGCACCGGTAACGCCAAGTGGTCCGGAATACAGCGGGTGGGAAGCAACAAGTGATGACTTACCAGCAACAGTCTCAACTACCGGAATGCCAAACTTCTGCGCAAAATCAGCAAGTTCTTTTTCTGCTCTGGAGTAGTGCACTCCGCCACCTGCGATTATTACCGGCTTCTTGGCCGAGCGTATTAGCTTGGCGGCTTCAGCTAGCTGACCGAGATCTGGTCTTGGTCTTGCGATCTCATGGATTTTGGTGTCAAAGAAAGCAACCGGGTAATAGTAAGCTTCTGCAGTTATGTCCTGAGGCAATCCAATAAATGCCGGTCCACAGTCAGCTGGATCAAGCATCGTGGAAACGGCTTGTGGCAGAGAAGACAAGACCTGTGCTGGGTGAGTAATTCTGTCCCAGAAACGGGTCACTGGTTTGAATGAATCA
>Ga0315902_10014211_pt1 | contig 10247 bp, 8 predicted proteins | sample LakEriMetagenome_9_FD_203523 | JGI IMG/M metagenome (GOLD analysis project Ga0315902, IMG submission 203523) | Freshwater fungal communities from buoy surface, Lake Erie, Ohio, United States - Buoy 12 MA117 | ecosystem: Environmental > Aquatic > Freshwater > Lake > Lake biofilm | place: USA...
CGGGGAACGTCGGGTACGCGTGGTGGGTACCGACGCCCCACTCTTTCGCCTGCAGCCCATCGATGTGACGGAGGGACGGGCGTGGACCGAGGGGGAAGCCCGTGCGGGAAAGCCGGTCGCGTTGCTCGGGCGCACGCTGGTGGACTCGGTGTTCCGCGGATTCGTGCCTCGTCGCCTGCGCCTCGGTCGGACTGTGGTGGACGTGATCGGCGTGACGCGATCGGGGACACTCGCTCACGTGGCCGTGGACGACGTGGTGCTCGTACCGGTACGCGTGTTTGCGCGGATGCGCCCGCAGCGGGCCGGCGCGTCGCAACTGCTGGCGCGGTCGACCGACGCGGGAGCGCACGTGGGGGTGCGGGAGGTTCTGCATGCACTCGAGCGGCAATCGCCTGGACATGGCGGGCAGCTGCTGGTGACCGGTACCGCCGAGCAGGCCGGTGAGGTCGCCGGGATGGAGACCGCCATGCGGCGCGGCGTGCGCGGATTGTCGGTGGTGTTGACTGTGGCCGAATTCGTGGCGGTGGGGGCGCTGATGGTGACCATCGCGCGCGGACACCGGCGCAGCGTGGGGATTACGCGGGCGTTGGGAGCGACGCGCATGCTCGTGGCTGCTCAGGGCCTCCTCGCCGGGTTGCTGGTGGGTGGGCTGGGCGTGCTGTGTGGATGGCTGGTGGTCGGCCTGGTTGCCGGGGGCCTCGGCGCGTTGCTCGATGTGCCGGCACCCGGGGCGGCGGCGTTCGCCGAGGCGCTCGTGCGCGGGGCGCTTCCCACGCTGTTCGTCTCGGTCTTCGCGAGTACCGCGATGTTCGTCGGGCTTGCCCGTCGTAGCCCGGCCCACTTGCTGGCGTAGTCCGCTGCGGGGGCCGTGTGCTCAGGCGAACACGGGTGTGCGTGTGCGCGCTGCCGCTCGCGAAATGCCGTCCCGCGGGCATCTTCCCTTGCATGACATTTGTCGTCGCGAACGATGTCGAGAACGGCCCATCAATGGCGTCCCACCCCCACTGAATCCCATGCACATCGAGTTTTCCGGCGCGGCGCGCGAAGTCACCGGCTCCTGCCACATCCTGCGCGTCGGCAAGCGCACCGTGCTGCTCGACTGCGGCCTGTTTCAGGGGCGTCGCAAGGAGAGCCGGGACAAGAACACGCGCCTCCCGGTTCCGATCGACGAGATCGATGCGGTGATTCTCTCGCACGCGCATATCGATCACGCCGGCCGTCTGCCGTATCTCGTGGCGCAGGGCTACAAGGGGACCATCTGGGCCACGAGCGCCACGCGCGACCTCTGCGCCATCATGCTCGCCGACTCGGCGCACATCCAGGAGAAGGACGCCGAGTTTCTCGCGCGGCACCGGAACGAATTCTTCGAGCCCCTTTACCGCGTGGAGGATGCGACGCGCACCCTCGAGCGTATGGTGGGGATGCCGCATCGGAAGTGGTTCGAGGTGACTGACGGCGTGCGTGCCATGTTCACCGAAGCCGGGCACATCCTTGGCAGTGCGTCGGTGGTGCTGGAGGTGCGGGAGGGCGAGCGCTTCCGCCGGGTCGTGTTCTCGGGTGACGTGGGGCGCTGCAATCTGCCCATCATCCGCGATCCGCAGCCCCCTGAGCACGGGGCCGACGTGATCCTGTGCGAGAGTACGTACGGCAATCGGGATCACGAGTCGGTGGAAGGTGCACGCGACCAGCTGGCGCAGGTCGTGCGTGAAACGGCCGCGCGCGGAGGCCGCGTACTCATCCCGGCCTTCGCCGTGGGGCGGACGCAGGAACTGGTGTACGACCTGCATGCCCTGCGGCGTGACGGGAAGATTCCGGACATCCCCATCTTCATCGACTCGCCGCTGGCGACCGACGCGACCGCGGTGTTCGCCATGCATCCCGAGGCGTACGACCACAACGAGGACCTCGTGCGGCGCACGCCCAATCTGTTCGACTTCCCGATGGTCAAGTTCACGCGCGACGTGAGCGAGTCCAAGAAGCTCAACAGCATGCACGGGCCGATGATCGTGATCGCCGCGTCGGGGATGGTGGAATCCGGCCGCATCCTGCATCACCTGCGTTATGGCGCGAGCGATCCTCGCAACACCATCCTCATCGTGGGGTTCCAGGCCGAGCACACGCTCGGTCGGCGCATCGTGGAGAGGCGCCCGGTGCTGCGCATCTTCGGGGAGGAGGTCCCGTTGGCCGCTCAGGTGGAGGTGCTGAACGGGTACAGCGCCCATGCCGATCGTACCGAGTTGCACGAGTGGTTGCGCGCGGTGCGTCGCGGCGGCGAGCAGGAGGGACGTGGCCGTCCGCACGTGTATCTCGTGCATGGCGAGCACGAAGCGCAGGAGGCGTTCGCCCAACAACTGCGTGACGACGACTTCCGCGTGGAGATTCCCCAGTCGGGCGACAAGGCCGCGCTGTGACCGTGCGTGGGCGGTTCGAGTCGGCGCCTCGCCCGGCGTTGCGCGGCTGAGCTCGCCACGGTGCCGCGGGGGGCGACGTTCACGTAGTTTGGGCTGGTCTATGGCACGCTCGGTATCGAAGCCACACCGCTCGCGGTTCGCCCGGTTCGTCACCCGCACGTTGGTCGTGTTGGGGGCGACGTGGCTCGTCGCGCTGCTGTGCATTGCGGGGTGGTCGCGCCGGTCGTCGACCGACACCGCCGATGCGATCGTCGTGCTCGGTGCGGCCCAGTATGGTGGGCGGCCATCGCCGGTGCTCAAGTCGCGGCTGGACCATGCGCTCGGACTGTACCGGGGGCGTCGTGCGCCGCGTGTGGTGCTGACCGGTGGACGTCGGCCCGGTGACCTCATCAGTGAAGCGGCCGCCGGCCGGCGCTATCTGATGCGTCGCGGTGTGCCGAAGGAGGCGATGATGCTCGAGCCGGCCGGCCGTACGTCACTGGCGTCGGTATTCGGTGCGGCAAAGCTGCTCTCGGTGCACCGGGACTCGCTGGCCGGACCCGCCGCGGATCCCGATGTGCGGTCGCGTCCGCGCGTGTTATTGGTGAGCGACCCCTTTCACATGCTGCGCCTCGATGTGCTGGCGCGGCTGCACGGGCTCACCCCCCTGCCCTCGCCCACCCGCACGAGCCCCATCTCGGCCAACCGCGCGGTCCTCGAATACATGCTGCGCGAGTCGGTGGCGCTTCCTACCGATCTCGCACTCATGCTGTGGCTCAAGGCGAGCGGGCGGGACATGGAGATGGCCGCGCCGTAGGCGGATGACCGCGCCACGGCGCGACCGCCATCGTCACTGCTTCACGCGCGTCGTACGTCCCTGGGCATCGATCACATCGAGCGGCAGCGCCTTCACGTCGTTGAACATGTGCCGCGATCCCGCGCCATCCACCGGGAAGCGGTACAGCGCCGCCGTGAAGGCGAATCCGTCGGCGGCCGCGAGATTCACCGTGTATCCCATGTCCTGCAGCGAGGCCGCCGAGATGCGGCTCAGCGGATTGGTGCCGGCGTTGAGGAAGCCCGTCATGAGCTCGTTGCGCAGCACGCTTTCGCGCCAGTGCGCGTCACGAGTCCCGCCGCCGCCACTGTTCTCGACCGGCACCGGGGTACCCGCGAACGTGGCATTGTTGAGCGCCGTGAACTGCGTGCGCGCGGCCGTACCCTGAAAGTACGGTTCAGCTGTTCCCGCCCCCACCAGCAGCGACCGCTGAAAGTTCCACAGCGTGCCGATCCCCAGGACATGTCCCATCTCGTGGACGATGACATCGGTGAGCGCACCGTCGGCCACGAGCCGGTCGAGATCCCACTCGTCGAACTCCATGACACCGTAGGCCGTGAGGCGGGTGCCGATATTGACGGAGCACGGTCCCGCGCGGCCGAGGATGTTGCCCTGACTGCCGCCGCCGCTGTCGATCGGGGCGATGCGCGCGAAGATCACCACGTCGTCGATGACTTCTTCGATCGCGGGAACCCACGAGTCGCAACGACCGGCGACCGCGTTCACGATCGTGCGGTGGAGGTCGCCAACGATCACCGTCTTCCACCGTGCTGCGGCGGTGAGAAAGGCCTGACGCACCACCGGATTGGCGACCGCGCCCACGAAGCGCACGTTGATGTCGAATTGCGACGAACTGGCGGTCGCCGTGAAGGTGGCCGATTGCCCGGGGAGCGCGGACGAGGTCGCGATGAGCGTCTGCGTCGCGGCCGTGGTGCCGAGCGTCCAGGCCCCGACGAAGGCCGAGCCGTTGGCGGGATCGGTGGAGGCGATGCCGCTCGAGACCGTCCCCGAACTCGGACCCGGGACGAAGGTGACCGGGACGTTGCCGACCCCGTTGCCGAACGCGTCGAGCACGCGCACGCCGGGCGGAACGGGGACGGCGTTGCCGAAGGTGCCGAACTGGTTGTCGCCGACCACCTTGCGCAGCGCCGTGGCCGGTCCTGGCTGGGCGACCGCACTGAAGTCGGCGGTGGCGGAGGTACTCACCCCTTCGTCGAGCACCGTGGCGCGCAGGCGCTGGGCGCCCGCGAGCGTGCCCAGTGTCCACGACTGCACGGTGGCCACGCCGGAGGCATTGGTGACGGTCGTGGCGCCGGTCACGCTTCCGTTCCCCTGCACCACCGCGAAGGTCGTGGGCAACCCCGGAATGGGGTTCCCGAACTGGTCTTCGGCCCGCACGGCCGGTGCGACCGGCAGCGCCGTGGCGACGGTGGCGACCTGATTGTTGGGGCTCACCGTCGCGACGCGTGTGAGCGGTCCCGGGTTGGCGACGGCCGTGAACACCGTCGGCGGGAGCCCCTCCACGACGGCCTCGAGCGTTTGCGTCCCCGCTGTGGTGCCGAGCACCCAGCCACCCGATGAGGCGACCCCGCCCACATCGGTGCGGACCGTATCACTGGAGACGCGGCCACCACCACTCGTCACGCGCCAGCGCACCAGCAGGCCCTTGATGATCTTCCCCTTCTGGTCGGTGATGCGCACACTCGGCGCCTGCTGCAGCACGATGTTCACGCGCCCCGAGAGCGGCGTGGCCAACACGGACGCGGCCGCCGTGGGCACCTGCGGATCGTCACCACATGCGACGAGCAGCAGACCGGCGACGGCGAGGACCGCACGAGCGCAATAGGACCGACTGGACATAACGGAGCAGGCGCGAGAGAAGGGAAGTGACGAGCGGGACGACGAGCGCCGCAGCGAGACGAAGAGTGAACGCGAATGCATGTCGGCGGGGTTTCGAGTTGCTGGTACACGCCCGAATATTGACCCATGCACATCCCCGTCGAGAGCTATCACCTCCCGAATGGCCTGCACGTGGTGCTCTCTGAGGACCATACGGCCCCGATCGTGGCGGTGAACCTGTGGTACCATGTTGGCTCGGCCAATGAACGATTGGACCGGACCGGATTCGCGCACCTGTTCGAGCACATGCTCTTTCAGGGATCGGCGAACGTCGAGGCCAACGAGCACTTCGAACTGGTGCAGCGCGCCGGTGGCACGTTGAACGGTTCCACGTGGCTGGACCGCACCAATTACTACGAAACGTTGCCGTCGCACCAGTTGGCGCTGGCGCTCTGGCTGGAAGCCGACCGCATGGGGCGCATGCTGCCGGCCATGACGCAGCAGAAGCTCGACACGCAGCGGGATGTCGTGAAGAACGAACGGCGCTGGTCGGTGGACAACCAGCCGTACGGCACCTGGTGGGAGCGCCTGCCGGCGCTCGCCTTTCCGGACACGCATCCGTTCAATCACTCCCTGATCGGGTCGATGGAGCACCTCACGGCCGCGTCGCTGGAGGACGTGGCCGACTTCTTCCGGACGTATTACACCCCAGACAACGCCGTGCTCACGGTGGCGGGCGATTTCGACCGGACCGAGGCCGTGCGTCTGATCGGGGACCATTTCGGCGTGATCCCCCGCGGGACGGCGCGTCCGCCGTTGCGCGACATGACGGTGCCCCCTGTGTTCGGGAACACGCGCCGGGAGGTGGTACCCGATGCCGTGGCGCTGCCGCGGGTGTTCGTGGCGTGCCGTACGCCCGTGTTCGGGACCGATGGCTATTATGCGGCCAGCCTGGCCGGTGCGGTATTGGGCATGCGCACCGGGTGCCGGCTCGAGCAGTCGCTGGTGCGCCGGCAGCGCGTGGCGTCGCAGGCGAGCGCGTTCACGTACGACTTGGCCAAGGGCAGCGACCTCCTCGTGGTGGACGCGACCGCACACCCGGGGGTGAGCGCCGAGCAGCTGGAGGCGGCCGTCATGGCGGAACTCGACGCCATCGCCACGCACGGTGTCACGGACGACGAAGTGACCCGGGCGCGGGCGCTCATCGAGACGAGCTTCGTGATGAGCCTGCAGTCGGCCGCCGAGCGGGCGGACCAGCTGTCGCGTTTCGCGACGTATTTCGGCGATCCCACGCTCGTGAACACGCAGGTGGCGCGGTATGCGGCCACCACGGCGGCCGACGTGTCGCGGCTGGCGCGCGAGCGTCTGGGGCCGGATAACCGGGTGGTGCTCGTGTACGTCCCGGCCGAGGAGCCGCCGGCGGAACACGAGGCCGAGCTGGCGGAGGCGGTGGCATGAGCGTGGTGGATCTGCAGGTCGCGTCCCCGTCCGCACCGCTCGCGCCGCCCCGACCGGGGCCCGGCGCGCCGCGCCCGTATCGGTTCCCGCACTTCGAGACGCGCATCCTGTCGAACGGGCTGCGCATCATGGTGGCGCGCATGCCGGCCATTCCGGTGGTCACCACGCTCGCGGTGGTCGAGGCTGGTGCCACGCGGGACCCGCGGGACCTCGAGGGGCTCGCGCAGTTCGTGACGCGCGGCCTGAGCGAGGGGACGCGCAACATGAACGCGCTCGAGCTCACCACGCGCCTCGAGATGCTGGGTACCACGCTCGACACCGGCGCCGACTGGGATTCGGCGATCGTGCAGCTTACGGCGCTGTCGTCGCGGGTCGACGACGCGCTCGCGGTGCTGGCGGAGGTGCTGCGGTATCCGTCATTCCCCGAGCACGAACTCGAGCGCCTGCGCGCCGAGCGGCGCGCCGATCTCGCGCAGCTGCGCGCGGAGCCGCGCGGGTTGAGCGACGTGTTCTTCTCGCGGCTGCTGTACGAGGCGTCGTCGCGGTTCGCGCGGCTGGCCGGTGGCGACGAGCGCAGCATCGAAAAGCTGTCGCGCGACGAGGTGGTGTCGTACCACGAGCGGTACTACCGCCCCGACGCCACGGCGCTGATGCTGGTGGGGGACATCGACATCGAGCACGCGGTGCGCATGGCCAGCACGCACTTCGGCGAGTGGGGCGGCACGGCGCCTCCGGTGACGGAACCGCCGGCGGCGCAGCGTCATCTCGAGCCGCGTGTGCATCTCGTGCACAAGGCCGATGCGCCGCAGAGCGAGGTGCGGGTGGGGCACGTGGCCATCCCGCGCTTCCATCCGGATTACTTCCCGGTGGTGGTGATGAACGCCATCCTCGGCGGGCTTTTCTCGTCGCGTCTCAACCTCAACCTGCGCGAGCAGCACGCCTACACGTACGGGGCGCACAGCGCCTTCGACTGGCGTCGCGCGGCGAGTCCGTTCGAGATCAGCACGGCGGTGGAGACGGCGGTGACCGCGGACGCGCTGCGCGAGATCGTGGCCGAGTTCACGCGTATCCGTGAGGAGCCGGTGAGCGACACCGAGCTGTCGCTTGCCGTGTCGTATCTGGTGGGGGTGTTTCCCATCCGGTTCGAAACGACGGCCGAAGTGGCCGGCGGGCTCGCGAACGTGGAGATCTTCCGACTGCCGAGCAACTACTTCGACACCTATCGCGAGCGGATCTCGGCGGTGACGGTGCAGGATGTGCTGCGCGTGGCGCGTGCGCATCTGGATCCGGGGCGGTTGCAGGTGGTGGTGGTGGGCAATGCCGACGCCATCCGTGAGCCCATCGCGGCACTGGGGCTGGGGCCCATCTCGGTGTATGATCCGCTCGACGACGATCGGGTGAACGTCGTCTGAGGCCGTCTCGGCGCCCGCCACTGGCACCCGCCACTGGCACCCGCCACCGGTACCCGCCTGTCATCCCGTTCTCTCCATTCCCTGCCCGTGACTCCAGTTCGGAAGTCCCCGAAGAAGTCGATGAAGAAGTCGGCCACGAAGTCCGCGAAGAAGGCCGTGAAGATGCCGGTGAAGACGGCGGCGCCGAAGTCGGCGAAGCCGGCCAAGTCGACGTTGTACGAAGTGCGTCGCTCGAAGATCCAGGGGCGTGGGGCGTTCGCGGTGAAGCCCATCCGCAAGGGACGGATCGTGGACGAGTATCTGGGCCAGCGGATCACGCATGCGGAGGCGGATCGCCGGTACGACGACAATCAGGGGCGACACCACACGTTCCTGTTCGTGCTCGACGACGACACGGTGCTGGATGCGCGCTACGGCGGCAGCGATGCGCGGTTCATCAACCACTCGTGCGATCCGAACTGTGAAACGGAGATCGTGCGTGGCCGCATCTACATCAAGGCCATCAAGGCGATCGCGCCGGAAACCGAGTTGACGTACGACTACCGGTTCGAGTGGCAGGACGAATACGAGCCGGAGGACGTTCGCTACTACGCGTGCCGGTGCGGCGCGAAGAAGTGCCGCGGTACCATTCTCCGGGTGCCGGCGTACCTGCGGTCGACGGCGAAGGCGTGGTTGGCGGGCGATGATGTGAAGAAGCCGCGCAAGCCCGTGCGAAAGCGGGTCGCGCGGAAGGAGCCGGACCACCATGTGCTGCATCCGCACGTGGCGGAGCGGCACGCGACGAGGACGCGGTGAACGGGCCTGGCAAGGTCGGCGGGACCCGCGTGTATCACGGGCGCATCATTTCGGTGGATCTCGACGAGGTCCGCTTTCCGGATGGATCGACGGGCACGCTGGAAATGATCCGGCATCCGGGAGCGAGCGCGGTCGTGCCGCTGCTGGGTGACCCGGCGGACGATCCCGAGGTGCTGCTCATCCGGCAGTACCGGTACGCCGCCGATCAGTTTCTGTATGAAATTCCGGCGGGGCGTCTCGACCCCGGGGAAACGCCGGCGGAATGCGCGCGGCGGGAATTGCACGAGGAAACCGGGTACACGGCCGAGCGTGTCGAACAGCTGTTCACCATGTACACGACGCCGGGCTTCACGGACGAGAAGATCCATCTCTTCGTGGCGACCGGGCTCGTGGCGGGGGAGGCGCACCGCGAGGCCGACGAGTTCATGGAGCTGGTGCCGACCCGCCTGTCGCGGGCGCTGTCCATGATCGAGCGGGGGGAGATTCAGGACGCCAAAACGGCGCTCGCCCTGCTGTATGCGGCAGGCTTTCGCCTGAACTGAGCCGAATTGTCGCATATCCTGTCCACTTTTCCGGACAATATTCTTCGGAAGGGGACGGTGAAGCGGACAGCCGGTGACAGGGTGACGCCGGGGGTGGAACGCTAAGTTCTTCATTCGCAACGTGTTGTGCGGCAAGGTTCCACATGGTTCCCGGCGGCACGCCCTGTGCGATATCCCTCTGGTGTGTCGCAGCATGATGGGCCGGATCGTCCGGCCATCTGGCTGGGATGCCGCGGGTCTCCGGACTCGCGTCACCGCGCCGTCAGGCGCTGCAGGCAGACTGCCTTGGGCAGGAGGGCTCGACCGATGGCCGAACTGGCTCGTACGAAGCTGGCGTCCCATGCCACCCCCGCGGTGCCGGTGCGGGAGCACCTGCGTACGCTCGAGGATGGGGATGTGGTGTCGGCGTTCCTCGCCGGCGAGGAACGGGCGTTCGAGGAGCTCGTCGATCGCTACCAGGGTCGCCTGCTGAATTTCGTGTACCGCACGATCGGCGACCGTGACCGGGCCGAGGATCTGGTGCAGGAAGTGTTCATCCGCGTGTATCGCCACATCGGGCGTTTTGACCGCTCGAAGAAGTTCAGCACATGGATCTACACGATCGCGAGCAACCTGGCGAAGAACGAGCTGCGCAACCGCTCGCGCAACCCGTTGGTTCTGTTCCAAACCATCAAGGCCAAGTTCGAGGACGAGGAGCGTCCGCTGCAGTTCGAGGACCAGCATTCGCGTCCAGACGATCTGTTCCGGAAGCGCCACCTGCGGGACATGGTGGAACACAGCGTGGGGCAGCTGCCGGCGCATCACCGCGAGGTGTTCGTGCTGCGCGAGCTCGAGGGGAAGAGCTACGAGGAGATCGCCGAGATCACCGGGGTGAACCTCGGGACGGTGAAGAGCCGCCTCAACCGGGCGCGGACGGCGTTTGCGGACATCATCGCGCCGCTGGTGCGGTAACGGCGGACGTCGCACGCCGGGGACT
>Ga0315902_10014216_pt1 | contig 10244 bp, 4 predicted proteins | sample LakEriMetagenome_9_FD_203523 | JGI IMG/M metagenome (GOLD analysis project Ga0315902, IMG submission 203523) | Freshwater fungal communities from buoy surface, Lake Erie, Ohio, United States - Buoy 12 MA117 | ecosystem: Environmental > Aquatic > Freshwater > Lake > Lake biofilm | place: USA...
CGGCTTTGAAAGCGCGGCGCGAGATCGGGCGCATACCCGTCTTCACGTCTGCGTTCATCGGTTCGGCTGGGGTGAAAGTCGAGCTATCGACTTTTTCGGACGAGGAGGAGGCAAGGCGCTTGGCCTTCTCCTTCATCGCCGCGCGTAGGCTTTTGGCGTCCATTGCGTTCTCCTCGAGGTTATCCGGCGTCCCGGTCGTGACGTGCATTATAGCGCGAAGTCATCGACAATGCACGGTCGATGTGGCCTTGGCTCCGGACGGGTTTCTTGGTGTCGCAGGTCTTTAGCCAATTCTTGAATTCTTTCATGGACATGCGTACCATTGCTCGCATGCGATCCGGACCTTTGCCGTCGGAAAAACCGGCGTGATAGGCCTTGGTTGCGCCCTCGCGAGTGCGATAACCCAGCATGACTTTGTGCTCGTCAAAGTCGCCGGTGCGGTGGTCCTGCTGGTCGACGATGAAGACGTGATCGCTTTCAGCGTCCGGGCCAATGCACACGTCGACGTGGTCACCGTCAGCGCCCTCGGTGCGCTTGATGTACCCGTAATCGTACGGAACACGCACCTTCCAGCCGTCGCCCTTGCGCAGCGTCCCCTTGGGGTTCTCGATGCTGATCGGCAGGCCTTGGAAGCTAATGTGGTGCTTCTTGTAGTTTCCAGCCTCTTTCTGGGCCTCGGTGGGGTCAGCATGGACCGAGCCGCCGGTGTTGAAACCGTAGCGCTTCATGCGCTCTGTCGCCATGCCGGTGCGGTCGATCATTTCTTGGTTGATGTTGCCCCAAGGCTTCTGCTCCTCGGTCATCTTTCGGTACGTCGCCCGGCCGAGGTTGGTGGGGGCGTATGGGTGGACCGTGTGGCCCCCGCTGATGTTCTTCGCGAGCATTGCCGTCTCGTGTTCAGCAAACACATCCGGGCGCGGGAGGAGCGGAACGTCAGAGACATATCTGCCGCCGGTTGGTTCGGTGTACGTCGAGTGAATGAAGCCGCTGTTTCGTACGTTGCGGATCATCTCCTCGGGGTCAAGCTCGACAGTCCTGTGCCCAACCATGTTTCCGCGAGCATCCAGAAGCTCAGGCTCAGTGATGGCGGCGCGCGTCTGCCCCACATGCGGAAAGCCACGGTCACGCCAGTAGCTTTTGTCCATGAACTTTGCGAGCGCCGCCCTACCAGTGCCCGGGAAGCCTGTTTCGGGTCGCATGAACTCGCTGGCCTCCTTGGCATTCATGATGCCGGGCCAGTTTTCCATTTGCCGCGCGTATGCTTCGCGGTCGCTTTTGTTCGGGGAGTGCAGACCGGCGCGGAGAGCCTCGTCAAACTCTTTGGCGTCAGCGGGATCGATCTGGTCGCTGTCGATCTGGGCCATCAGCGCGTCGGCCATGTTGTGCGAGCTGTCTACGGACTGCGGACCCATCGGCTGGAAGGCACCAAGGATCGGACCCTTCTCGGCGGCGGTCGCAATCATCTTTTCAATGCCCTTGGCGTGGGCCTTGGCGTTCGCCCAGACCTGACCCTTGTTGGGCTCGCGCATGTAATCGACACCGGCGTGTAGATCGACCGGCCACTTCAGCTCTTTGCCGTTGATGTGCGTCATCCGGCCCAGTCTGGAGCGGTCTCCGCCGAGGCCGATCAGCGTACCACCGGCTCTGGGGACCAGCGTGTCCTCCCACGACATCTTGTTGATCGGCTTTGCCGTCACGCCCGGGATGTCACCCACGGTAGACGTCACATCCTTTGGGGCCATGCCTTGCTTGATGTTGTAATACCCGCCGGTCGTTGGTTTGTTCTGCGAGACATCGGTATCGTACTTCTGCAGCAGTGCGATCTGGCGCGCTTTCTCGATTGGGTCGTTGATTTTCCAAATTTCATTGGGGTTGACGACCATTTTGTTGCGGGCTTCGATCTTTTGCAGGATCGCTTGCACCTGTTCGTCGCTGTGATTTGGGTCGATACCCGCAACGCGAAGCAATGCTGCGCCCAGAGGGTGATTTCGGATGTTTTTGATGTGCCCGCCGCGATCATAACCGATCCGGCCGCCATCTTTGGCACCGCGCATGGCCCGCATGACGTCGTCGTGGGTGGTTTCCTCGTTCCCGGCCTTGTCCCAGATGGCATGGTGGGTCAAATGCTGCCGGAAAGGCTCCAAACCGCTGTCCATCTTCGGGTTCAGGGCGGTTTGGCGGGCCGCAAGGCGGTCAACAGCCTCATATCCGGCCTTGGCCATCGGCTTTTTGGCCTCAGAGGTGGGCATTCCGGTCTGCAGGATGACCTGACGGGCGTCCAGAGTGGGCTGATCGCCCCGGCCGAGCATGGAAGCGACAAAACCGGCCTTGGCCGTGCCGATCCCGCGCAGGTCTTTGGAGAAATTGCGCCATTCTTCAGGGCTCGAGTGCTTTTTCAGCGCCCGGGCGACCAGATCGGACACCTCTTTGTGGCGCGGGCCGAGGTTCTGCACCGCCCAAGGCAGGGCATCCATCTCGGCATTGAGGCCAAACGGCTTCATGACCTGCTGGGCATGCGCCACGGCCTCTTCGTCGACCTTCCCGCGCTCGGCTTGGTCCAGATAGCGCTGCCCCATGGGGCTGTGCAGCCACTCGCCCATGGCACCCTCAGGGCGGATTTGCCCGGTGACGTCCGGCGGCAGGTCCAGACCGGCTGCCCGCACCTTGTCTGCGGTCTGGGCACGGCGCTGGATCGACGACCGGGTGATGGCATAGGCCTTGATGAGGTCGCGTGGGGTCAGCCCCCCCTTGGCCGCACGGCGCGCGGTCTCGTCCATGAAGGAACCGAAACGCTCAACGTGGCTTGGGATTTCCGGCAGGCCACCAAGGCTTTCCTGAACGTCGCGCAGGGGACGCCAGTTCCAGTCTTTCATCTTGGGGCTTGCCGGGTCTTGATACCCGGAAACCAGATCGAGTGCGCGCTTAACGGCGTCAGCCATGGTTCAGCCCCCTATACGTTGCGGGCGAGCATATCAGATCGTCACCGCTTGGTGAAGTTTAGGTTTTACACCGCCCCACCGCGCCGCATTGCCGGGAAACCCTTGTCAAGAACGCTGTTCTTCAGCTTGTCGGTCATCGGCAGGTGGAAGCCCTGATAGTCCCCATCATCCGACTTCAGGTCGATGGGCTCGCCGGGCTTGATGTTCGGGTCGTGCTGCTTGGCCAGAGCCATCACGCTCTTCGGCACGATGTTGTCGTAGTAACCCTTCATGCCGCCACCGCCGACTTTCAGGTCTTCGCCATCAAGGTGATGAGCGTATGCTCCGGCAGGCTGTCCAAAATTAGGGTCGGCCTCGTGTCTCGGTGCGCTTAAAAGTTTCTGCGCGACTTCTTTGCCGATCAGGGAGCCAAGGTGGTTTTCGTCCGTGACATCCTCAGAAAACGACTTTCGGCCGTCCGTACCCCATGCGTGAAGGGTGCCAAAAGTATTTTTTGCTGGGTCGCGGATAAGCTGCAGGCGAGAAACTTGCTTCTCCAACCCATACCGGTCGGCCTGCGCCTGCCCGGGGGTGAAGACCACGCCGTCATAGTTGCCCAGTGCGGCCTCGCGCAGGACGTTCTTCAGCGCCAGATCGGTCCAGTGCTGGGTGTTCTGGACGTAGGGTGCCTTGGGTGGTCCTTTAGAAATTCTATAGTCAATATTTTCAGCCTGATCCTCGGGAATGGCGCGGTATGCATCCCAAACTTCTGCATGGGTCGGGTGCCTTGAAAGCACTTCACCCGTCTTGGTGTTGAAAATTTCATGCGGGTTTTCAGGGTCAGAGAACCCCTTGTCACGCCCTTCTTGACCCCAGTCGGACTGCAACTCCTCGACGTGCAAAAGCTTCTTACCGATGCCCGGGCGCGAGAAGTGTTTGCTGAGACGGAAGTTCATGAGGCGCGAAAACGATGCGGCCTCTTCGGGTGTAATGATGCCGTCGTCTGCGGCCTTGTCTGCAGCGTACGAACCAAGATTTCTGACCCCAGTATCAAAATAGTCAGATATTTTTTCAGCGATGGGTTGGACGTCCTCGCGATCCTCACCGACCATGCGGTCAGACATGCGGATGTGGGCCAGCACGTTCGGGTGGTCGGACCAGTGGCTTGAGCGATACGATCCCGTGTCCGGGTTTCTCCGCTTCACCGTGGTGGTGTTGTAGTCACCGTTGTGCCGGTCGTAGAACTCATCTGCGGCAAGCTGCGCCTCGTCCAGCGTCTCGTACTGGCCAAACGCAGCGTGGTCCGGGTGCGAGGTGTGCACTTCGTAGTATTGCGCGGGCTTGCCCGCCGGTCTTTCCAGCCGAAGCAGCCGCTCGCGGTAGTTCTTCCCGCCCGGGATCGTGTAATCCTCATAGTTCGTGTCGGCCGTGTCGAAGTAATCGTCGTCTTCGCTGTAGCTCGAGGTCTCGGCTTCGGGGCGGCTCTTATGCCGCTGACTGAGGCGGTTGTACTCAACCTCTTCCTCTGGAGACAACTGGTCGCGGGCCAGAAGCTCAGACCGGCGTTTGTCTTCCTCGTTGGTCGTGTAGCGCGGGTTCTCACCATACTGCGTGATGCCGATACCCGGCAGGTTGTCCTCAAAGTGCTTGGCAAGCTGCTCGCGGGTCACCTTTCCGGTGGGCAGGGGTCCGGCGTTCTGCAGTTCGAGCTCCTTTAAGCCAAGCTTCATGTTCTTGGCGGCAGCCACCATCTGTTCGGCCGTCCCGCGCTCCTGCGGCAGGCTGCGGATAATCTGTGCCGCCTTGGAATAGAGACCGTGCTTGTTCATTTTGCCACCCCGCCGCGCGCATGGTAGATGTTGGGATCGTTCGGATCGAAGCGCTTAGCGTCCTTGTGCTTGATCGCGGTAGGCTTGAAGACGACGACTTCGGTTACCTTGTGCGGGCGGTCACCCTGCATATCGGGCATGCGGACAACAACGCCATCATGGCCGCGCTTCTGCATCTCGCGCATGAACGGGTCAATGTGGTGGCGCTGCAGGTTGTCCCACGGGTCAAGATTGCTTTTGCCCTTCATGATGCCCATCGATTGCAGGTCGCGCAACGTACGATGTACCCCATCTCCACTCGACATATCCCAGACGTAGGGGTTCTTCAGGGCGGCGTGGAGGGGGCCCATAACGGTCCCGCCGCCCATTTCGTCGGGGTCAGCATAATCCTCAGCGTTTCCGCGCATCGGCGTCAGGTAATGGCCACGGCCGTAGAAGCCAGCGTCGCGGCTGCCCAGCTTCTCATCCTTGAACTCGCTGAACCCCTCGCCGGGTGTCCCGTGCCACAGGTCCATCGGGGTGCCGTCTTCGTTCTGCAGGTCTTCGTGCATGCCCTCGAACATCGCGGCTCCACCGGCGGCGAAGCCTTCGCTGCGGCGCGGCAAGTCGGCGGTGCCAGCCTGATCGTTGATGGCCTTGACCTCTTCGTCCGGCAGAACGCGGTTGACCTTCATGTTACCGCCGATCAGCCAGTTGCCGGTCATGTTCGGGTTGGTCTTGTACCGGTAGAACCCACCGTACGGCACTTGGTCGGTGATGTGGGCCTTCACACCCTTGCCACGGCTGTCAGCCACCGACTGCCAGTCCTTGTCGGCCGCCATCTCAACCTCGGCCCAGACGTGGTTGTCGGGCCGGTAGTCGGGCTTCTTCAGGCTCGGGTCAGACTTGCCGCCGATATGGGTTGCCATGGGCAGATCGCCAGCATGCCAGCCGGGCCGGTACGCTAGATCGCCGAGCTTGGACTTGACCTTGCCCTGCGCCTTGCCCTGCGGGCCCTCTTCGGCCTCGAGCCACTCACCCATCGGCACCGGCTTGTCCGCGTTGACAAACAACGGGTACAGCTTGCCGTCCCCTTTGGTGCGGAACAGCTTGTAGGCCTTCACGGTCTTCTGGGGGACCGCCCCACCGTCGGCATAGGTCATGTCCGGGCTGGTGGGGTCGAACTTGCGGGCCGACAGGGCGCTCTTCACCTGCTCAGGCTTGAACGCGACATATTCTTTCGATCCGTCGGGCCGATGCGCAATAATTCCATCGTAACCTGAATTGCGGATGGTGTCGTGGATGTCATGCTGACCGTGCTGATTAACCAGAGTGCCTCGCGGTGTGTCGCGCACAAACAGGTCGCGCACCGTTGCGGTGTCATTGTCCAACGCTTTCAAAATAGCGTCCCGCGCATTGCGGTCTTCATCGTGGGGGATGCTGTACCGGGTCAGCGCCCCCTTGATGTAATCTTTCCACGCCGGGTGCCGCAGAACGTCATCGTGAAACGGCTGCTTCATGCTGACGTGCAGCTTCATGACCTGTCCGTGCGGCTTGGTCTCGGTCTGGTCGGCGCGAATACCTTGCGCGAAGTCGCTGGCGACCTCAGGTTTGTCGGTCAGGTAGATACCGGGCCCGTAGTTGCCATGCTCCGACGGACGGAACTCGCGGAAGTCCTGCGCCTCGATGTTCTTCGCGGTCTTCTCTTCGTCCACCTCACTGGTCCAACCCTTGGTGGCCACCTTCGGTGCGCTGCCGTGATACAGCTCGTCAGGCACCAGCGAGTGGTTGCCGCGCATGAATTCGACAGCACCGCCACGGGCCTTGTTCATGTGCTTCTGCTTGGGGTCAAACCCGCCGTTGTTGTAGATCGACTTGATCTGGTGCGGTTCCTTCAGGGCCACCACAAGGTCGCCGCCCTGACTGGAGGGTATCCATGCGTCGTGACCCTTAGCGCGCAGCGTGTCGAACCAATTAGATTGGAGCCTTTTGTAGTTTTCCCCAATAGCCTCGTCGGGAAGTTCTCCCGTGTATGGGTTCTCGGCCTTCACATAAGCGGGGATCACGCGAGACTTTCTGTTGGGAGGGTCGTTGGGCGGGTAGTAACCCATGCTGTCGTTGCTTTCAGCATACATTGATGCCACTGCGGGGTCGCGGGTGAACCATGCGCCATGGCGACCGACGTTGAATGAAGTGAAGTCCTTGTCCTTGCTGGTGCCCGTGTAGAAGACGTGCGGTTCGCCATCGGTGTGCGTAACACTGTTGCCGAACCAGCTTTGGAAGTTGTCGTTGCTGGTGACGGAACCACCCTCGGCGTACCCATAGCGCTCCTGCGCCCAGCCCTGCGCCCAGTCGGGGATGCTGTCGCGGCTGTGGCTCGGCCCCCACGCGCGGGGATCGGCGACGTCGAAGTGCATGTTGTTGTCGTAGAAGCCAAAGCCCCGGAAGCCAGCGTTCCATGCTGCGTCTGCGAGGGCCAGCTTGTCCTCAGGCGACCAGCCGGTGGTGTCGACGTCATAGGCGTTGCCGTGCGTGTGTTGGCTGTCCTTTGCCCCGCCGACCCGCTCGTTGTGCTCGGGGTCGCGGTATCCGCTGACGATGCCAAAGTCAGTCCCGGTCCAGCCCTTGCGCAAGGCTTCCATGGCGGCGCTGGCCTCGGGCGTCAGGCCTTCGGCTTTTGCCTCTGCTCGGGCCGCCTGCGGCTCTCGCGCTGCTTCTTCTTTCTCGGGGCGCACGAGATCAGAGATGGTGCGCGCCGAGCCTGCGACCTTGTTCAGGGTGCCGAGCACGTCGAGGAAGCCCGGCTGCTGACCAACGGCCAGCGGGGACGCCACGGCAAGCTTCGGGATCGGCAGGCTCGCCATCGGGACGTAGCCGCCGTTGGCATGCACCTGACGCGGAACGTCAGGCAGGTATTTGGACGGGGCGATCTGGCCTTGCGCCCGCTCGACTGCGGTCTTGGCCCGGCGCTTTTCGAGAATGCCACCCAGCGTCAGCTTGGCGGCGCGGATAGCCTTCTCGTTGTCCATCAGCCTTCCCTCTTCTTGTTCCGCACCTGCATCGCCAGTTTGATGACGTCAGAGCTGTGCTGACGCTGCTGCATGTCGATCTCATGCTGCATCCGCACTGCATCGTTCATCTGGTCGCGGTCGACGCGCATTTGCTCCAAGCGCAGGTCCTTCTCGCGGTCCAGATCACGGTTCTCGTCGTTCATCTCGTCGCGGCGCATCGAGTGCTCGAGCTGGCGGGCCTTGTTCTGCTCGGCCATCATCTTGACCGGATCGGGACCAACCGGGCCGCCTTCTGCCTTGGCAACCTCGGGGCGTTGCGCCTTCAGCATGTCAGCCTGCGCCCGCATGGTGTCGGCGTCGGCCTTCTGCTTGGCAATCTTGATCTCCTCGATGCCCTTGAGCATCTCCGGCGGCGGCTGGTTGCGCTCGGCTTCGGGCTTCAGGAACTGCTCGGGGTTCGACCAGCCGATGGCGCGCAGGGCGGCCTTGTCGACGGCGATGGGGTCGTACAGGCCCGGGCTTGCCGCCTGCAGCTGCTTCAAGGCCATGATCTTCATGACGCGCTGGGCGTGGCTGGCGGTGTTCGGGTCGGCCTGCGGGACCAGCTCAACGTCGTCCAATGCGGCCAGCAACAGCTGCGGGTTCCACTCGACCGTGGGCTTGCGGTTGCGCTCCCAGAAGCTCTCGGGGTGCTCGCGGAAACAGTCACGCAGGAGGCTGAACTCCTCGGCCTGAGCGGCATGCATGCGCTTGTGAACCGAGTTCAGAACCTTGGTTGCCTGCTCGATCATCGCCAAGGTGGTGCCAACCGGCGCATCGGCCCGGCCCTCACCAACCTGCATCTCCGACGTGCCGCCGAGGCGCATGCCGGTGGCCGCAATGTTCTCGGTCAACCCCATCAGGGCCTGCGACGGCTCCTTGTAGGGCAGTGCCATGATGGCCTGCTGGATCGGCTGGCCACCGGTCTTGACCTGCGCAGCGCCGCCGGGCGGGATGCGGAAGATGTTGGTGTTCTGGCGCGATCCGGTGTCCGAGATAAGGAAGCCCGGGAAGTTGGCGTACATGCCCGCGTCCAGAAGCTCGCGCCACGCGGCCGTCACGGCGTTGGTGGTGTTGCCCAGAACGTGCAGCAGGCCGATGTCGTAGAAGCCAAAGCCCGGCACGAAGGTGTACTTCACGAAGGTCTTGCGCGGCTCAGGCATCTCGGCCGTGTCTTCGTCGTAGTTCCGTACGATGGACAGGACTTGCCGCGAGGACACGTCGATGGTCACGCGGTACGGGATTTCCAAGCCGGACGGCTTGCCCTTGTACTTGTGCTCGAAGCCCGGGATGTCGAGTTCGCAGTAGACCTCGTAAATCTCGCGGTCGCGGTCGTCGGGGTTCAGCGTGTCGGTGCTGATACCCTGCTGGGCGGCCTTGGCCTCTTGGACGCTGTCCGGGCTGGACAAAAGCGGGGTCGCCAGTTCGACGTCACGGTACACGCCGAGGATTTGCAGGCGCTTCACGGTCGACGGCTTGAGGTACACGCGGTGCGTCACCCGGCGGGCGTTCGACAGGTCGGTGGCCGCGTTGTTGACGATCAGGTCATCAGCGTCGACGCTCTCAGAGACCGGGCGGTTGCGCAGGGGGCAGAAGTAGACCTTCTTGAACGACGTGCCACCGAAGCCCAGCAAGAGGAACATGCGGTCGGTGTCCGGGTAGTATTCGGTCGCGGTCGAGGTCAGGTAGTGGTTGAAGTCCTTTTCAAAGGCGTCAGCCATCCGGTCGCGCTCGGCCGAGCTGGTGTTGCCGTCGTCCCTGATCTTCACCGGGCCGTCGGTCGGCAGCATCTCGGAGCGGGCGTTGGCTTGGAAGCGCAGCACGGCTTCTTGCAAGAGCGGGTGCCGGACCTTGGACATGCCTTCGACCGGCGCACCGTCGTTGCTCCCTTGGATGCCGGGCAGCTCGATCTTGAGGCCCAGAAGCTTCATGCCCTGCGCGCGATCCTCGACCCACTCCTTGCGGCTCATCAGATCGTCATCGATCCCGCGCAGAAGGTCTTCCGCGATGGAGCCCAGCTCCATGTCGCTGATTTCATCGACGAGGTTGTCAAACCAGCCCGAAGGACCCTTTTCTTCGCTGTCCTCAATGGGTTTGCCATCGAGCGAGACGGTGATCGATCCGTCGCCGTGGTCGATCCGCAGAAGCGCGCCGTCCTGATCGAACTCAGGGACATCTGCCTCCTCGTCAGCGTCAGCGACGGTCACATCCATCGGGCCGATTGCTGCGTCTTCAGTGTCATCTTGGAGCCGAACGGCAGGGCTCAAGCCGGGAACGAGCGACATATCATGGTCCCTTCAGGGGTATGGTTTGGGGCGATCTTATCAGGTCGCCTTCATTTCTTCCAGTAGAAGGTACGCACCGGCAAGGTAGTTGATCGCACCCAGCAATTCGCGCTGTGCAGCGTCCGGCTCCATGCGGCTGGCCTCCTGCGCCTTCTTGATGGCCTGACCGAGGCAAAAGCCGTG
>Ga0315902_10014217_pt1 | contig 10244 bp, 24 predicted proteins | sample LakEriMetagenome_9_FD_203523 | JGI IMG/M metagenome (GOLD analysis project Ga0315902, IMG submission 203523) | Freshwater fungal communities from buoy surface, Lake Erie, Ohio, United States - Buoy 12 MA117 | ecosystem: Environmental > Aquatic > Freshwater > Lake > Lake biofilm | place: USA...
TGGAGTATTCCTTGCCCAAAATCTTTTCTACCCGCTGGGCATCGTCTAGACCGCCCACCCATATCTCTGAGCCGTTCGATAGGCTCAGGCAGTAGTCCGTCTTATTCCAGTTGTCGTGCGTGATTAGCCCAGGGAAGCAGAGAGACGCTACCTTTGGGAGTGTGTCCATCCAGATGGATGTTTTAGCGTGGTTAAACTTAAGCCTAAGGATGGCGTGACGTGACTTAGTTTTGGATGCGCGGATTAGAAGCGCCTTGCATAGCCCAAAGGTCTTGCCGCTTCTCGAGCCACCGTAGGCCATGAGGTAGCGAGCGTCACCGGCAAGCATCGCCATAAGCTGGTCCTGCTTAACGGTGTTCTTAAACTGCATTAGCCGCGTGGGTAGCCGCACCATATCGGGCAGACGCAATCGCCACGTATTCCGCCTCGCGCTCAATGCCGATGAAGTCGAACCCCTCGGCAGCAGCGCCCACACCGGTGGACCCCGACCCAGTGAATGGATCAAGCACTGTCCCGCCTGGTGGCGTGATGAGGCGGCAGAGGTAGCGCATGAGCTTGATGGGCTTAACTGTGGGGTGATGGTTTTGGTTGGTTATCGGTTTGTTTGGTTTGCCTGTTTGTCCATGAAATCCATTCTCGTCCAAAACCCCTTCCCTGAATTTAACTTTGACCAACGGTAGTCCCTCGCACCCCGCATTTCGCTCCGCCTTGCTCGCCTTGGCGACGTAGAAGAAGCGGGAGGCGCCGCCGGAATTCGGGCCGTGATCCCACTCGGCCCCTGACCCATTCCCGTGGTAGCCCAGCCTGTCTGACCGGACGGCATTCATAGCGCCCGACTTAAGCACCCCACCCTGCTCATCCAGCATCTCCGCTGCGACTTCATCCAGGATTAGGTTTGCTGGCCAGCGGCCGGAAGCGGGAGTAAATTGCCTGGCAGTGGATGTCATGAATCCAGAAGCTCCATCACCTGGCCGCTTGTTTGGGCGATTTAGCTCTTCAAGATCAGTATCGCTAGTATCAACGCGACACCCATCCACATTAATCGCCCCCGTACCGTGCTCCTGCACGTTCTGCGCAACGGTGCCAGTCAGTGGCTTGCGGGTGAGCGTCCAGAACTCACAGGCGGGCTTGAGTGCGGTGCCCCAGCCTTGCCATTGTTTCGCGGCGTCGGTTGCGGGTCCGCGCTTATGCTCAGGTCGCATGGCGGTTTCCCAATCCGTGTCGTGATCTAGTTGGCGGGCGCGAAATGCTGGGTTTTTTCCAATAATGGGCCCCTCCGCTCCGGCGGCTTTATCAATCGCCTTGCTGACGTCTAGTGATTTCGGGAAACCACTGCCGTACAGCCAAGTAATCACGTCGCGTATCTCGAAACCTGCATCCTCGATATTCACCACCATCCGATGCTGTGTTCGGGTTCCACAGGCGACAAGCATGTGACCGCCCGGCTTGAGCACGCGCAGGCACTCGCGCCACACGTCTACGCTAGGGACTTGGTGGTCCCACTTCTTGCCCATGAATGAGATGCCGTAAGGCGGGTCCGTGACTACTGAGTCGACAGAGCAGTCTGCCATGGTCTTAAGAACTTCCAGGCAGTCGCCGTGAATCACTTTATTCATAGCTTCGCCTCATCGGTGGTTACGTTAAGCGTGATGCCCGTTGCTGATATTGTTTGATCAACCTCATGCCGGTCTACCCATCGATGGCAGTTCTTCATGATAAAGATTTGGGCAGTGACGTTGGCGTCCCTCATCTTGCCCTTGGCGATGTTGTGCAATGTCTTCTCGTTTGCAAACAGTTGCGCCTCGCGTCCAGCATTTTTGGCATCTAGAAAGCTTGGATGCAGTGCTTCCCAGGTGTAGATTGTCGCCCTTGCCACGCCGATGCGCCCTGCAAAGGACTCATAGGAATAACCCTCGGCCATGTGGTCATAAAGCTCTTGGTCGTATTCAGGGAGGTATATTGATGGGCGACCGTTAAGCTTCATTCGTCCTCGCTTATGAAGGCGACAGTGACGAGGCGCTTATCGGTTAGGAATAGCTGCATGAGCTTGTTGACCACCTGAATTTCGTCAGGGTTAGCTTCAAGCGTTATAGCTACGGAGCCGTCAACTTTGGTTCTGACACTAGAAATAATGGCGCGGATGGCCCCAATCTCACTCATGAGATGGTCTTGCTGGTGATTTTTTCATGACGCGCCTTGTGCCTTCGCACGGAAAGAATTCTCTTATCCTGCGTTAAGGCTCGCGCCGCTGAGCTTTTCTGTCAAGATGCCCCCAGGTTCCCCATCCATGGAGAGTTCCCAGGGGCGGAAGGAGGTAGTGATGAACTACCTTAAATATTGTCCAGCGCGACATCCGGTTGGTCAATCACCTCAAAGTCCTTGGGACCCCCGCACCGGACATACTCCCGCGTCTGATCCACGAAGCTCTTGCCGCACTGGCATGCCTGATACTGCCCCGGAGACCTTGAATGGATCACGTCACCGCAACATCCGACCTTGTAGTGGGTGGGTTTCCATGGGGCGCTGGCCGCCATTGGTCTGCGGAGATCCCACAAAAGATCGGCGTCTAGGCTGTCGCTCATTGCTCGCCCTTGGTGATCCGATAGGTCGAGTTCAGCGTATGTGCCAGCACTCCGTTCTCGATTGGCTCGACATTGACCACGATAGAGGTGCGGACAAAGGTCTGAAGGATGTCGTCCATCACCAGCACGCCGATAACAGCGTCGGACTTTAGCACGCTGAGCTTGCCCGTCGTCCTAAATCCCACCTCCACCGCCGTGTCTTTGCCGTTGTTATTCGACAGCTTCACGATGGTCACAGTCTCGCCCTCCATGTCGATGAGGGGCTGGGCGTTTATTTTAGCGATGTGTTCTAAGATTTCAGGTTCCATTCTTGTGCTTCTCCAAAGCGGCGCGCTTGTTTTTATCCGCAATCTCTTGCGCCAGGGGATAGATACCCTTTTCCCGGCAGTCTTCCCTGCTGGTGCTGGTTAGTTCGTCTGTCCACATGGCAGCAAGCTCATCCTCTAGGGCGGCGATGCGGCTTCTCGCCTCATCCATCAACTGCTCGAACCCTGGCACCGTGTAGTTTTCGTGGCGGTCAATCCTCGCATCCTTCTCCGCCATCTCCTTCGCGCAGGAGAGGCGGGCGGCGGTCCATACTTCGGCAGCAAATCTAGCGGGTCTGCTATACTCAAAAAGGTGGCGGTTATCATTCAACCACCGATCCAGCCCCCCCCTTGCCCCGCTCACCGCCCGCTGGTATCCGTGGGCGTCGCCTGCGATGAAGGCAGCACGAATGGACTTTCGATTCACCCCGTCAGTAACGTCTGAGTAGTCCTCTCCACAATACTGCGTCTCGTAATCTCGCGCCTCTTTTTCCACGTACGTTACGTTTTTTGTCACTTACTCCCCCTGCTTATAATCAATCGCCGCTGCCAAAATGCCGTATGCCTCTGCCGTCTCCCTGCATGGGCGCATCACGCGGAGGGCGTCTTTTATCGCAGTTTGCAATTCGCGAACTGTGTGTTGGTGGGATCGGGCAAGCGTCTTAAGGTGGTGCCTGCATGCCTTGCGCTGCTCGGCCAGCTCCATCTCGAGACGCTCAACCTCATCTTGCATCTCGCGCTTTTCAGGCATTGATTCTCCGATCATTTATAAAAGCTTGCGCAAACGCAAAATGTGACGCTCCCTGAAGTATAGCCTGTGTGGCCTATAATTCAGCTCTGCCTCCTCAAGCTCAGGTGGCATGGGCTTGTCGCAAACATCCCAATCATTGGCATTGAAAACCTCATCAAACTCCACCCAGCGGGTGTTTCCACTCGATCTTAGTAGGTCGCCGTTAATTAGCTTTATCCTGTCATTGGTATTCCCATACCTAAGAACCTTGCCTGAAACTAGGGCGCTGAAACAATCAAAGTGTGATTTCACAACACACCCACCCATTGCCAGTCACGGTCAGCGGCGAGCCCGATGAACACCATGAACGGAAGATCAAACCTGAGATCATCGTAACGAACGTGGGCGCGCTTAAACCCCTTGGTGAGCCTTACTTCCACGAGAGTGTCGTGCTCAAGCCAGAGTGTTGTGACTGTTTTGTTCATCCCCTCGTCCCCCTCGAATAGAACGCCGTGCTGCAACCATATGTCCATGGTCGGTGAATTCATTAATCTAAAAAAGTTCATCATGCGGTTCATTTATACGCTTTTTAAACCGGGGAATATTCCCGTTCTTTAGCTGCTTAAAATCTCTATAATCCGTGATCCACTGGGCAATATCCGACTTGAGCACCGTCAGCCCTTCGCCAGGGTTAACCCGTCTCGCAAGTGCAAGAGCATCCGAGAAGATTTCGGCCTCCTGCGCTGTGGTTGGTGGTGTGTAAACTGCTCGGTTAGTAGCAAATGAGATACAGGCACGGTCGAGTGCCTGGGTGATGAACGTCTCCATCAGAGTGGAGTAGGTAGAAAATTCCATGGAGGAATATTAGATCGCTAGGGTGGGATAATCTAGGCCCGATGCGTTACCAGCGCCTATATTTCCTCGGTGCCCTATGCGCCACCTCTTCCAAGAAACTCTCTTCGGTGTCGTCCAGTGATCGCATAAAAAGCTCACAAGCCTCGTCCTCGTCAACCGTCTGGATGGCGGCAAGGATTCGGAGGAAGGATTCCTGCCACTGCTTGTCGAGTTCTTCCTGATTCACTTTAGCTCCCGGTGTGCACCTCTAATCGCACAATACAGGGTTAGTTTAAAGACTCTTTGTAAAACATTCCCAGGGAAGCTCTAAGTCTCTTAGTGCTAGTCCCATAGAATACATCTTTGGTGAGGGTGGCTGCGAATAGAAAAAGAGGGGAGTCAGACTAGTCCCGGGACTTAAACCCTTCGCTATCTACTCTTGCCTCTTTTCAACTCTCACACCAAAACCAAGACTAGTTACATCTTCGGAGCCGGGGGAGCGAACGAGCCTACTTCATGGGTTTCATCTGGCCGTGTGCAACCTACGAATTGACCAGAATCAAGGGACGAAATAGGAATCCCCTAGGGCTGCTCGTCTACCCTATTTAACCCAACACGAATCGTCCTATCTAATAATTAGATAGCTAGTATACACGCATTGCTGACTTCTCTTCCCTGAATCCCTCGTAGATCCGCCAGAACTCCCGAAACCGCGCGTGGAATCTCTGCTTGCATATCCACCGCTCACCGGGCTCCATTGCGCGCGTATCGTTGGCCAGCTTGGCACGCCACGAATTGATGTCGTCCTGAAGCTTCTGCACGTGCTGGATGTCCTCCAGGGTCATGCGCTTGCATCTTGCGAGGGGTAGGTAGATCACCTGGGCAGTCACGGGATTGAACCCCAGGCGCTCGCGAAGCTTTGGACAATGACCTCTAATAGCTCGGGGCTAACTGACTGGTCTGCGCCGCACTGTGCCATAACCGCGTGTCCAAGTTCATGCCTTAGGATCTCGCGCCTATTGGCCTCTGGGACGCCCTTTAGAATGTATATAGTCTTGGTCACCGTATCACATAGCCCGAGCGCGCTCTCGAAGCCCTGGGGCATTTTAGGCACCAACCTGGCGGTGTAGCGGCATCCCAGTATGTCATAGTGCTTTTTCATGCCACCCCCATACATAAATGATCCGTATGCCAAGCCGATTAGGCACGGGGTTAGTGCCCGACAAAACCGCTATTTGTAGGCTTACCCTAAAAGTTTTACTACATGCCGCCACGCACGATGCGGATTCTGTATAATGGGGCTATCTAGAGGACATCATGAAACCGCGCAAGATTGAATTCAACGACGGCACCGCCTACTGCGATACCTGTGGGACAGAGTTGCAGTTCCTGGCCGAACGATGCAAGTGCCAGCCGCCAGTGACTCGCCCGGATTGGAAGCCCGCGTTGGAGGATTGGATCAAGAAGCAAGAGGAGAAACATGTCAAAGGTCGCTGAATATTTTTTGAGCCTGGAGGAATGCGATGGGGACAAGTTCGGAGGCGATTATTCTTGGGATTGCGCTCAAGATGATAGACGAGGAGATGGAGAAGACGAAGTCGATGCCATTTGAGAGCCGGGCATCCTGTCACGAGGCTATGCTTTTAACACTAATGGACATTGTGCGCGATAGCGTTAACCACATGGAGAAAAGCAATGAGTGAGCTATACAAAGCACTGGTAAAGTTTCAGGGTGAGATGAAACCCGTCCCAAAGGAAGCCAGCAATCCGCACTACAAAAGCAATTTTGCGGATCTCTCCGGCATCATCCAGGCGGTATCGCCGCTGCTTGCCAAGAACGGGCTGGGCTTCCTTCAGACCATGCGGGTGGACGGCGAGCGAAACATTCTCCAGACCAAGATAATCCACGCTTCGGGGCAGTCGGAGCTTTCGGAGATCATCGTGCCGCACCAGAATGACCCGCAGAAGCTGGGCGCACTCATCACATATCTCAAGCGATACAGCCTCCAGGCTGCACTAGGAATTCCTACCGAAGACGATGACGCCGAAAGCGTCTCGGCACCTATGCGGGAAAGCAGTGGGGGGAGTGAGCGCCAGAAAAAATCAGACATCCCCAACCGAGACTATCCGCCAAGCCCAAAGCAGATTGGAATGATTGAGCGCCTTGCAAAAGAAAAGGGTGTTAACCTTAAATCTCACCCCTTCCCCGAAACGTCGAACGCCGCCAGCGCCTGGATTGATAAGCTCATGCAGATGGAAAACAAAGGGTGAGCTTCTGCGTGGTGGACATTGAGTCGACCGGACGGCTTCCGATGTCGTGCGAGCCGCTAGTGATTGCGGCCATCAAGCTGGACGAAAACCTCGAGGCCACTGATTCTGTCGTCTATCGTATGCGCCCCACACTTTGGGACAACTTCGCAGACGACGCCGCACGGGTGCATGGGATCTCCAAAGAGGTAGCAATGAGCTACCCACCCAAGAGCGCTGGGCTTGAAGATTTCCTGGCATGGGTCGGCACCCCGCACACGTTCGTATGCCACGCCAACAAGCACGCGGGTCGGTTCGCTGCGTTCGACTATGCCGCTCTTCAGGTTCAATACCTAGACAACTTCCTAGCGGGCGGAAAAGCAGACCACTTCCAATTTGCACGACTATTCCGACACGTACTATCGACTCACACACTCGCCATGGCGACCATGCAGCTGGACGGGTACTCGCTCGACAAGGTGTGCAGGCATATTGGTTTCGATCTCAAGCACCACGACGCGGTGAGTGATGCGGAGGCGTGTGCAGCAATACTAAGATTTGTGGCACGGAACAATGACATTTGGGAGATTTATGGAAGAGAGCAGGCCAGGACGCTACAAGTTCGTAGGGGCGCTTCTAAAAAAAATTCGGGGAAAAAAGCCGCTGCACCGGATGGCGCCGATGCTGGGGATGAGTTGGCAGCAGCTTTCCCAGATTGAGATGGGTCGCGTGAAGGTTCCGCATCACCGAGTGGCGCACATCTGCGCGGCCCTTGGAATCCCAGTTGGCACCATGGTTGACATGATGATCAAAGACGTTGCCGCAGACATCAGGCGCAAGCATGGGGTCGAGGAATGAAGACGGCAAAAACTAGGGAGTGGGAAGAAAAGTGTTTTGCTGACGTGGTGGAATTCGTGCAGGCCCACCCCCGCCTTGAGATGATCGACGAGTACCGAAAGATTGCCGTAAAGAGCGCCAGCGGTGGGGTAATCGGGCGAGTTCGTGTTTCCAGCCTGGCACATGTCAAAGACTTTCGAGTGAGCTTGGTCCAGTTCATGGCGCTGCGGGATTCCGGGCGCACCTACAACGTAGACGATCCCAGGAAGGTGAGGAAGTGAGACTAGCCTTTACGTTCATTTTCCTCACTGCCTCCATTTTGGTCGGATCGCTACTCACGGAAACGCTTACCAGTGAGATGGCCGCGTCTCAAGCCCTTGCCGTGATTGCCCTCATCTTGCTCCCCGACAGAGTGGACAACTAGACAATCCCGCCACAGCTTGTAAGCATAAGGGTATGAAGACACTGATCTTCCTGCTTCTAGTGGCCTGCAATACCCAAAATGGGCATACCCCACCCCAATCCGGGAAACCCATCACCCTGCCTACGATTGAAGTAGTCGCGCCCGGGATCGCCATCAAGGGGACCGCAGGGCAGGCCGCTCGCATGACGCGCATCATCGCAGAGGTTGATGAGATCCTGGCCAGCAAGGAATTCGGGGACGCGGTTCTGGCGCACACCTACCTAGGCAAGCCGGGATTTGCATCCACTGATAAGACACCATCCCAGGTGCTCCAGGATGCCCGTAGCGGTGCCGAGAAACGCATGGGGCTAGTCATAGAGTTCAAGCGCCATCGAAGCGACAGTGTGACCGCCTGGACGTATCCCAGCAGCAAGGTGATTTGGTTCAATTCCACCCGTCTCGGAAGAGATGATGCCAGTGTGGCGCAGACCTTCGCCCATGAGTGCCAACACAAGATCGGCTATAGCCACGACGCCAAGCCAACCAAACGCCGCCCATATAGTCAGCCCTACGTACTAGGTTCGATCGTAAAACGCCTCTACAAGGAGCGTCACCGTGAACTGGGAAAGCCTTGAACCGTGCTGTGCCTGCGGAGTGAGCCAAGAGGGTCACGTCTGTTATCACCACGAGCTATCCAGAAAAGCCTATCCGGAACACGCCCTTTCGCGGTGGAACCTCATGCCGCTATGCTTCATCCACCACACCCAAATCCACTCAATGGGCACCACGCGACTTGCTGAGAAGTTTCCGGGCATCCGTGCTTGGTTGCTTAAGAACGGATGGCAGTTTAATGGTCGGAAGTGGGAGAACCCTGGATCTTTCGCTGAACCGTCTCAAGAGAGTCAGCTACAAAGCACAGTGCCCCACGATGATTCGCTTCTACAATAAAGGCCTGCTGATCCGGTGAGCACATGTTCCAGAGCGTTTTCTCCGCGCGCTTGCCCTCGGGTGGGCGCTTAAGCTCAATCGCGAGAAGCCTACCATCTGACATGACTCCAAGAATGTCGGGGATTCCGTTTCTGTGGTGCTTGTTATTTGACTTGCGGAACTTGCCGCGCCTGGGATCGAACACACTCACGGCAGCGTTTGGCCACGCCATCACGCCAACTGAGGCGAGCCAGTCTAGCACAAGGTTCTGGAGCTGCTTTTCGAGCATGGTTTTTTATCCAAAATTCATGCGACCAAATTGCGGTCAATTGCAAAATAGTCTGCCTAGCGCAGGACGTTCTGGACGAAGGTAAAAGCCAGCGTGGCGAAGATGATAATACCGGCCAGGATAGCGTACGCGCGTTGAGTTAGCATTTTAGGAGCCCTTTCCTTTGTTCGGGAGAAACCTCATTCTCCCTAGACTGGTATTGTCGGCCACATTTTGTGCAAGCGAATAGACGAAAACTCCCCGTGTTGGTCCATTTCAAGCGATCCAACGCAGACACCTCGCCACCACAGGCGCACTCATTGCCAGTGAATACCGTATTATTAGTTCCTTTGTCCCACGCCCGTATGCGCTCATGAACCTGGACTAGGACCACCACGTCCTGTTTGTTGTAGGCTTCAAGCTCTTCAAAGGCGGCCATATTGCGCTTCAGGCACTCATTCCAAAGTGTTTGCCCGGGAAACTTGCGGTCCTTCAGCTTGCCCTCAATGCCAAAGTAGGATGCGATATAATCTAGCTTATTGGAGGTCAGCTTAAAGTTACGCTTGGCAATCTTGAGAGTGTCCACCACCCGATAGTGTTGAAGCGGTGATAGCCCGTGCTTAAGGAAGCGCGCGTTGATCTTTTTAACATCAAAGGCGGCAGCATTGTGAGCACAGACAAAGTCTGCTTGCTGCATGAGGTGGTGAAGGGCCACGCACAACATGGAGTCGTCGCGGATGTCTGCCTCATAACGCACATCTAGGTAGTGCATCTTGTCTTCGTCAGCAAACTTGGCTGCGAAGGATAGGATGCTCCAGTCCTTATCAATCTGATTGAGCGCGATGTTTTGATCAAACAGACCCCATACATGCGCAAGGATGGCCGAGGTTTCGATATCAATGTATAAAAACCGAAGCTTAGATGGTTCCAGCTCTGTTTTCGAATCGTGGTAGGTGGGAAGCCCTGCCTCGTTCATCAGGCGATTAAATCCGCCATGGCGGCGCAGGAAGTAGTCAGACACACCGCTGGCCCTGATCTCGTCCCGTGTCGGCGAAGATCCCTTTTCAGCATGGAGACGTTTCACGATGGAAACGGCTTGGTGGATGTCCAT
>Ga0315902_10014221_pt1 | contig 10243 bp, 9 predicted proteins | sample LakEriMetagenome_9_FD_203523 | JGI IMG/M metagenome (GOLD analysis project Ga0315902, IMG submission 203523) | Freshwater fungal communities from buoy surface, Lake Erie, Ohio, United States - Buoy 12 MA117 | ecosystem: Environmental > Aquatic > Freshwater > Lake > Lake biofilm | place: USA...
GAAGCCCGCACAATCTGTGCCTCCATTCACCCCCCGCGCACCCCGGTGCGCCCGCACGATGACTTCCCGCACCCCTGAACACGCCGTCGACCCCCAGTTCATCGAGCGCTGGTCCCCTCGGGCCTACAGCGACCAGGCCATCACGCCCGCCGAGCTCATGAGCCTGTTCGAGGCCGCGCGCTGGACGCCCTCCACCTCCAACACCCAGCCCTGGCGCTTCGTCTACGCCCTGGCGGGCAGCGGCGACTTTGAAGCCATGTGCCAGACCCTGGCTCCCACCAACCGCGCCTGGGCCCAACGGGCCTCTGCCCTGATCGCGGTGATCTCGGCCACGGTGGCCGTGGCGCCGGGCTCCAACGAAACCAAGCCCCTGCCCGTGCATGCCTTCGACACCGGCGCCGCCTGGATGAGCCTGGCCCTGCAAGCCCATCTGATGGGCTGGTCCACGCATGCCATGGGCGGCGTCGACAGAGACGCGCTGCGGCGCGTGCTGGCCGTGCCAGAAACCTTTGCCCTGCACTGCGTGGTGGCGGTGGGCCGGCAAGGCGACAAGGCCCTGCTCGACGAGGCCCTGCAGGCGCGTGAGGCGCCCAATGCACGCCAGCCGCTGAGCGCCATGGTGTGCGAGGGCCGTTTCGGCTTCACTGCCTGAGACTTTGCGAGCTACGCACGACCCAGTTCTTCGACCACAACGCAAGGAGACAACCCATGAAAAGAGCCTTCCTCAAGAAGACCGCCCTGTTGGTGATCGGCCTGGCCATGGCCGGCCTGGCCGCCGCGCAGAAGTACCCGGCCAAGCCCATCATCGTGATCGTGCCGCAGGCCGCCGGTGGCGCCAACGACACCATCGCCCGCGTGGTGGCACAGAAGCTGTCAGAACAGTTGGGGCAGAGTGTGGTGATCGAAAACCGGGTGGGCGCGGGCGGCAATGTCGGCACCGCCGCGGCGGCCAAGGCACGCCCAGACGGCTACACGGTGATGATCACCGCTGACAGCGCACAGGTCATCAACCCCTTCCTGTACCAGAACACCGGTTTCGACCCCGTCAAGGACTTCGAGCCCGTGGCACCGTTGGCACGTGCCGGCTACGTGCTGGTGGCCCACCCCGCCTTCCCAGCCAACAACGTGAGCGAGCTCGTGGCCCTGGCCAAGGCCGCACCGGGCAAGTACGCCATCGCATCCGCGGGCAACGGCACCCTGAACCACCTGATTGGCGAGATGCTGCAGAAAGCGGCTGATATCAAGCTGGTCCACGTACCGTACCGAGGCGCGGCCGCAGCCGCGACCGACGTGGTGGGCGGCCAGGTGCCGCTCTCGGTGCAGAGCATGCCCTCGTCCATCGGCTTCATCCGCTCAGGCAAGCTCAAGGTGCTGGGCGTGGTCAACGAGCGGCGCCTGCCCGCACTGCCCGACGCCCCCACCATTGGCGAGACCATCAAGGGCTTCGGCGCCACGCCCTGGTACGGCATGTTCGCCCCGGCGGGCACGCCCAAGGACATCGTCCGCATGTTGCAGGACGAAGTGGCCAAGGCCCTGGACAGCGCGGACGCGCGCGACAAACTCGCCGTGGTGGGTTGCGAGCCCTTCAAGGGCACCTCAGAGCAACTCGCCACCCTGGTGAAGGACGACCTGGTGCGCTGGTCGCGCATCGTCAAGGAGTCTGGGGCGAAGGTGGACTGAGCAAGGGCCTGCCACAGGGCCAGCAGGCCTCACGCCCGACACGGCAAGACAGCGGGACCGTCCACTTGGCTGTCACCGTCCGCTTCGCGATCACTCCACAACGATACCCAACGGTGTAATCGTCGCCCGGTAACGTTCCATTTCACGCCGCAGGAATCCCTTGAACTCGGCTGGAGTCGAGATCGCCGGCGTGGAGCCGCTACGGATCACCCAATCGGTAAGTTCCTTGTCCTGGAAGGCTTGGGCAACCTGTCGGTAGATCGCTTCCACCGTTGCTTCTGGTGTTCCGGCAGGCGCAAAGAGCCCGGCCCAGGCGCCTACGTCGATCTGGTAACCGAATTCCGAGAGTGCGGGCAGGTTGGGCATGTCGGACCAGCGCCGGCTTCCAGTGATGGCCAGGGCGCGCACCTTGCCGTCATCGATCAGCTGCTTGCTGTTGCCAGAGCCCCAAAACAGCATGTCCACATGGCCGCCGATGAGGTCTGGAATCGGCAAAGTCTTGTAGGGCGTGTGGATAAGCTTGAGGCCGGCCGCACGCTCGAACAGTGCGCCCACCAGGTGAGTGCCGTTGCCCACTCCGGCCGATGCGTAGCTGATCGTGTCGGGCTTTTCCTTTGCCGCAACCACCAGATCCTGAACCGAGCGAAATCGGGAATTCGCGGGAACGAGCAGAACGAAGCCTGCGCTTTCGGTGAGCCGACTGATCGGTACGAAGTCACGCTCAGGGTCGTAGGGCAGTTTGCGGTGCGTGATCGCCGTGGTGGTGTGTCCACCTGTGGTGAACAGCAGGGTCAGGCCGTCGGGCTTAGCGCGAGCCACCTCCGCTGTGCCGATGATGCCGGCCGCGCCCGGTTTGTTCTCGACGACCCAGGTGCGGTTGGGGCGTTGTCTTTGTATCACCTCGACGGTCCTGCGGATCGTTGCATCGAAGGGATTGCCTGGGGGGAAGGGCATGACCACGCGGACGACTTCCGAGGGCGCTTGCTGGGCGAACAGCGAAGCCGGCGACAGCACGGCAACACCGGCCATCGAGTTCAGGACATGGCGGCGGGAAATCATCTTCATCGCAATTGCTCCTCATCAAGAAGAAAGTCAACCAGGTGATCTGCCAGGATCTGCGGTGCCTGCAGCGCCATGGCGTGACCAATGTCGGGCAGCAGCACCGACTTGAAGCGCGGCAGCCTCGAGCAGAGCGCTAGCGCGACTGCCGGGGGTACCACGCGGTCCAGGGCACCAGCGAGCACGAGGGCGGGGCTGTTGATCGCAGCCAGATCCGCGTCGGGTGCGTCGGTCACCGCGGCGGCGCGGCGTACCGCGCGCTCAGACTGCGGCCGCACCGCGGCGAAGACCTCCCGCAGATCCGGCCGCTCGACCAGGAACTGAGCCGGAAAGAAGCGCTCGGCCAGCTCCACCGCACTGTGCGGCAGGCGCTCGCGCAAAGTCGCAAGTGAGGCTGCGCCTTCGGGGTCAAGTTCGGCAAGCGTTGCTGGCAGCGGCCAAGTGCTGCACAGCACGAGGCGATCGACCGCTTCGGCGTGATGGATGGCCAGCATCTGCGCGACACGTCCGCCGAAGGACGAGCCGACCACATGCGCCCTTGCATGTCCCAGCCCTGTGATCAAAGCGCGCGCATCGCCGGCCAGGTCGGCCAAGGTAGCGGGGCGCGGCACGTTCTGTAAGTTCTCGGTTTCGCCGCAGTCGCGCTGGTCGTAGGTGATCACGCTGAAGTGCGGCGCGAGCAGCGGCACCAGTGCCGAGAACATGTGGCGTGAGGCTTCGGCCCCGTGCATCAGCACCAGCGGCGGGCCTCTGCCACTGAGCTCGAAGGCCGTGCGGACATCGCCCGCTTCAAAGAACTCGGTGCTCATCGCCGTGAGCCTTCGTCCTTGCCTTCATCCTTCAACCAGAAGGTCATTTCGATCTTCAGGCCGTGCGGGTCGTGGACGAAGAGTTGATGAATGTCCCAGCCCGGGATAGGCGCTTCGGTGAACGTGATTCCTTGCGAATCCAGATGCGCGCGCATCTCGGTCAGGCCCACGGCGCGAAACGAAATGTGGTCCAGAGGGCCGGTGGCCGCTTCATGAATTGGGGCTGCGTGAGCGAGGTGCGCGTAGAGATGAACGATCGGCTGCCCGCCGGCGTACAGCCAGGCGCCAGGGGCGGGGACCTCAGGCCGCGCCCCCACTTCGAGCCGCAGCACCCGGGTGTAAAAGTCCACCAGCCGCGGCAGTTCATCCGGCTTGCAGCGGATCGTGTAGTGATGCAAAGCGGTCACAGGCATTGCAGTCCCTCACGCATCAAGCAGCGTGGCGAAAACAGCGGCCAACTCTGCCGCCGGGTCGGACGGTATCCAGGGCATCCGGAAGGCCACATGTCCATCAGGCCGCACCAGCACTGCACCACGCAATCCAAGCAGCAGACCATGCCGTTCGTACGTGCTGTCCAATCGGCGAACCTGCAGCGCCCGACCGGTCTTGGCCGCCACGTCGCGTGCCGCTTCGGCCCAGGCTTCGCCCTGTGGGCCGACAACGAGCACGAACTCACGGTCGAACCAATCCAGCGTGGTGTTGCGCCGAGCCAGGTCGAGCCAGATGTGCGGAAAGCGCCCGCCCGGCCTGTCACTCGGCTCGTAATAGCGCGGATTCCACAGATGCCGGCCCGTACCGTCGGCGATGACTGCGCCGCTCTCATAAACGAAGCCCAGAGACTGACCGATGCTGTGCACATGGTTGTCGCTGTCGCGAATCCAGAAGTCAATGCGGTCCATGTTTCCCGAACGCAGCGCCTCGTCGCATTGCATGAAGCGCGTCGCGTTGTGCAGACTGAAGTCGGCGTTCGATTCGGCCACCGGACGGCGTTCTGCGTCGTAGCTGTCGAGCAGCTTCTCTGCGGCTTGGCTGCGTAGGACGAAGGCAAGCTTCCAAGCCAGGTTGTGCGCGTCCTGAATGCCCGAGTTCATTCCGTAGCCTCCGTTGGGCGGGAATCGATGCGCTGCATCGCCCACCAACAGCACGCGGCCCTTACGGAACTGCGCAGCCACCTGACGGCTCATACGCCATGTCGAGCGGTTGATGACCTTCACGTCCAACGTTGGCACACCGGAGAAAGTGCGTGCCATACGCACGACCTCATCGTCCGTTCGTTCGCCTGCGCGCTCGTCGCTGTCGCGACCGACCGGCATCAGCGTGAGCCACTTGTCGCGGCCGTTGGTATTGAGCACCGTCGAGATGGGATAGGGTGAGCCCTTGGCATAGATCCGCCAACCAGCACAAAGGTTCGCGTCGCGCACATGTGATAAGTCAGCCTGCCAATACTCGTTAGCCATCACCGCCAGCGTGGCTGGTCCACGCATGTCGATGCCGGCCTGGCGGCGGACCGAGCTTGCTGCGCCATCGGCAGCGATGAGGTACTGCGCACGCCACCCCATGACCTCGCCAGTGTCGAGGCGGCGCGCTGTGATGTCGATGCCACCTTGGCCTTCTTCGAAGTGCAGGAACTCGTGCCTGTAGAGGATGCGGCCGGTGCTGCTCTGGAGGGCATGCGCAAGCAACTCCTGCTCGACGGTGTCCTGTGACTGGATGCTCTTCCAGCACGGCGAGTGCCCCGCATTGGGCTCGGGATTGGTGCGCCCCCATTCCTTGCCGCTCATGGCCTCGGCAAAGGTGAAGAAGTCGGAGCCATCGGGCAAACCGTGGCGTCGCATCAGCCCATCGATACCCCACTGCCGGAAGATCTCCATGGTGCGCGCGTAAGTGCCGCGCGCCTTAGGGTGATCGGTGGTCGTGTCGTTACGCTCGAGCAACGCGAACTCGATACCAAAACGTTGCAGGAGGATGGCCATCGATAGACCCACCGGGCCACCTCCGACGATCACGACAGGGACGTTTTGTTGCACGATCAACTCTCCACAGAGGCTGCCATTGACCGGCCTTTGAGGCGGTAGGAAAGGCCCGCTGCGCAAGGCACCCAACGCGCGGCGGCGAGGGCCAGCAGACGAATGGCCAGTACTTCAGAAGGCTGCCAGCAAGCCCTCGCGGTAAAGACGTTGAAGGTGGCGTAGCAAACTTCGCCGCGCATCAGCGGTACGTTCACGAAGGACTGCAGGCCCCTTTCGCGCATCTGAGCATGGTCATCGAAGCATCGCTCCAGGGCATCACGGCCTTCGCCAACAAAAGTGCGCCCATCCAGGAAGATGCGCTCGGTCCAAGGGGTTAGCAACTTGCGCTTCGTACCGCTGACTGGATAAGCCTCGGCCGCGGACGAATACAAGCGCCGCAGCAGGATCTGTTCACTGGGGTCGTCAGCAGTGGTCACGTTTTGCTGCACGCTGAAAACGGCGGCACCGACCAGGAGGCGTACGCGATGTTCGATGTAACCGAGCGCGATCTCGGCCGTCTTCGCGTCGTCAAGGGAATCCAACTCAGCAAGTACTTCGGCAGGGTGCAGGGACGCAACCAGAAGGCCAGATGAATCACGCATGCCACGAGTCTAGGCAGTGACAATCACCTTGATGCGCTAAATTTTGATCTGGTCATTACCTAAAGGTTATGTCATGCCTGAGCGCATCAACACTGTGAAAGCACGCGACCCCGCTGCCGAGCGGCAACACACGCTGCTTTCGCGCCTCAAGCTGCGCCAGCTAGCGCTTCTGAGGAGCATCGATCGGCTCCGCAGCCTGAGTCGCGTGGCGGCAGAACTGCATCTGAGCCAACCGGCCATCACCAAGGCCTTGCGCGAAATCGAAGACATCTTCGGCAACCAGCTCTTCGAGCGCAGCAGTCGTGGCCTCTCCCCCACAGCGGCTGGCGAGGCGGTGCTGGCCTACACCCGTCGTTGGCTGGCCGAATTGGAGTCAACCGCCCGGGTACTGACCTCACTGGAGGCCGGCAAAAGCGGCCGAATTCGCCTGGGATTGACACAACAGGCGCCACAGCTGCTGATCCAGGCTGCGCTGGATCACCTGTTAGGGCGCAGCCCGCCCATTGCAGTCATGACTCGCGAGGGCACGACTGACGAGCTGGTGGCCGCCCTGCTAGCGCGCGAGCTGGACTGCGCCATAGGACGCTCCTACGACGGTGATGCGCCAGACCTTGTGCAACTGGCGGTTTATCGGCAGGAGCCTTGCCTGGTCACCGGCGCGCGCCATGTGAACCGCCTCAGCCGCGTAGCGCTGGACTGGAAAGAGCTCGCACAACTTGACTGGATACTGCCGCCGCCCAACACCCCCATGCGCCGTACCTACAACGCGATCTTCGTCGGAGCTGGCGTTCAGCCACCGGTGCCCATGTTGGAGACCACCTCGATTCGCAGCATCGAGGCGGTACTGCTCAGCGAGCCTAATTCCATTGCCATCATGCCGCGAGACATCGCCGAAGAGTTGGAGGCGGCAGGTCAGTGGGCCGTACTGCCGCAGCGCCTGAAGTGGGACCTGCCGCCAGTGAGCTTTTTCAGCACCCTGGCCCTGGAGGGGCAAGCCTCCGTGGCGAGCCTACGCGACGCTGTGGCAGAGGCCGGTCGGCAACTGCAGTCCCGCCGAATGGCGTCCTACAGCGCCCCACTCGTGCCACCCGGAGCACACAGGGACCATTGATCGAGCAACCAAGCCAAGCCTGCCGAATTCCTCAACTTTGCCAGGGCGACGGTGCGGATGAAGACCTGGACTGGCCAAACGGCAATGGCCAGCTCCCTCGACAGCCCCACAATGAAAAAACCGCCGTCTCAGCAAGTAAGACGACGGTTCCGAATGGTGGTGGCCAAGGGCGGAATCGCTACCAAACTTCCTAAGTCCTTGTCAAAAATCACGAATTTCGGAATTTTTTTGACTCATAAAGGTGGTCCACCTGTTTGGACCCCTACATGGGCTTTACCTCGTGGGCAGTTGCACCCCAAGTGATCCATGACAACGGCTTGAGAGTAGATGCCCTCACTGGCGGCTACGCTGACCGTCTTCGACCGACCCTGAGGTCATGTTCCGGGAACTCACAGCGACGATCCTTGGACAGCGCCACGTTGTCACGGTGTGTCCCTCAGTCCTCCAAAGACCCAGTCACCACCCCCACCCCAGCCTCTTCACTTCCTCACGATCCAAGAACCGCTTCAAGCGTTCGTAGGGCAGCAGCACCGGTTCATAGCAAGCCATCACGACCTTGGGCCCGCTGTAGAAAACCATCAGACCCTTCTTCGTCAACGCTACCGGGTCATCATCAAAGAAGGTGATGTCATCCTGCTTGAGTGTCTCAACACAGTCATCTCTTGGCTGTGATCCACGAGCTTTCAACAGTGCCGAACGAATCATCTCCCTCACCTCTGGCTTGATGGTGTCGCCAGTGTTCTCATCACCACGATTCACCAAACGATACAACCTCAGAGGGTCATACTTCTTCCCGCTGATGAGGACAAAGTTCAAACCACGTTCAGCAAAGGCTTCATACGGGCCGGCACAGAAGATGTTCAACCGTGATACCAGCGTGTAGAAGCGACTATCTGACCACAATACTTCATACCGTAGGTCAAATGTCAATCCGATAGAACTACCCGGATCACGGCGCTTCCATTCAGCCACCTGTTCACGACATTCTTTGAGCAATCGTCTCTGTCTACTTTCATACTCCCCCAATGACCTCAAGAGTTGTGGAGAAGCGTTTGGAGGCTTTGGAATACGCTCAATCCTCACATCATCAGCATGGACCATAAGCGCCCAAAGTCCGAGCATCGTGATCAACAGATAACGGAACGTCAAGGGCATAGAGTAGAGACAAAAAACCCACCTGTCACAGTGGGCCCCGCCATGTATATTAGGTTTTTACTTGGATGTTGAAAATTACATAGCAAGTCCGAAAAAAGTTTTATGCCTCTCTTTTAATCATGTTTTTTCATCGTAAGTCTCGCAGCTATTATTGCCAAGTCTTTTGGGGTAAGAAATGCTGTGCCCTTGATTTTGTAAAAACCCGTAAAAGCACCCATGAGCGCAAAATTTGTTTTTCGGTTTATACTTTTAATATACCACCATTGAACCTACTCCGATGTCAGCCCTATTTGATACACAAAGTTGTTTTTTGGCCTCAACACGCTTCCATCAACGCAACGATTACCAGTCGCAGGCCCATAGCTCTGCGGCTTTCCTCCCGTGTTTCATTTTCCAGGTTTACACAGGTCAGTTCCAATAAGTGTCAAGACTCCGGTACCGCGGCGGTCACAAAAAAACTCGGCCATTCCAATCTAATCATCTTTCGAATGTGCGAATACTTGCGATAACGCGTTATTCACAATTGGAACCGCTTTCGAAATCATATTAGACTTTGATTGGTCGGCTAAGGAAAATACGAACCAGTCCTAGATTTTTCTAATAATTTCACCTTATCTCTTTCGCTTGAGTATCCAATAAGGACGTCACCATCAGGGAATATCACCATAGGTGTAGATGTTCTTGTTTTATCAATCCCAAAAACATAACGAACATCCATAAAATCTTGTGTAAAGAACTCGCATCCAATTCTTGTAGGTAGATTGATGGGGGTTCTCTCCATCATTCTCTCCCAAGCTGTTCCTGAAGCTTCAGAACAGTACACAGACTTTACAACAGTTGCGTTATTTTCATTAAGCCAAGTTGGAACAACATAGTATCCAATATTCTCTCTTCGCAACTCCCTTTCAAGCGTTACGCAAACAGGACAGTCCGGAGCAGAATATATAACCAAAGACGGCCTAACCCGAGCATTCACGCGGATGAATCTGTCAAGCGGCAGATATTCCAAGTGCTTACTATTTCTTTGTCTGTTTATTGATTGCAGCAAGGCCAAATTACTCACCGAACTCGCCGCACCCCGAGTGTCTAAATTTACCGAAGTTATCTCATCGCCAAAATTATTCGTCACCAAAACATACCTTGGCGCATAATTCAGACTCCGTGTTGAACTACCCTTCGCACCACTCTCCTGTACCGCATAAGCATTTGGGTACCTTGTTGACACAAACGTCTCATTCGAACCCATCTTTCCAGCCGAACGATACCGTTCATTTAGAACTTCTATAATTCTAGCACCGTCTCCCTGCGCAACCGCCAAACCTGGAACGATAACCACTAAAAAATATACCAACCGCCCGATTTTATTTAAAATAAATGCCTTTTTGAGTGCCAAGTAAATCCCCGTGCAGAGAATTAGGCTTTTACTAGATCTTTTCAATTTTATTTTCCTTTATTTGGCGAAAATTACCCAACTATTTTGTTGATTGCATATCTCAAATACTGTATCACTTGGTTTTAATTTTGGCATTAGTACTTACACTTATACAAATTTGTATATTTCCAACATCTATTGTTGAGATTGCAGTTATGTAGTTTCACTGATTCAATTGAAGCAGAAGTTTTTTACTGAACCGCCCCGGGTTTTGAGGAGGCTCCAACTCTTGAGAAGATGGAGCCATGAGAAAGACACCACCTGATTAGAAACCTGCCTCAGCAGGCTCGTCCAGTGAGCCACTGAGGCCGTAATCTGAGCTCTCCTGACGAAGGAGAGTCCTGATGTCCAGCCACCAGATCCAGTTCCAGCACGGCATGTCGATC
>Ga0315902_10014222_pt1 | contig 10243 bp, 10 predicted proteins | sample LakEriMetagenome_9_FD_203523 | JGI IMG/M metagenome (GOLD analysis project Ga0315902, IMG submission 203523) | Freshwater fungal communities from buoy surface, Lake Erie, Ohio, United States - Buoy 12 MA117 | ecosystem: Environmental > Aquatic > Freshwater > Lake > Lake biofilm | place: USA...
GTCGATCCCTGATCCTGCGTTTACTCTTCAGGGAGAGGGGATTCGGAAGATCCACGGCATCCTGCGAGGCCCAGTCCGAAGCTCGCCGTCATGATGACGCTCAGCAGGAAATTCTTCCGACCCAACCGTGGTGCCTCATTTGTCGAAGATGTCGCCCCATGACGGAACAGTGACCGGGGTACGACTCCCGGAGTTCTCCCTGAACCGCATTCGCCGTCCGCCATGTGTGATTCCTGTGCGTTCCAGTCTGTGGTGACGCGATGGATTCCCCCGTGGCGTTGGCCCCGCTCCGCCGGAGTGCGAATCCTGGAGAGGGAATTATTGTGAATCCGGGAGTGTGAATCAATCAGTTCTCCAGGTCCGCAAGATTGCCATGCTTTTGCAGCCTTCTCATTTTAACTGACCGTCAGGGTTGCTGTACTTTCCGGGGACTGCCAACCTAAAATTGAGGAATACGTGTACTGCGACGGCGGTGCCAATCCATGGTTGGCTGTCCGGTCCCGTCATGAGATGGACCATTCCCAGTTTCAAAGGAGGAGACTTGCGATGCACAAGATCTGGATCAGTAGCGTGGCTTGCCTGATGGTGTTGGCGGGGGTCACTGCGAGCACTTCGGCCGGTCATCATGCCGGGGGACTCGTTCCCGGATGCAACCCCGTGACGGTGGCGGAGTGTGGCGTTCCCCTATACCGCAACGTTCGCTATCGCGACGAACGGCGGGTGCATCCCTGTGCCGTGCCGATGGTGGTGATGGTGCAGGATCCCTGCTGGCGCGATGACAAGTGCGATCCGTGTGACCAGCCGCGCTGTGTGGCGGTTCAGGTCTGTGTTCCTCCCTGCAGTGTCTGCCCGCCCAAGGTGACCTGCAATCGCAATGGAACTCATGTCCGTTACGACTACGGCAAGTACGCTGTTGACATCCGGTCGCACCGCAATGGTTGCGTGACTGTCGATTACGACGGTTGCCGGTAAGTCTTGGGGTGAATCCCTGTGGCTTTCAATCCATGACTCCCTTCGGGGTGCCCATGATTGAATGAAAAGGGGATCGCCCTCTTGCCAATGCAGATCCGGGAGGAATCCAGACATTCACTGGATTCCTCCCGGTCTCTTTTGAAGCGATCGATCGGCGACAGCGGGAATTCGACCGGACTAATCCTTCGATGGGCTGGGATTCGTCGCTGGGGGTGCCGCGGGGGGATTCTGGGCCAGGTGTTGTTCCAGCAGGCACATCACAAGCGCCTGTTCCATTTCACCCGGCTTGAAACCGAAGGGACCCCGCCCACTCTTGTAGACGACTTTTCCCCGGGGGTCGATGACGTAGAGCCGGGCGGGCATGCCGCTGTAGGCATTGCCGACGCGGTCGTCGATCTCATCGACCAGCAGGGGCATGGAGCACTTCAGCCAACCGTGGCACTGGCTGGCGACTGAGGCCCGTTCGCCGTAGGTTTTGGGCTGGGCAACTTCGACCCCCAAGCGGCTGTTGGATTCCATTTTCCAACCGTCGGACGGATGTGCTTCGCGAACATAGATCGAGACAAACGTCGCTTCGTGAGAGAATCGGCGGTAGACTGCTTCGACCGCGGGGTATTGGGACCGGAATGGGCCGCAGGTGAAGTTGCCGAAGGTGAGGACAATCGGCTTCTTTCCCAGCAGTTCGGCAAGCTGGATGGTCTGGTCACCCTCATGGGTCTTCAGGGTGAAATCGGGGGCGTCTTCGCCGACCTTGGGGCCCTCCTGCAGAGAGCCGATTTCCCCGGCGACCAGTCCCCGCAGCAGCACGTTTTTCGAGGGCTCATCGCCGGAAGAAAAACCTCCCGGCCCCCCTGTGCCGGCGAGCAGTGCGTCGACCAGGTCATCGCGGCTGATGGCGTCCTGTGTCTGCGCGACCCGGCGGTAGAAAACGTTCCACTCCTCCTCAGACACCTGACTGTCGGCATCGGCGTCCATGCGGCGGAAGAATCGATTCACGATGACAGCCCGCTGCACCCAGGGACTGCGATCGGACCAGTCGAGATCGTCGGCGCTGATCAGTCCGTCATGATTGCGGTCAATCCGGTTCAACCAATGCGGCAAACCACGAAACTCTTCGCCTGAGAGGGGTTGCCCCTCTTGGCCCTGATGCTGTTCCAGCAGCCACTTGTACGAGTAGCGGGAGACACCTGGGCCGAACCAGCCTTCTCCGGGAAGCATCTGTGAGCCGTGTGAAATGTCGATCAGCATCCGGATCGCCTCGGGGGCCTCGGCAATTTTCCCCGAGTACTCTTTTTCCAGTTCCGAGACAGACTTGCCGAATTTCGATCGGACGGCCTGCTGTGTGTCACGGTCTTCCTCGGTCTCGGTGGAGGAGGTGTCCTGCGGTGGGGCGGCGGTTGGCGTTGTGGATTTCGACTGCTGGGCCACAACGTGACCCGGGGGGCTGAAACCAATCGCGGTCACAACCAGCAGTCCCAAGCCGGTCTTGCCAAGGGACAGGATGTGCATGGTGCGGTTCTCGAAAGCAGGGGGAATGGGGCGACCACCTGGAAATCCATCCGACTGGCTTGATCCCGTTTGACCAGACGGACGTTCCAGAGATCATAGTCTCTGGAACGCTGGGAGGGGGGAGGGATCCGATGGGAGCCACCGGACGACTGGACGCAGGGCATTTCCGCCGTCGCACCAGGGGACTCGTGTCTGGCCTCAGTGGCCTGCCATATTTCTCGGCTTTCTGGACACAGATGGTGGGGGAACCTGGAAGTGGCAGTTGGAACGAGGGATATTGAGTCGGACGAAATGGGCACCACAAACTTATGGGAGTCGTGATGACGAGTCGACAACAACGGTGGCTGGTGTGGGGGGTGTCCCTGGTCTCCGCGGCGGGCTGGCTGGGTGGGTTTTCGGGGAATGTGGTGGGGCAGGAGGCGAACCGACGGCCGGGCGAACTTCCCGTTGAGGCTTCGCCCGAAGGGAAGGTCTACCTCGAACGCCTGAGGAAGAACACGCCATTCGGCACCAATGACTTTGATTTCAATGGGCTGCGGGCCGGGATGGGGAGTCGTCGGCCTCCAACCGTGGATGGGGTGCAGTTGAAGCGGGTGAAGGTGGGAGAGATACCGTGCGAATGGGTGGTGGCCCCTGGAGCGGCAACCGATGTGCGGGTGCTCTACATCCATGGAGGAGGTTTCATTTCGGGATCGGGTGGTTTTTACCTGCCCTTGGCGTCCCATCTTTCACGGATGGCCAAGTGTGCTGTTCTGCTGGTGGACTACCGGTTGGCACCCGAGCATCCATTTCCTGCCGGGCTGAATGATTGTGTTGATGTGTTTGAGTGGATGTGGGATCAGGGGCCGGAGGGAGTCTCTCGGGCGCGGGCGACTTTTGTCGCGGGGGACTCTGCGGGGGGGAATCTGACCCTTGCGACGGTGCTCGCCCTGCGCGATCGCCAGAAGAGATTGCCGTTCGGGGCGATCCCGATTTCTCCCGTGACCGACTTTACACTGGCGAGTGACTCACTGAATTCGGTCGCTGACCCGATCATCAGCTCCCGGACCATGCCGATTTTCCGCGAGCATTACCTGAAAGATCATTCGACGCGCGATCCTCTGGCTTCGCCGGTGTTTGCCGATTACCGGGGGATTCCTCCCCTGCTGATCCAGGCGGGGGAACACGAGATGCTGCGGGACGATGCTGTGCGTGTGTCCCAGCGGATCCGGGAGACGGGTGGCAGGGTGACGCTGGAAGTGTGGAAGGGGATGTTTCACGTCTTTCAGTCGCACGATCCCCTGTTGCCTGAGGGGCGGGAGGCGTTCGACCACATTGCCCAGTTTGTGCGGGAACTCGTTCCGTCCCGATAGGACCACGGCGGACGACAGCCACTGACGAACGATCACCAGCAAAAAGACACCGGCCCGCAAGCTTGAGCCTGCGGGCCGGTGAGGTTTCGATGACTGTCAGCGGGGAGCAGAATTCTAGCTGCGTCCCCGGGGGCGACGGGGGCCCTTGCGGCCGGGGCGGCGGGGGCCGCGTGCGGCACTGCTCCCCCCTCCTGCGCCAGGGGCACCCTGCCAATGACCGCCACCCGACTGATCACGACCGGAAGAGCCTTGGGGCCGTCCTTGAGAGTGCCCCGCCGACGGACGGCTTCCCTGCGGACGACCGGCGGGTCGGCCATGGCTCGCCGCGTGTGCGGGACGACCTGGGGCCGCACCGGCACCGGCACCGGGGCCGGGGGCCCCTTCGGCCGGTCGACCTTCGCGGGGAGGACGGTGTGCGGAATGAGTTCCCTGGCCGGGGCCGCCGGGGCGACGGCGCTTGCGACGGCGAGGGGGACCTCCGCCATCGTCCGGGCGCTCTTCGGTGGTCGAGCGGTGGCGAGCAGGGCGACGGATGGCGCTGCCATCCGCGAAGTCTTCGTCCGGTTTGGCCAGCTCATCGATCAGAGCCAGTTCTTCCTCCGAGAGGACGGGGGGCTCGGGAAGTTCCTCGAGAACCGGAATCGATTTCCGGGTCAAGCGTTCGATTCCTTTCAGCATCGAACGTTCCGCCGGATCGCAGAAGGCAATCGCCTTGCCGGCCGAGCCGGCGCGTCCCGTTCGACCGATGCGATGGACGTAGGTTTCGGGTTCGTGGGGAAGATCGAAGTTGAACACATGCGTGATGTTGTCGACATCGATACCACGGGCGGCGAGGTCGGTCGCCAACAGCACCCGCAGCTTGCCAATGCGGAAGCGGTCCAGAGTCCGCTGCCGGGCATTCTGGCTCTTGTTGCCGTGGATCGCCTCAGCCCGGATTCCATACCTCAGCAGCTGGAGGGCGATCCGATCGGCCCCGTGCTTGGTGCGGGCGAAGACGATCGAGCGATCGACGCCAGGTTGCCTGAGGAATGCCGCGAGCAGGCGGGTCTTTTTGGCCTTGGGAATATGCACAACCGACTGATCAATCAGATCGGCGGTGGCCTTCACCGGAGCGATTTCGACCTTGGCGGGCTGGTGCAGCAGATCGTCCGCGAGTTTGCGCACCTCCGGGGGCATGGTGGCCGAGAAGAAGAGGGTCTGGCGGACCTTGGGAAGCTTCGCCATCACCCGGCGAATATCGGGAAGGAACCCGATGTCGAGCATTCGGTCTGCCTCGTCCAGGACAAAGATCTGGAGTTGGGCCAGGTTGATGTAGCCTTGCTCCATCAAGTCGTTGAGGCGGCCGGGGGTTGCGATGAGGACGTCAACGCCACGCTGCAGGGCCTTCACCTGGTTTCCCTGTCCGACACCGCCGAAGATGACTGTGTTCCGGAGGGGGGTATTGCGTCCGTAGGACGAAAAACTCTCGCTGATCTGGAGGGCGAGTTCGCGGGTGGGGGCCAGGACCAGCACGCGGATTTTCCGGCCCGAACCAGGGGCTGGGTTTCCTTCGGCGGTGAGGCGATGGAGGATGGGCAGGGCGAAGGCCGCCGTCTTGCCAGTCCCGGTTTGTGCACAGCCCAACAGATCACGTCCCGCCATGACATGGGGGATCGACTGGGCCTGAATGGGGGTCGGGTTCTCGTAACCTTCGGACGTAACAGCGCGCAGAATGGGCTCAGAAAGCCCCAAATCGGAGAAGGACATTCGTGTCTCTTGGTGTTTCCCAGGACCGAATGTCACGACCGCGAACTGCGTCGAAAGAATTCCACTGGACCTGGCACTCATCCCGTGGCCAAGTTGCCCAGAGGATTGAAGTGGGAGAAGTATACCACGGCTGAGTCGCCAAGCCAACCACGTTCGTGGAGTTCGGAGCGCGGGGGGGTTCGGGAAACATCAACCCGGTGCGGTCGGGGCCAGTGGTTGTTCCAATCCCGAAACAGCCTTGGAAGGGAGGTGTGGCTCATGCACGTGGAGCTTTTCACGGCGCTGGACCTCGTCACGCCGCCGAAACTCGATCGGGCCATTGACCGAATGGAGTGGCTGCTGGGCCGGGGGCTCGAACGCTGCCGACAGCGCTGGGGCGAACCGCAGACGAAACGACTTGTGTTCCATGTCGTCCGAGTCCTGAGGCCTTTGTTACTGGGACAACGTCCCCGTGTTGACCACCGGGTGAACTTCCGACTCCCCACAAAGCACAACCAGCAGGTTGCTGACCATCGACGCCTTGCGGTCGTTGTCAAGTTCAACCACCTGTTTGTCGGCCAGCTCATCGAGAGCCATCTGGACCATGCTGACCGCCCCGTGCACGATCTTGGTCCGTGCGGCGATGATGGCCTCCGCCTGCTGGCGTCGCAGCATGGCACCAGCGATCTCCGGAGCATAAGCGAGGTGCGTCAGGCGGGCTTCGTCGACGATGACACCGGCTTTCCCCAGCCGTTCCTGCAGTTCGGTCTGCAGCGTGTGCGAGACCTCTTCCATGCCGCTCCGGAGGGTGATCTCTCCCTCCTCGCCATGGTCATACGAGTAGCTGTTGGCGAGATGACGAAGTGCCGATTCGCTCTGCACATGCACATAAGACTCATACTTCTCGACATCGAAAAGGGCCTGGGCGGTATCCTCGACTCGCCACACCACCACGGCGGCAATCTCAATCGGGTTCCCCCGTTTGTCGTTTACCTTCAGTTTCTGTGTCTCCATATTGCGGGAACGCAGGGAGATGCGAGGCTTCGAGTAGAAGGGGTTGGCCCAGAAAAATCCCGATTCACGCACGGTTCCGTGATAGTCACCAAACAACAGCATGGCCCTGGCTTCATTGGGCTCCAGGGTGAAATGTCCCGCCAGCGATACGATTGGGGCCACGAGGGCCGGTATCGCGACGAAAAGCAACCAGGCAAACGCTGGCGAAACGGTCTTGGTAAGCAGCAGAGTTCCGGCGAACGAGGCGATTCCAATCGACAAAGCGACCAGATTTCCAGCCAGCATCGACCATCCACTCCGGACCAAAAACGGTTTCTCGGTACTCATGATGTCAGTTCCTGTTCCTTGCAGGGGGGACCTTCGAATTCTCCCGGTCTGGTTTCGGGGTGCTTTCACTTGGTGAGGAAACGAACAGGGGGTGGGGATGGATCACCCGATTTTCAGCGGGGGGTCTGCAATGTGGGAATGACCGCGTGAGGGTGTTTCTGTGAACAGTGAGGGGGCAGATCCCCCTTGAGCCCTGCCGACGTTCTTTGCTATTCCGCCCCCAGTCCGATCGACCGGGGAGTGGACTGGGGTTTTGAGCTTCCGCGTCCCTGGTGAAAACGAGTTGAATTCGATGCCGAACTTCCGACACGCTGGTTGCCTGGCGAAGGACCCCCGATCATGCGGTTGACACGTCGTGAATGGATCTTGGGATCGGCCACCTTCCTGGGGGGGCTGCCCTCTGTCGAGACGATCGCCAGCGAAACCGGAACGGTTGCCTGGGGGCAGTTTCGCGGTCCGGGAGGGCAGGGGCAGTGTGTGGGGGGAGATCCTCCCACCACATGGACGGATACCGAGAATGTCGCCTGGAAGGTTCCGATTCCCGGAAAGGGCTGGTCATCCCCGGTGATCGGCGGTGAATCTCTCTGGTTGACGACTGCAACCCAGTCGGGGCGATCACTGCGGGCGGTCTGCATTGATGCCAATACGGGGAAGCTGAGGTTTCTGACCCCGGAGTTGTTCCAGGTCGATCCCCGGGCCAAAGGTCTCGCGAAGGCGGGGCAGGCCGCACCGACGCCCATTCTTACAGCCGATTGTGTGTTTGTGCATTTTGGGGCGTTTGGCACCGCCTGCCTGGATCACAGCGGAGCGGTGCTCTGGAAACGTGAAATCCCCTATTACCATCACCATGGTCCCGGTTCATCACCACAACTCGTGGACGATGTCCTGGTCATTGCGTGCGACGGCTTCACTGGCCCCTTTTTCGACACAGTCGAGCGTGAGGGAGTCGAGTCTCCCCAGTTTGTCATTGGATTGGATGCCGCAACTGGAGAGATTCGGTGGCAGACCAGGCGGGAAGGAAAACACTCGTATGCCACGCCGCTGGTGATTGAAATCGATGGACAGAAACAGGTCGTGGCACCAGGAGGAGATGGTGTCTGGGCCTATGATCCAGACACGGGAGCCGAGCTTTGGCACTACCCGTTTGTCGGTCATTCGGTGGTTCCTCGGCCGCTTTGGGTCGATGGCCGTTTGTTGGTCTGCACCGGTTACCACGAGGCCTCACTCCTGGCGCTGGACCCGCAGGATCTCTCCGCGGAGCGGCAACCCCGACTTCTCTGGAAGGTCTCTCGCGGAGTGCCGTTTGTCCCTTCGCCCGTGGTGGTGGAAGACCTTGTCTACCTGGTGACCGACGATGGCATTGTGTCGGCTCTGGAGATTGCGACAGGCAAGCTGAAATGGAAGCAGAGACTGGGGGGGGCCTTCTCGGCCAGTCCCATCGCGTGCGGAAAAAGGCTGTACCTGGCTTCGGAGTCCGGAACAACCCATGTCTTGCGGGCGGGACCAGCATTTCGACGACTGGCCGAGAATGTACTGCCCGGGCAGATCCTCGCGACACCCGCCGTATCGGGACGCCGAATGTATCTGCGAACGGAAACACATCTCTATTGCGTCGCGCAGACAGAACCAGGAGCCCCTGCGGAGGCCGATACGGTGCGGTTGACCGCCGACGAAGTGGAGAATCCCCGCTGAATCGAACGGAACGTTTGGGAGGGACATTTCCCTCGAAACCGAGAAGAGGGTAATCTTTATGCTTCGGCTCGCTGTGACGACTGTTGGCGACGGGGCACAGAGGGGCGATGTCAACCTGACGGCACTTGACGAATTCACAGCGGTCGAGACAGATGATCACAATCCGTGGATCTCGCGGCTGGCTCTGTGACACTCCCTCGCGTCGGGAATTGTTGTCGGTCGGTGGGCTGTCGTTGTGTGGCTTGCACCTGGCCGATGTGGTCTCGGCGAAGACCAGGGTGGCTTCGGCAGAGCGCCCTGGTTTTGGTGCCGCACGGCACGTGATTTTCGTCTATCTGCAGGGGGCTCCCAGTCACATCGACCTGTGGGATCCCAAGCCGTCTGCGCCGGTGGAGATTCGGGGCGAATTCCAGGCGATCCCCACCCGGGCACCGGGGATGTTTCTCGGGGAAGTGCTGCCACACCTGGCTCAGCAGGCCGATCACTTCAGCCTGATCCGCAGTGTTGGCTGCAAGCCGCCGGGGCTTCCGAACCATGGATCGGCGATCTACATGCTGATGACAGGTCACGATCCGGGAAATTTCTCGCCGACAGGACTCGCTGTCCCGCCGTCGCGCGAGGATCTTCCCTCGGTTGGGGCTGTCGTGTCCCGATTCCAACCGGCCCCGGTTTCGCGTTTCGGCTATGCGGCGGTGTGCGGACCCACCAGGGAAGCCGCTGTGGTGGGACTGGGGCAGGGGGCTGGACTCCTGGGTCCGCAGCATGATCCATTCACGAATTTTGAGGATCCGACAAGGCCGATCAATCTGGAGGTGTTTGCATTGCCGGGAGATGTGACACTGGACCGCCTGCGGTCGAGAGTCGATCTCGGTCGGCAGTTGGACGAAGCAATGGCGAATGTCAGGCCGTCTGGGGGGCAGGAGAGATCGACCTTCGCCACACAGTACCAGCAGGCGCTTTCGCTGCTGCAGCGCAATGAAGCGATCCGGGCATTTCGGCTGGATGAGGAGCCACCCACCCTGCGAGAGCGTTATGGCTGGAACCGTTTTGGGCAAAGCTGCCTGCTGGCTCGCCGTTTGATCGAAGCCGAGACCCGCTTTGTACAGGTCACCTGGCCAGCGAGGTCGGATGACGAACCGATGCCGGGAGCCGATGGGTCGTGGGATACACACCGCAACAATTTCCCGATGCTGCGGGATCACAGGTGCCCGGTTTTTGATCGCGGTTTGGCTGCACTGCTGGGAGACCTGCACGATCGGGGTCTGCTGACCGAGACACTGGTGCTGGCGGTGGGGGAATTTGGTCGATCTCCCAAGATTGGCACGGCAACAACGAACAACGTCGGGCCGGGTGGTCGTGACCATTGGCCGGACTGTTACACAGCGCTCATCGCCGGGGGTGGGGTTCGTGCAGGGGAAGTGTTTGGTGAGTCTGACCGGTTTGCGGCTTATCCCAGGCTGAACCCGGTCCACCCCTACGATCTCTTGTCGACTGTTTTCCATGCCGTCGGAATTGATGCGGCGACGGAATACCGCGACACATTGAACCGCCCGCGTCGGTTGGTGGAACACGGCCGACCCCTTGGGGAGTTGTTTTGAAAACTGTCCGGGGGCATGACCGCCGAAGGCCAGGCCAAACGCTTGCACCAACCG
>Ga0315902_10014223_pt1 | contig 10243 bp, 5 predicted proteins | sample LakEriMetagenome_9_FD_203523 | JGI IMG/M metagenome (GOLD analysis project Ga0315902, IMG submission 203523) | Freshwater fungal communities from buoy surface, Lake Erie, Ohio, United States - Buoy 12 MA117 | ecosystem: Environmental > Aquatic > Freshwater > Lake > Lake biofilm | place: USA...
AATTCCTCGCCGTTGCGAGCAAGGTGTTTGCCCGCGTACCGGGGATTGCCGGTCGACCCAGCATGGTCGTTCGGGGCGGAGAGTTTGGCACGGTCAACTCGACTCTGATTGCCCTCGGCAAAAAGCCGCGAGACGCGATTTACCAATACGCGGCCGGCGCTCCCGACCAGGCCAAGTACGAGGACTACTCGCCCATGTTGCGGGACATCCTCAGCCGCGGGATTCGCGAATCCCGGTCAACCAAGGCAACCGTCTGAAAAACGGCAACCTCTGGCATTCCGACACCTCTTTCCAGCGGGGTCTCCTTAGACCCCGCTTTTTTTGCGCCCGCTCCTCCCTCGGGTCGCTTCCCCACGCACTTCCACGACCAGGGCTCGACCAAGCATCCGCGGAAACGCCCGATCCCAACTCCGCGCACCAAGCCGGACTGGCAAACAACGGGCGCGCCCTCGTGACCGCGCCAAAAAACGTATCGGCGCAAGCTCTCCGGGCGGCTCGACCCCAATTCAACCACTGCCGCTCAATCGCCTCCTGCGTCTCGATTTTCCACTCGGCCGCGGATACCATCCGAGCAGCGAGTCGGCTCGTCGAAAAGGTCCTCTGAGAATCAGCCTGCGCGATTTCGGGCAAAGCCCGTGCCTCCGCATTCCCGGGAAACCGCGAGCAACTCGCCCACCGCCATTTCAGTGGATTACGCGGCAAGAATTCGTGGCTAGAATTGAAGTCACGTCGAACGAGGCTTTCCGTTTCCAATGCGAAGCGCCCCCATGCATGAAGAAGAGGAATTTCGTCCTTTTGTGGAGCGACTCCGCAAGGGGGACGCCTCGGCTGCCGAGGAATTGGTCCGTCACTACGAGCCCATTGTCCGCCGTGAAATCCGAATCCGGATGGTCGACTCGCGGATCAAGCGGGTTTATGACTCCGTTGATTTGACCCAGGCCGTGATGGCCAGCTTCTTTCTGCGCGGAGACGACTTCGAACTGAAGGACCCCAAAGACCTGGCGGTTTTGCTCGTCACGATGGCCCGCAACAAGCTGGCTTCGACTGCCCGCAGATTGTTGAGCCAGAAGCGCGACGGTCACCGCCAGGATCTCAGTGAACCTTTGCTGGCACAAATTGCCGACAACGAAGAGACGCCGAGCAAGATCGTCAGCATGCTGGAACTTGTCGCCGAAGCCAAGAAAAGACTGTCGCCCGAGGAACGGCACCTTGCCGACCTGCGCCAACAGGGGAAAAGTTGGGAAGAAATCGCCGGCGAAATTGGAGGCACGCCCCAATCTCGCCGCATGCAACTTGCGAGGGCCCTCGATCGCGTGACGGAAACGTTGGGAATCAAAACCTAGAGCACGTGCCAAAACTGGCATTTCCGGACTGCCCGAACCATGACTCCCCCCAACGAACGCAGCGCCGACGGAAAACACCAAAGCGAGGCAGTGGGCTCGACTGGCGCCGAGACCCGGGCTCACCAGGCATCGGAACTGAATCAGGACGGATTCCGTTCGCAGGACAATCCAAGTGCTTCCCCTTCGCTCGCCGTTTCCGTGCTGGTCGAATTCAAGCGTCGTCGCCAAGCTGGCGATCTGATCGCTGCCCGCGATTTCGCTGCCCAAAAAAAGGTCGACGACCCTGAACTCATTGTCGATTTGGCGTTTGTTGAATTTCTCGATGCAGATCGCGCGGGCCTCGACGGGGCTGCAGAGCGATTGTGCGAAGAGTTTCCCGAACATGCCTCTGAGCTTCGCCGCCAAATCTACTTCCACCGGGCATTGGCCGAACAGGGGGACCATTGCGCTCAGCCAGTCAACGACGACTCCTTTGCTTGGGACAGGTCCGCAAGTGGACTGGCTTCGGAAGGGGAACTGGGACCAACGCCGGACATCCCCGGCCTGAGCATGGTCAAACCGATTGGTCGCGGAGGAATGGGGATTGTTTATCTTGCCCAACAACCGTCGCTCAATCGTCAGGTGGCGGTCAAGTTATTGCTGGGCGGGGCGTTCGCCACCAGAGAACTTCGCGCTCGCTTTCGGGCGGAAGCCCAAATGGCCGCTTCGCTTCGCCATCCGAATATCGTGCAGGTGTTTGAAGTTGGCGAGTCACGCGGCCAACCCTATTTGATCATGGAGTATGTGGAGAACGGCACGCTCGGCGAATTCCTCGCAAAAGGGCTCCCGACGGCCCAAGAAGCAGCGGCGACGATTCTGACCCTGGCCCGAGCTCTGCATGAAACCCATCAGCTGGGGATTTTTCATCGCGACCTGAAGCCAGGAAACATCTTGCTTTCAAAAAACTTCACGCCCGGGGGCCGCGTTCCCAAGAACCCTGTTACTTCCCTCGCCGACTTCACGCCAAAAATCACCGACTTTGGACTCGCCAAATTTCAACACGACGAGCAGGCGCTCTCAGGGCCAGCGCTTACCTTGGCCGGTGATATCCTCGGTACTCCCAGTTACATGGCCCCCGAGCAAGCCAACGGGAATGTTGCCGGGCCGCGGACGGATGTCTATTCGCTCGGCGCAATCTTGTACCAAATGCTCGCCGGCAAACCGCCCTATCAGGCCGGAACGCCGTGGGAAACGCTGCAGCAATTGATGCAAGCCGACCCGCCGGAATTGCCCCGCAGCCTGCCCCGAAATCTCCGCACGATTTGCCATAAGTGCCTGGCGCGTCGGCCGTATGACCGCTACACCTCGATGTCGGCCTTGGCGGATGACCTGCAGAGGTACCTTGAAGGCCGTCCTATTCAGGCCCGACGCATTTCGCCGCTCGAAAAAGCAATCTCGTGGTGCCAGCGAAATCGGGTTGTGACAGCACTGACCGCAATGGTCGTTTTGGCCCTTTCTACCTTGCTGGGCGTGAGTCTCTGGAGCCGCTCGCAGTTGAAAGACCTGCTGCTCAACATGGACGCGTCGCGGAAGAATGAATCGACAGCCCGCGCCGAGGCCGTGGCCCATCTCTGGGATTCGTTGATTTCGGAAGCCCGGGCCCAGCAGACCTCCGGACGAATTGGCCAACGAATCGCGTCGGCCGGCGCATTGGAAAAAGCGATCGATTTATTGCCCGAGGTGGGCCCTACCCCCGCTCGACTGGAGGCCATTCGCGATACGGCCATCGCCTCGATCGCGCTCTCGGACATGCAGAAGTTGGGGGACTGGCAGGGCCCCAGCCTGTTGCCCTGCATTTCCGTCACCACCGATCGCCGCCACCACCGCCTCGCACAGCTATGCGAGGGGAAGATCACGGTTTCTGAAGACTTGGGAACCAAAATCATACATGAATTCTCCGAGCCAGGGACCGTGCAACTGGCATTGAGCAGCAACGGTCGCTGGCTGGCCGCCTGCGGAGAGTCCTGCAAACTCTTTGACTTGAGTTTTGACCAGCCCAAGCTCGTCAAGCAATTCCCTAGTGGAGGGTCCTGGGGTTTCAGCCTCGACGATTCTCGACTCGTCGGCTCCACCACCGAAGGATTGCTGATTTTCAATCTGCCAGAAGACCGGATCGAGCGGGAGATTCCCGGCATTCGCTCCGAATCCCCGCTGGTGTTCGCCCAAGACCATCAAAAGCTGGCGCTCAAGTCGGACAATCAGATTCTGATCCTGAATTTCGTGACCGGTGAGCACCTTGCGGAATTGCCCGCCGGTGCGGCCCAATTGGCCAATCTCAGCATGGCTTGGCATCCCAACAGCCGCTTTCTGGCTGCAGGGATCTACGACAACGACAAAATCTTCATCTGGGATACGCTTAATCAAAACAAGTCCCGCACCATCGGCCAGGTCGGATTATCGATTTCAATGGCCTTTGACCAAACTGGCGATCATCTGTTGTTCTGCTCCGAATGGGACCAGACACTGAAAGTGTTTGATGTCGAATCCGAATCGCCAATCCTGTCGCTGGCCGGAAACACCTTGACCCGTTTTGTCGCGAATGAAGCGGGAGTCAAGGTCCTGTTGATGACGGAAGCTCAAGACCTTTCGGTTTGGGAATTCACACCTCAAAAAGTTCTGAAGAACCTGCTCACCGAGAGTCCTCGGGCGGCGGTCCGTCAAGTTGTTGATGTCAGCCCCAAGGGCGATTGGCTCGTCGTGACTGCGCAAGACGGGTTCGAAATCTTCGCCCTGGGAACCAAACAGAGCTGTGTGAACCTCGCCGTGGGCGCTCCCCGGATCGCGCCTCGGTTCGATCGAGCTGGCCGTTTGGCCGGGTTGTTCGGCGAACAGCTGGTCCGCTGGGATATCAAGGAACAGACTTTATGCGCCCCGAATACCCTCCCGCATTCATCCGACTTCTGGCCGATTCAAATCGACCACTCGGGTGAATGGATCCTCGCCTCAAACTCCTGGGAAGTCCGCGTCGAAAGCCTGTCAGAGCCGAAGAAGGTGATTCCCCTTGGCAGTCATGGAGATGTCCGGGGATGCGCCTTCAGCCACGAAGGACGCTGGGTCGCCACCGGCGGCTGGAATGGGACGGACACCAAGGTCTGGAGCATGCTCGACGGCTCGCTGGTCGCTACTCTCCCGACCGGAACCTTCTCGCTCCCCCAATTCAGCCCCGATGGGCGGTGGTTGGTCACCAGCCCCAACGGCGGAGTGGTTTGGGACACCTCGAACTGGACCGAGGCCCTGAAGTTGAACTCGTTGGCCACGGCGTCTTCGGGACTGGTGTTTGCGTTCTCCGCAGACTCCCGGTGGCTCGCAAACTCCCGGCCCAACGGCGAACTGCAGTTGTGGGATCTGGAACAGCGCTGCTCGCTAGGCATCCTCAAAGACCCTTGCCAATTTCGGATCCAGAGCATCGCCTTCTCGCCCGACCAGCGGGAACTTTATTTCATTCGCCGGGACAAGGGGGGCGGAGTCGTGTCGGTTTGGGATTTGGCACTGCTGAAAGCCGAATTGAAAAAATTCAAAGTCGATTGGCCATTTGAGATCCCGCCAGTCGACCGATCCAACCAGCAATCGCTGCGTTCCGATCAACCGCTGGTCGTCGAGGAAAACGCGATTCTCAACGGATTACTCGGAGCGAAAGCCGCCGAAGATGGCGCCGAGGCTCTGGACCGCGGTGAATGGCAACGCGGACTTCAGCTGCTGCGCAGGGCCGCGGAACTGGGGCCCGCAGACCCGCGGATTCTCAACAACCTCGCTTGGAATCTGCTGGTTTGCCCGGCGGAATTCCGCGACCCGCCTGCCGCGCTCAAACTCGCGGAACAGGCCGTGAACCGCGACAAAAATTTAATCTATGTCAACACCTTGGGAACGGCACAATATCGCAACGGCCTTTTCAAGCAGGCCGTGGAGACGCTGAAAATAAGCCTGGGCGATGGAACGGCCGATACGGCCACCTTCGATTACTTCATCCTCTCTAGTTGTTATGCAAGCTTGGGCGACCGCGAACAGGCACAGCAGATGCTCGACAATGGCATTGCCGCTTACGAGCGCATTCGCACCCGCGCGGAGGTTTCATGGCACGCCGAGCTCCAGATGTTCCGCCAAGAAGCTGAAACCGCCATCAACAGACTGAAGTAATAGCGAACTTCCTGACCCGCAAACCTGAGCAATCTCGCCAAGCGATGCATCACTGACACGCGACTTGCCAGTCAGGCCGCCTTTTGGGAACCAACTCTCAACAACTGATTCGCGTCCAGGAAAGGGGACCGGTGAAAATGTCGTCTCCCTCACCCCCATCAGCCGTGCCCAAGATCGCAAAGGCCAAGTCCACGTCGATTTTGTCATTGCCACCCGCAGATCGAATGTTGATTCGATCGGAACTGTCATAAATGATCAGGTCTTGCTCCAGCAGTGCTGGCGCTCCAATCAAACGCCGTTCGAAGCGGGCCGTGGTCGCGCCGAAATAACCGAGGTTCAACTGGTCGTTGCCAGCGGTTCCAGCCAAGTCAAAAATATCGCTCCCCAGACCACCGTTTAAGTAGTCATTGCCGCCACCACCGTTCAGCCGATCGTTACCGGCACCGCCGATCAGGCTGTCGGCATTCTCGGTCCCCCGCAGCGTGTCATTGCCCGGTCCTCCGTCGAGCGTCACGGTCCCCAGAAATCCGACCGCGTTCAAATCGTTGTTTCCGGCCCCGCCTGTGAGCGATGCTTTTTCTAAATTATTGAACAGAATTCCGCCGCCAGCAGTGCTTTGCAAGCGGTCTTGAATGAGCCGGAAATTGGTATCCCCGCTCGCCGCCAACTCATCTTCACCCGGTCCCGGGTTATAGCGGAATTCACCTCCCGCAACCGGCAAAGAAAGCAGCGCGTTCTGCGTCCAAACCAGATCGTTCCCGATCCCTGTATTGACCGTGAAGTTCTGCAAGCCCACCGCCCGCAGTCCGTTCGGCCCGATACTCAGCGAGTCGCCCGCCGCCCCCTCAATATCGGCCCAGGCCAAATCCAGACTCACATTCCGCACATTGGAGAACACAAACGGCACCACCGCACTTCCGCCACTCGTTCCCGAGAGCCTCGTCGCAGCACGACCTGTCGGATCGGTCGTCGCCTCAGCGGTAAACGTATCCTGCGAGCCGCCCGTCACGAAATTCAACGAGCGGAAGTCAACCAAGGTTGCCGCTTCGAGATTGGAAAAGTAAATCGACCCCAGGATGGCATCTCCACCGCTCACGAAATATTCACCATGACCCGCCAAAGGATGCGTATAGTAGACACAGTCTTCCGTGTTGTTGCCGACGACGATGATCTTGTCATGTCCCGCCGAACCGCCGTTGAAACGCACGCCGCTGGGCAAGGCAAAACTGCCGCCGATCTTGTAGTTGACCGTCAGCTGATCGTCTTGCACGCTCATGCCACCGATTCGCGCGCCCATGACGTGGGCCAGCGGCCGAGTGGCGAGGACGGCTCCAGTGCTGTCATTCACCACTTGCAGATTCGTCCCGTCTTTCCGCAGCGTGACGTTTCGGGTGGTCGCATCTGTCCGGTATACGAGGTCCTGGGTCAGTTTGGAGACGAAGATATCTCCAAAACCATTACTGGTGCGGTTGACCACCCCGCCCCGCGGATCGAAGTCGCAGGTCAGCCCGAAGTAACCGGTCGACAAGATAAAGTTTTGCTTGTCGAGCACCATCCCGGTAAGGAAGTCGGCTCCCGCGCCGCCCAACTGCCGCGCCCACACAAACGCGCCGCTGGCATCGAGTTTGACAATGAAGGCATCCATGCTTCCGAATGAAGTCAGATTGGTAACGGCTGCCCCGGGGTTAACGTCCGCCGTCGCCGCGAAGGAACCACCGACGTAGACGCCATTCTGCGAGTCGACTGTCAGGGCGTTGGCACCGTCGTACGAGGATCCCCCCAGCCGCTTGGCCCAAGTCAGCCCGCCACTGCTCGTCAATTTCCAGACAAACGCGTCGCTGTTCCCGCCGCTCGTCAGGTTACTCGTTCCGGCACCGTAAATGAAATCGGTCGTTCCGCGGAGCTCTCCGGCAACAAGAACATTGTCGCTCTGGTCGACGGCGATTGACCGGGCGGAGTTACCAGCTCCTTCTCCCCCCTCGGTACTTCGAGCCCAGGCGAGGGTACCGTCAACCCTCAATTTGACCACCAATGCCTGCGAGACCGCCCCGGAAGTGAAGTTCAAGCTGCCCGGCCCCGGATCAGCATCAATCGTTCCCATATAATGGCCGGCGATTATCGGGTTGTTCGAGGAATCAACCGTCAACCCCGAAAAATTGACGCTGCCGCTGGCGGCACTGGCGGATCCCAGCAGCTTGGCCCAGATGTAATTGCCGGCCGGATTCAGTTTGGCGACATAGGAGTAACCAAAATCATTGGGCCGAAGGATCTCGACTCCTGCTCCGGGATCAAAGTCAGTGTCTCCCTGAAGGTCACCTGCAATGAGCACGTTACCCAATCCGTCGACACTCACTGCCCGCGCGTACTCATTGTTCTCGCCATGAAATGCCCGCGCCCAAAGCAGATTCCCGGAAGTCGAGAACTTCGCGACAAAGGCATCTTGCCCGGAAACACTGCTCAGCGTTTCAGTGCCGGAATTAGGATCAAAATCGATCGTGCCCTCGAATTCACCAGCCACTACCACGTTTCCCAGGCGGTCGACGCTCACACTCTTGGCAGTCACTTTGGCTGAGTCCCCGGCCCCGCCCAATCTCCTGGCCCAGAGCAGTTCCCCCGCCGGTGACGTCTTCACCAAGTAAGAATCCGTACTGCCGCTGGAGGTCAAATTGGTTGTCCCGGGCCCCGGATCAAAATCGATTGTCCCAGCGAACGGACCAGTCACATACGTGTTCCCCGCAAAGTCGACCTGAATCTCGCTTTGGTATTCCTCCGCGGCGGATCCAAACGTGTTGGCGTAAAAGAAGTCGCCCGCCAGCAAGTTTCGGGATTCCAGCGGCGAGTAGGAATTTTGCCCCGAAGTCCGCGAGCCTCTGCGGGCATTCCGCTTGCGATTCCGTAGCCAAGGCAAATTCAGTTGGGATCGTCGACCGGTTGTTTGGCTTGGATTTTCCAGACTGCGTCGCATCGTAAACTCTCACTCTTCAAAAGGCCCAATTGTCAAAAGGATATGGCGGGCCCGCGTTCCAAGTCGCAAACGCCCGGATAGTACCGCCTACTCCTTAATCGCAGTCGCTCCGGCAAACGCACAGAATTCTCGAATTTTTTTTCTTGCCCGGCAGCGGCGATAAAGCTGCCAAATTCGGGGACCCTTTGCCAAGGAGTACCCGGCCCGCAACCGCTAGGCACAAGACCGCTCAAATCCAGCCCCCCTTCCCGGAGGAAAATTCGCGGTCAGCCGCTGGTCGCCCTCCCACTCCCCTCAGGAGCCGTTACCGCGCAGCCGCTACCGCGCGGGAAAGCAAGCTCGCGCGGCCTGCAACCGCGGTCCGGAAAAGGGATCACGACCGGAACTCGTCCCCAGATCAGAGAGGCCAAGACGCTTCCCGAGCCGGAAGCGAAACGTGCGGACACCCCAGGAATCTGAAACTCAACGTGGAGTCCGCAAGACGGAGCGTTCCTGGCGGGCGGCGGCAACGACCCGCGACCTGCGGCGCGCCCCTTCTCTAATTGCCGGCCCACAGGGGTTGGGGGCACCTTCCCAAGCCCCCCGGCTGCGACTCACTCAAGCCGCGCGCTGGTTCCGCAAACGATACAAGCGACTGTTTCCGCGCTTGCCCGCTTCCTCCACGGCTCCGACCCAGCGGAGCACGTACGCGATTCGCTGGGCTACACCCCGCGAGGTGTTGGCCAAGCTGGCCAGCCCCGCCGTGTCCCAGACCTCGGGCAACGTTTCCGGAAGCAGACGGAACAAGTCCACTGGCTTGCCCAAGATCTCGCACCCATGCCAGGTCGTGTAGCTGCGATCGGCGACCTGAAAATCATTCACCCGCCAACGCCGCCGCCGGCCATGTCCCGGAAACCGAATTTCCTCCACGTCCAGCAACGGGACGATCACCCGCAACTTCGGATGCGGAAAGACGCGCCGAAAAGCCATCAGCTCATCAAAGATATCGAGCACCGACCCGCGGTACGGACTCCAGCGCTGGTCGACGACCCGGCCCTCTGGACCGTCCAGTTTGATCAACCGCTTGCGCATCACCAGCGGCTTGATCACATCCAGCCGATGCTTCTGCTGCAGCAAGTCTTCTGTCTTTCGGGCGATCGCCGCCAGACTGCTGTGTTGGATCTCAATCAACCGCCGGCCAGTCACGACATCGATGCGATAGCTCCCCAGCCGCTGTTCAAATTTCGACTTCGGCCCTGCAAAGGCCTGCTTCAGCTGTCGGTGCAGTGTCGTTTCCATCCCTGTCCATTCCCCTTTTCCTCTCCCGGTTGTAGCAAAAACGCCAACCGCCCAACAATCGCAGGTTCGCGTTTCCCCTACCGGAATTCGCCCCAAACAAGCCCGCCCGATTCGGATTGCCTGAATTTCCCTTTTCCGGCAAGATTGACGCGGTCGCCGCCCAGACTACCCAGCTTCCACACGCTCGGGTTCGGGCTGCCCCCCCCTCACACACACGAAGCGGGACATCCCGCGCAGCAAGACTTATCGAGGAGTTCCTCACATGACCGCCACGACCACCGAAAACCAGGCCCGCCAAGCCGGCATCTTCGAAGAAATCACACACTGCATTGGCAACACGCCGCTGGTCAGGCTCCGCCGCGTGATCGACGGCTGCGTGGCCGAGGTGATCGCCAAAGTCGAAAACATGAATCCGCTCTGGAGCGTCAAGGACCGCATCGGCCGAGCGATGATCGATGCCGCAGAACAGGCTGGCTTGATCGGG
>Ga0315902_10014224_pt1 | contig 10243 bp, 9 predicted proteins | sample LakEriMetagenome_9_FD_203523 | JGI IMG/M metagenome (GOLD analysis project Ga0315902, IMG submission 203523) | Freshwater fungal communities from buoy surface, Lake Erie, Ohio, United States - Buoy 12 MA117 | ecosystem: Environmental > Aquatic > Freshwater > Lake > Lake biofilm | place: USA...
GGTGAACTCTGTGGTTTCGTCCACCGGGACAGGTGCGGCCTCCGAGGGTTCGGTCGCTTCGTCGGCGGGCGTTTCTTCTTTTGGTTCCTCTTCCTTCTTTTTCTCCGGTGGTTTGTAGTCCTTCAACAAATTGGAAAGGACCTTGCCGATGACCGGTGCCGCGGTGGTGCCGCCGGACACGGTTTCGCCCGGATTGCCCTCGACCACGACGGAGAATGCGTAGAGCGGCGGGTGATTGGCCGGGGCGTAGCCGGCGAACCACGCGGCGTTGCGGCGTTTGCGCACCGGGCCCCATTGCGCGGTGCCGGTCTTGCCGGCCACTTTGACTCCGCGAACGGTCGCGGCACGGCGGCCCGTTCCGGTGCCATGGCTGGTGACCATGACGAGGCCTTTGTCCAGCGCCTCGAAGTTAGCTTCGTCGATGTTCAACTCGGCCCGGACGCGGTCGGGGTAGGCGGCCATCACTTTGTTGTCGAGGCTTTGCACCTGTTTGACCAAGCGGGTCTGGTGGAAGCTGCCGCGCGCGGCGATCACGCCCATGGCTGCGGCCATTTGCAGCGGGGTGACGAGGATATCGCCTTGGCCGATGCTCATGTTGGCGATGTCGCCCTGCAGGATGTTGCGGTTGTGGACGCGGAGCATGTAATCGTCCGTCGGAATGTTGCCCGGCGATTCCGCGCGGAGCGGGATGCCGGTGCGTTTGCCGAATCCCACGGCATCGGCCCAGTCGATGATCGGAGCCGCGCCGATTTTCAGTCCGACTTGGTAAAACCAGGTGTTGCACGATTGGGCGAGCGCTTGGGCGAGGGTCAGTCGCCCGGAGTGCCCCGAGCGGTGGTTGCGGAAATAGAAATTCCCGACCTGCAGTCCGCCCGGGCAACTCACTCTCGTGTCCGGGGCATAGAGTCCGCTCTGCAGCGCGGCGAGCCCGACGAATGTCTTGAAGGTCGACCCTGGCGGATAGGCCGAGCGGAAGGCGCGGGGATAAAGCGGGACGGCGGGGTCGTCATTCAACTTGGCGAACTCCTCCTCGTTGATCATGGGAATGAAGGAGTTGGGGTCGAAGGACGGCCGCGAGGCCATACCGAGGATCTCGCCGTTGTTCGGGTCGACCACAACGACGGCGCCGCGGCGGCCGGATTTGGCGAGGGCGTCCTCGCAGGCTTTCTGCACCTTGAGGTCGAGCGTGGTTATGACATTGTATCCGGGGATCGGGTTTTCCACCATGCGCTCGGTCGTGCGTTTGCCCTCGGCGTTGAGGGTGATGTTGAGCACGCCGGGCGTGCCGCGCAGTTGGTCGTCGAAGGCCTGCTCCAATCCCTCGCGCCCCTCGGCATCGGGGAAGACGAGGTCGCGGTTCTCGATAGGTTTGACCGAGAGGGGCGCGAGGCGTCCGGTGTAGCCGACGATGTGTGCGGCCATGGCGCCGAGTGGGTAGTGGCGGAAGTAAGCGGGTTGCAGAACAAGGCCGGTGCCGAGACCGCGGCTGACCTTGGCCACGTCCTCGCCGGACAGATCCTCGGCGAGGATCATCGGGAGCACACCGCGGTTGTTGTAATGCTGAATGATCTGTTCGTCGGTGACGTTGAAGGTGCGGCCGAGAAGGTCTTGTGCGGTGAGGATCTGGCTGCGGGCGAAATTGACGGCCTGTCCGTCGGTGAACTCGAGCGGGGTGGGGAAGCTCAACCCGAGGTTGTAACCCACGCGCGTTTGGGCGAGGGGCGCGCCGTGGCGGTCGGTGATCTGTCCGCGCGGGGCGGGGACATTGAGCAGGTAAGTGCGCGCCTGTTTTTGCGTCTCCCACGTGGGACGCGGGACCTCGACCACATCGGTCAGACGCCTTTGGGCCTGGCCGGAGGCGGCGAGGGCCAGAAGGAGAACGAAGAAGAGCGGCATGGCAGGTCGCGGGCGAAGCGTCAATGAACACGCAACCCCCCGCTGTGGCAAGTCACGGGCGACCCGGTCGCGGGGCGGTGATGTGCGGCGGCTTGAGGTAAATCGGTTCGACACGAGAGGCATCGGTTGACGGCAGGTCCGGTGCCAATAATGCCAGCACCGCGGCATCGGGAACGGCCACCGGCAAATGTTCGAAGCCGCTTATTTCGCCCACGCGGTAGAGCGGAGCAGCGGAGGCTTTTGTCAGGCGAAGACATTCGTCCGGCGGCAAGAGTTCGATCTCCGCCGCCAAACGGCGGCTTTCCACCGTAGCGAACCAGATCCGTCCTCCGCGCGCATCGCCGATGGCGCAATAATTGTGCTCATCGACATCGAGCAGGCAGCACGAAGGCGCAGTGGCCAATTCCAAACCGAGAGCCATCTGGACCGAACTGGCCAAAGCGCAGGCCACGCGCAACCCGTTGTAGGAACCGGGGCCGAGGCCGATGGCCAAGCGGTCGCTGCCCGCCCATGCCGTGCGCATTTCGTCAAGCAAGGTAAAGACTTCCGCGCCGCGACCTCGCGGCGCGTCGAATCGGCACGCAGCGACAATTTCTCCGGCCGCGGCCACGGCGATGCTTGCCGAGGCGGAGGATGTTTCGATGGCGAGAACTTTCACGGTTCGATGGTGATGTTGCGGCGGCCTTCGCCGTGGTGTGCGATATGCACGCGCACGGCATCGGGCGGAACAAGGGCCGGGAAGCGGTCGGCCCATTCCATGACAACAAGTCCCGCGGGATTTTCCAGCTCGTCATGCGCCGCGGCCCAGATCTCTTCGGCGGAATGCGCCCGGTAGAGGTCGAGGTGGAAGACCGGGCCGCGCGGCGTGATGTATTCGTGGACGAGGGTGAATGTCGGGCTGGTGGCTTCCTCCGCGCCGTCCCAGCCGCAGACCAGCCCCCGCACAAAGTGTGTTTTTCCCGCGCCGAGGTCACCGCTGAGCGCGACCGTCGAGCCGTTGGGCAGCCGGGCGCCGAGGTCGCGTCCGGCGGCCACGGTTTCCGCCGGTGTGGTGGTTGTTATGCTTGTCACGCGGGCCACGGTATAGCACCGCCGCGGCGCGGGGGCCAATGCACGCTTGCCTTTGCGCCGCCGGCTTTTGACCATGCGGGGCCGAAATCGATGGAGTCCGCCCAGATAACTTTCCGCCGCCGGTTGGCGAGCACCCTGCTGCTCTGGGTTTTGGTGCTGGGCACGATCCTCTCCGGCTACGAGCAGATTTTCTTCATCACCATCGCTGGCATCGGTCTGCTCGCGCTGTGGGAGTATTTTGTCATGCTCGACCGCCGAGGTGTGCCGAACTTCAAGCTGACCGCGCTCATCACCGCGGTGATTTTCATGGCGGGAAGTTTTTACGCCTTCCGCTCCTACGGACCGGACAAATCCTACGACTTCGAGATCGCGGTGATGGTGATTTTTCTGCTCGTCGTTTTCGGGCGGCAGATGTTCCGCCGCACGCGCGACCAGAATCCGCTCGAGACGATGGCCTACACCCTTTTCGGCCTGCTCTACATCGTGTGGCTGTTCAACTTCCTGACCAAAATCGTCTACCTCGCGCCGCGCGGACCGCTCGGCGAGACCACCGGACAGTTCTACGTCCTTTATCTCCTCCTCGTGACCAAATTCAGCGATATGGGCGCCTACCTCACGGGGTCGCTCTTCGGACGGCACAAACTCGTCCCGCATATCAGTCCGCACAAATCGTGGGAGGGTCTGGCCGGGGCGGTTCTTTTCTCGGTAGGCGGAAGCTTCGGCCTTTGGTATCTCATCCCGGACAAGCTGTCCGTCTTCGGGCCGACCGACCTCTTGGTGCTCGGCGTGCTTCTAGGACTTGCCGCGGTGATCGGCGATCTAGCCGAGTCGATCGTCAAACGTAGCGCCGAAGCCAAGGACTCCGGCGGTTTGCTTCCGGGTATCGGTGGAGTGCTCGACCTGATCGACAGCCTGCTTTTCACCGCACCGATCCTTTTCTTCTACATGCGGCTCGTGCTCGGCCTGCCCTCATGAGCCGGCGCGATATTGTTCTGCTCGGCGCCACGGGTTCGATCGGACAAAGCGCCTGCCGCGTGGCGCGCGATCTGCCCGACCGCGTCCGCGTCGTAGGCATGTCGGGCTTCCGAAACATGCCGCGCTTGGCCGAGGAAGCCAATTGTTTGCGACCCGAGGCGCTGGCCGTGCCCGATGCGGAAGCAGCGAAGGAATTGCGCGCGCTGCTCGATTACGCGCCGACGGAGATTTTCACGGGTGCCGACGGCCTAGAGGCCCTGGCCGCTTGGTCGGATGCGGACACCGTTCTCGTTGCCATCGTCGGCACGGGCGGATTGCGTCCCACGCTGGCAGCGCTCGAGGCCGGCAAGGACATTGCCTTGGCGAGCAAAGAGGTTCTCGTCATGGCCGGGGAGATGGTCATGGCCGCGGCCCGGCGCTACGGACGTCGCATCCTGCCGGTGGACAGCGAGCACAATGCCATCTATCAATGCCTGGAAGGACGCGACCCGCACCACGTGAGCCGCCTCATCCTCACTGCAAGCGGCGGTCCCTTCCGCGCGTGGCCGGCCGAAAAACTGCGCGCCGTCACGCGGCAGGAGGCGCTGCGACACCCGACGTGGCGCATGGGCGAGAAGATCACCATCGATTCGGCGACGCTTTTCAACAAAGGCCTCGAGATGATCGAGGCACGTTGGCTTTTCGACATGGACATCGGGCATATCGACGTGGTTATCCATCCCCAGAGCATCGTGCATTCGATGGTTGAGTTCGTGGACGGTTCGGTGCTGGCGCAGATGAGCCATTCCGATATGCGTTTTCCCATCCAATACGCGCTGACCTGGCCTGACCGGATCGCCGGGACGCTGCCGCCGCTGGAGTGGCCCAAGTTGGGCAAGCTCGATTTCGAGGAGCCGCGCTATGACGTCTTTCCCGCCCTCGACCTGGCGCGCGCGGCGGCCGAGCGCGGTGGAAGCGCGCCCGCCGTGCTCAATGCGGCGAATGAGGTGGCGGTGGCAGAGTTTTTGGCCGGCAGGATCGCGTTCCCGAGGATCTGGGAGATCGTTGCCGACGTGCTGGAGCGAAGCAGCGGCGCGGGAGGCGATTTGGATGCGTTGCTCGAAGCGGACCGCGAAGCCCGCGAGCGCGCTACGTCCCTTGCCGGGTGCTAGCAAGGGTGGCTTGCCGCCGTGCCGCCGCGCGGTTAATCATCGCGTAGCGACCATGCCCACCTACGAATACCATTGCTCGAAGTGCGACAAGAACTTCGAGGTTTTCCAGTCGATGAAGGACTCCGCTTTCAAAACTTGTCCCGAAGCGCAGTGCCAAATGACCCCGTGGGGTCACGGTGATGTGAAGCGCTTGCTTGGCACCGGCGCGGGTTTGATTTTCAAGGGCAGCGGATTTTACATCACCGACTACCGCAGCGAGGGCTACAAGCAGGCGGCCAAGAAAGACAGCGGCGGGGGAAGTGCCAAGGAAACGAAATCAGCCGACAAACCCGCGTCCTCCTCCAGCTCTGCTCCGTCGGTCGGTTCCTCGTCATCCTCCGGTGGCAGTGCGCCATCGTCGGGCGGTAGCGCCGCCTGAGACACCGCCATGGGTTTGCGTTGCGCGAGTTGCGGCTATGACAACGATCCCACGCGGGTCTACTGCCATAGCTGCGGAACGCGCCTCGAACGCGGCGCCCAAGCGGCACCGGCGCCGACCGGTTTCACCCATCCGACCGACGTGGCCAACATGAAAAAACCCCGCCAACCGCGCGAGTGGGGGAAATTTTTCGGCGCACTGTTCCGCTTCGCCCTGCTTGCCGCCTTGCTTGCCGCGGTCATTCTTGCCCTCTTGCCGCCCCACGATCTCCCAGCACCGGTCGCGCCGGACGAAATGTTGGCCGGACGGCTCTCCGCACTGGTGGCCACTTCGGCCGAGGCGGACGGAACCCGCGCCTTCACCATCCCGGCGGCCGACATCAACAAATGGTTGGTCACGAGCGTTGCCCTCAAGGAGCAACCCGACAGTCTGGTCAAACTCCGGCCCGAGCGTCTCTACGCCGTGCCCGGTGACGGCGACCTGCGCGTCGGTCTGGAGGCCAAGCTTCCCGTCGGGCCGAGTCTCTATTTCGAAGGGTTGTTCGCGCCTGTGCCCGAGGGTGCGGGGAGCGGATGGCAGACGCGCCGTTTTTCCGTCGGCCGCTTGCCGCTGCCATCGTTCGCCGGTTTGCTTGTCGAAAGGCAACTCGCCGGTCTGGCTTCCGAGTTGTCCGCGCCGCTCGCGCAACTGGCGAGCGCCTCGCACATCGGGATCACTCCCGAGACGGTCACTCTGCGCTGGTCTGGCCGTCAGCCGTGAAACGCGTATCGATCGCGGTTTGCGCCGCATTGCTCGCCTGCTCCGCGATTTGTGCGCAGACCGTGGCCCCGGATCTGCTCAAGCCGGAGAACCGCACGGTCAGCGATTCGCGCCAATTCACCGCTTTCGGCGGGACACGCGAGAACCGCTCGTCTTTGGTGCGCCGCGCCGAGCAATTGAAGACAGGCCTTTTGCGTGAATTGCAGGAGTCGGATGGCTGGAAGGCGCCGGTGCTCATCGTGCTCACTCCGGGCGACGGCGTGCGCCTGCGCCAGTCTCCGGTTCTTCTCCAAGTCTTCGACGCAGGCGAGGCCGGGCGAAAAATCCAGATCGACTTTGCGCCGGGAACGCTGGCCGATGCCACCGCGGTAGATCGGGCGATCTTGCACGCTCTTCTTCTCGAACGCGCGCTGCGCAAACAGCAATTCGAAGGAGGGCGTTTTGTCGAGCCGCCGGACTGGCTATCTTCGGCGATGGCGGCGACGTTGGGACGCGAGGCGGAGCGCGATGCCTTGCTTTATGCCGACCTGCTCGAGGCAAAGAGTATGCCGGATTTCGACCGCTTCCTCGAACGCAATGCGGCGACGTTGCGCGGGCGGGCCCGCGATTTGCATGCGGCGCAAAGCCTCGCCCTTTACAAGGGGCTGGTTGAATTGCCCGAAGGTCGTCGGCGGATCATCGAGAACCTGACCCTGACCGAGCCGGCTCGTGATCCGCGGCAACGCTTCGCGCAGACCTGGGCCGAACTGGCCGATGATCCCGCGCGTCTTGCCCGGCTGTGGGCTTTGGCCGTGGCGCGGCTCTCCACGCCGAAGAAACTCGAGTTTCTCGGCGCAGAAGAAACGGGCAAGAAGTTGCGGCAGGTTTTGCGTGAGCTGGATGCCTCGGCCGAAGGGGAGCCTTCACCCGATGTTCTCCTCGGCTTGTCGCGAAAGGAGGAGGGACATTTTCGTCTGGCGCGGGCCGCGCAGGAATTGCAGCGGTTGTCCTTCCGCTCGCATCCGCTCTACGCGCCTGTCGTCGGGGAATACTTCGCTTTGCTCGACGACCTCTCGCGCAAACGCCGGCGTGGTTTCGAGCGCCGTTTCGAGGAAGCGCAGAATCTGCGTCTCTCACTTGATGACCGTTCCGGCGAAATCACCGATTTCATGAATTGGTATCAAGCAAACGAAGCGCAGGCCGAACCCGCTCCCGCCGCGGTTTCAGCCCGTCCCTCTTCCGAAGCCGTCTCCCGCCGCAACGACGCCATCACGCGCTTTCTCGACTCGGTCGAGCAGCGAGGGTGGTGAAGGTCAGGAGAAAAATTCCTTGGCCCGCTCGAGGAAGCCTTTGGTGATCGGCGTGTTCTGGTCGCCGCAACTGGAGGCGAAATCCTCGAGTTTGTTGCGCTGCTCGGAGGTGAGTTTGGTCGGCACTTCGACCGCGACACGCACGAGCAGCTGGCCGTGGCCGGAGCCGCGCAGATGGGGCATGCCTTTGCCGCGCAGTTTGAAAACGGTGCCGTTCTGCGTGCCGGCGGGAATTTTCACCGCGGCTTTGCCGTCGAGGGTGGGGACGTTGATTTCGCCCCCCAGCGCGGCAGTGGCGAAAGAAACAGGCATTTCGCAGAAAAGATCGTCGCCGTCGCGGGAGAAGATGCCGTGCTCCCGAATGTGGATGACCACATAGAGATCACCCGAGGGCGCCCCGCGCACGCCGGCTTCCCCGTTGCCTCCCGAACGCAGACGGGATCCGTCGTCGATGCCGGCGGGTATCTTCAGTTTGATCCGCGTGGTTGTTTCGGCGCGGCCGTCGCCGCGGCAGACCTTGCACGGATGGTCGAACATTTCCCCCGCGCCATGGCAACGCGGACACGGCTGGGCGACTTGGAAAAATCCGCGCGAGGCGATGACTTGCCCCCGTCCGCGGCACGTCGGGCAGGTGTGGAGCCGCGCGCCGGCTCCGGCTCCCGATCCGCCGCAGGCCGAACAGCGTCCGGTTTTGCGGATTTCGATTTCTTTTTCCACGCCGCGTGCGGCTTCCTCGAGTTTGATTTCGAGGTCGTAGCGGAGGTCGGCCCCGCGGCCTTGCTCGGCCGCGCCGCCCCCGCCGCCGAAGAAATGCTCGAAGATCCCGCCGCCCCCCGCGCCGAAGACCTCGCGAAAAAGATCGAAGGGATCGTGGAATCCGCCGCCAGTGCCGCCCCCCGCGCCCTGGAATGCGGCGTAGCCGAAGCGGTCGTAGGCCGCCCGTTTCTCCGGGTCGGCAAGAATGTCATACGCCTGCGAAATCTCCTTGAAGTGCTCCTCGGCCGCGATGTCCCCGGGATTGCGGTCCGGATGGTATTTCATGGCCAGCTTGCGGTAGGAGGACTTGATCTCCTCCGCGGAAGCGCTCCGGGAGACTCCGAGGATCTCGTAGGGATCCCTGCGGTGGCGCGACGACATGACGGCGGTCAGGCGGCGGGTCCCTTGGAAACAAATACGCTCGCGGGCCGCAGCAGGCGGTCGCGGAGTTTGTAGCCGCGGCGGGTCTGGCGCAGGACTTTGCCCTCGGGGATTTCGGGATCGTGCTCATTGCCGACCGCTTCCATGAGATTGGGGTCGAAATCGGCGCCTTCGGTTGGGATTTCGCTCACACCGGAGGAGGCGAGGAAGTCGCGGAATTGCCGCGCGACCATGCCGAGGCCCTGGAGGATGGCGTCGGCGCCCGGCGCGGATTTGGCGGCGTCGAGGCCGAGTTCGAAATTGTCGATCAAAGGCAGCAAGTCGCCGAGCAGCGAGGTGTTGGCGTAGCGGATGGAATCCTCTTTTTCGCGGGCCGCGCGTTTGCGGAAGTTGTCGAAGTCGGCCGCGGTGCGCAGGGCGAGTTCGCGGTATTTCTCGACCTCGGCCGCGGCGTCGGGAGCGGTTTCTGCTGCTTCGCCGGTGTGCGGCGCGTTCTCCTCTTGCGGTGCGTCCTTCGGTTGCTCGTGTTTCTTGCTCATAGTTTGCGGATGGAAATCAGGGTGATGTCGTCGTATTGCGCCGAGGAACCGGCGAATTCGCGCAGCTCCGCGGCGATGTTGGCCACCGTCGCCGCGGCGCCTTTGGGTGCGTTGACCTGCACGGCTTGGGTCAGCCGCGCGAGACCGAACTCCGACCCGTGGGCATCGAGTGCCTCGGTCGCGCCGTCCGTGTAGAGAAGGATTCCGTCTCCCGGCGCGAGCGTGACGGTCTGCTCGTCGGTGACCCTATCGAAGACCTCGCCGCTGTCAATGCCCACCGCCATGCCCGGCGTGCGCAGCGGAACGATCTCGCGCCCCGCGGCGCGGTAAAGCAGGGGCGGATCGTGGCCCGCCCGCGCCACGGTGACGTCGCTGGTGCGTGTGTCGACCATGAGGTAAAGCATGCTGACGAACATGTCCTGCTTGATGTCCGGATAAAGCCGGCGGTTGACCGCGCGCAGCACCTCCGCCGCGGAGGTGGAGGTCTGCGCCGCGCTGCGAACCAGGCTCCGGCACATTCCGGTGATGAGCGCGGCGGGGATGCCTTTGCCCGAGACGTCGGCGATGACGATACCCCAGCGGTGTTCGTCGATTTGCAGGTAATCGAAATAATCGCCGCTGACTTGGCGGGCCGGAATGTTCAAACCGCTGACTTCGTAACCCGCGATGCGCGGGGACTCGGCCGGCAGGAGGATGCTTTGGATGTCACGGGCCGTCTGCAGATCGCTGTCGAGGCGTCTTTTCTCCCCAGCCTCGAGATAAACGGCCTCGCTGTAGAGGGCGAAGGCGGATTGCTCGGCGATCGCCTTGAAAACGGCGAGGTCGTCGGGCCCGAAAGTCGAACTCATCGGGCCGTTGACCACGGCGAGCACTCCGAGGACTTTGCCGCGGTAGGCGAGGCATCCGACGAGTGCGGAAGTGGCGCGCTGACCGTCGCCGGCCAGACCGGCGAGCTCGGGGTCGGAAAAATTGAAAATTCGCGCGCCGCCTTCCTTCCACATGAGGGCC
>Ga0315902_10014227_pt1 | contig 10241 bp, 5 predicted proteins | sample LakEriMetagenome_9_FD_203523 | JGI IMG/M metagenome (GOLD analysis project Ga0315902, IMG submission 203523) | Freshwater fungal communities from buoy surface, Lake Erie, Ohio, United States - Buoy 12 MA117 | ecosystem: Environmental > Aquatic > Freshwater > Lake > Lake biofilm | place: USA...
GTACGAGCGCGACTGCTCGCTGCAGCGCCGGCATCAGAAGGTGGTGGAGATTGCCCCGTCTCCCAGCCTGTCGCCGGAGTTGCGGGATGCGATCTGTGCCGCGGCGATCAAGATTGGCCGGGCGGCCAACTACGAGAATGCCGGCACGGTGGAATTCCTCGTTGATGCCGACTCGGGGGAGTTCTATTTCATCGAGGTGAATCCGCGAATCCAGGTCGAACACACGGTTACCGAGGAAGTGACCGGTTACGACATCGTCAAGTGCCAGATCCTGGTGGCCCAGGGGGCACGGCTGACCGACGAGGAGATCGGGCTGGTCCAGGACAAGATCCAGACGCGCGGGTTTGCGATCCAGTGCCGGGTGACGACCGAGGACCCCGCCAACAACTTCATGCCAGACTATGGACGCATCACCCACTACCGCTCGGCGAGCGGAATGGGGATCCGGCTGGATGCCGGGACGGCGTTTTCCGGTGCGGTGGTGACGCCGTTTTACGATTCCCTGCTGGTCAAGGTGATCTCGAAGGGGATCCGGTTTGTCGATGCGTCCCGCCGGATGGAACGCTGCCTGCAGGAGTTCCGGGTTCGCGGGGTGAAGACCAACATCCCGTTCCTGATCAACCTCATCACCCACGAGACCTTCCGGAATGGTGAGTGCACCACCCGGTTTTTGGATGAAACCCCCGACCTCTTCCGGTTTGCCGCCCGCAAAGACCGGGCGACCAAGCTGCTGACCTTCATGGGCGAGGTCATTGTCAACGGCAATTCCCTGGTGAAGGTGAAGCCGCCGCAGGTGAGGCGGACGGCCGCACCGCTGCCGACCTACGACCGCTCGCAGCCCGTTCCTCCGGGGGCCCGCGATGAACTGAAACGGCTCGGCCCCGAGAAGTTTTCGAAGTGGATCCGCGACCAGAAGCGGCTGCTGCTGACCGACACCACCTTCCGCGATGCCCACCAGTCGCTGCTGGCGACCCGCATGCGCACCTATGACATGGTGCGTGTGGCCGAGGCCTACTCGCGGCTGTGCCCCCAATTGTTCTCGCTGGAGATGTGGGGCGGGGCGACCTTTGACACCGCGATGCGGTTTTTGAAGGAGTGCCCCTGGCAGCGTCTGGCCGACATGCGGGCCAAGGTTCCCAACATCCTCTTCCAGATGCTGCTGCGGGCCTCGAACGCGGTCGGGTACACCAATTACCCCGACAACGTGGTGAAGGCGTTCTCGCGCGAGGCGGCCCAGGCGGGGATTGATGTCTTCCGCATCTTCGATTCGCTGAACTGGGTCCCCAACATGCGCGTCGCCATGGAGGCGGTGCAGGAGGCCGGGGGGATCTGCGAGGCGGCGATCTGCTACACCGGCGACCTGCTCGATCCTGCACGCGACAAGTACACGCTCAAGTACTACGTCGAGCTTGCGCAGGAACTCGAGAAGATGGGGGCCCACATCCTGGCCATCAAGGACATGGCCGGCCTGTGCAAGCCCTATGCAGCCGAGAAGCTGATCAAGACGCTCAAGCAGGAAATCGGCATTCCGGTCCACTTCCACACGCACGACGTCAGTGGAATGCAGGCGGCGGCGATTTTGAAGGGGGCGGAAGTCGGGCTCGACATTGCCGACGGCGCCATCGCCACCATGGCAGGGGGGACCTCGCAGCCCAATCTCAACTCGCTGGTCGAAGGCTTGCGGTTCCAGTCGCGTGAGACCGGGCTCGACCCCGAGGTGTTGCGGCGGATGGCCTATTACTGGGAGGCGGTACGCGACTTCTATGTGCCGTTCGAGACCGGCATGAAGTCGGGCGATCCCGACATCTACCTCCACGAGATGCCGGGGGGACAGTCGACCAACCTCTTCCAGCAGGCCAAGGCCCTCGGTTTGTCGGACCGCTGGAACGATGTCTGCCGGACCTATGCGGCGGTCAACCAGCTCTTCGGAGACATCGTGAAGGTCACGCCGTCGTCGAAGTCGGTGGGCGACATGGCCCTCTTCCTGCTGGCCAACAACATGACCGCGCAGGATGTGCTCGACACCACCAAAGAGGTGGTCTATCCCGAGTCGGTCATCGATCTCATCGCGGGGCGGATGGGGCAGCCCCCCGGAGGGTTCCCCGCCAAGGTCAAGAAGCGGATCCTGCGCGACGTGAAGCCCTTCAAGGGACGCCCGGGGGCGAGCCTGCCGGCGGCCGATTTCGCCGCCGCCGAGAAAAAGGTCGAGAAGATTCTCGGGCGCAAGCCCAACTCGCGGGAAGTGGTGTCGTACCTGCTGTATCCCCGGGTCTACGAAGAGTTCGCCAACCACCAGAAGCAGTACTCCGATGTCAGCGTGCTGCCCACCTCGACGTTCCTGTATGGACAGGAGACGGGGGAAGAGGTGGCGGTCGACATCGAAGAGGGGAAGACGCTCATCATCAAGTACCTCACGGTTTCCGAGCCGCACCCCGATGGCTACCGGACCGTGTTTTATGAGCTGAATGGCCAGCCGCGTGATGTGAACGTGCTCGACCGGGCACTGGAGCCTCGCGAAGTCGCCCGGACCAAAGCCGATCCTTCCGATCCGCTGCAAGTCGCCGCCCCCATGCCGGGGCTGGTGGTCAACGTGGCGGTCCAGGCGGGAGACCGGGTTGCCCGTGGTCAGAAACTGCTGACCATGGAGGCGATGAAGATGGAGACCACTCTCTACGCCGAACTCGAGGGACGCATCGCCGAACTCTTTGTGAAGCCTGGGACCCAGGTGCAGACCGGGGAACTCGTGCTGCGGATGGAACGGATCGCCGAAGAAGCCTCGGCCCCGGCCAAGTAGGACAGGGGTCAGCCGACAGTGACGTGACCGGCGTTTCGTCACCTGATACAAGACTGGGAACGGCCCCCCGCGCAGACCGCTCGGGGAGCGCCGCCTGTTTTCCCTCCCGGTCGTCGCCATGCCTGCCGCCACTTCGTCCCTGCCGCTGCACCAGCAATACGCTGCCGAGTTTCCCACCTCGGCCAAACTCGCCGAGCGCGGACGGCAACTGTTTCCCGACGGGGTGACACACGACAGCCGGGCGCTCAATCCGTTTCCCGTCTACATCGACCGGGCTCTCGGCTCGAAGAAATACGACCGGGATGGGCACGAGATCATCGATTACTGGATGGGGCATGGAGCGCTGTTGCTGGGACACAGCCACCCGGCGATTGTTGACGCGGTCCAGCGGCAGGTTCCCCTGTCGACCCATCCCGGGGCGTGTCACGAACTGGAGATTGAGTGGGGGGAGTGGGTCCGCCGATTGACCCGGTGCGGCGAACGGGTGCGGTTCGTCAACAGCGGGACCGAGGCCACGCTGATGGCCCTGCGCATCTCGCGCATCGTCACCGGCCGACGGAAGGTGCTCAAGTTCGAGGGACACTTTCATGGCTGGCATGACCTGCTGATCCCGGCCGCCGATCCCCCGTATGGAACGGGCGAGTACGGCATGCCGGGCATCACCCCGAATGTGCTGAGTGATCTCGTGGTCATTCCGCCGAATGACCTGGCGGCACTCGAACAGGCGATCGATGAACATCAGCCCGCCTGTGTGATTCTCGAGGGAACCGGTGGGCACTGGTCGCTGGTCCCGATGCGTGGCGAGTTTTTGCGTGGCGTTCGGGAGTTGACCGAACGGAAGGGAGTGCTGCTGATTTTTGACGAGGTGATCACCGGGTTTCGGGTCCATCCCAGCGGTTCGCAGGGGCATTATGGCATCACCCCCGATCTGACCACGCTCGCCAAGATTCTCGCGGGGGGGTTGCCGGGGGGCGCCCTGGCGGGGAAGGCCGAGTACATGTGCGCCCTCGAAAGCAAAAACCGCTGGGGGCAGAAGATGAAGCACCCGGGAACCTACAACGGCAACCCCCTTTCGGCGGCCGCCGGTGTGGCAGCACTGGCGGAGGTCGCGAAGGGGGACCTCTGTCGGCAGGCGAATGAGATGGGTCAACGCCTGCGCACCGGCCTGAACGAGGTCTTTGCGAGGACCGGGGTCAACTGGTGCGCCTATGGGGAATTTTCGATGGTGACGGTGGTTCCGGAGTATGACGGCCCCCGTCCCGATCGCGATGATTTCATCCCTTACAACAACGACGTGGCCCGGCTCGACCGCAAGATCGATCCGAAACTGACCCACGCATTTCGCTGTGCCGCACTGCTGAATGGACTCGATTTCTTCGGCTGGCGGGCGATGCTGTCGGGGGTGCACACGGCCGCCGACATCGACCAGACCGTGGCAGCCATGGAACGGGTGGTCGCGCTGGTGCGGGCCGAGGGATTGGTCACATGAGCCGTGCGGAGGCGGTTTGTCCACGCTGCCACGCCCAACTCGATCTCGCGACTTTTCAGTCCATCGGGGAACACACCTGCCCCTTTTGCGAGACCGATCTATCGGACCTTTTTGAACGGCCGTCGGAATCCGAGGCAGAGCCGGAATGGGGCGGAGAAATTGCGGTCGGGACAGGTTCGCCCGGAATGCCGACGGATCGGCGGAGGGCTGACGTTCCTGACCATCCGTTGCCTGCGGAAAGCAGGTTGCAGATTGTGCAATCGGATGGGGAGCGGCTCGTGCTGTCCATTCCCCCCGGAGGCCGTGGCGAAAAATCGCTGTGGGTGTTTGCGCTTTGTTTCATGGGAGTTCTCGCATTCATCACCACTGTGTTTGTGATGATCCTGGTTGCGGGAGGTGCACAGCAACAGGGAAGTCCTCTGGTCATCCTGCCGTTTCTGGGCTTTTTCTGGCTGTTGGCGCTGGGCGTGTGGTGGGTGGCAGTTCGCATGCGGTATTCACGGACATTGCTCTCGGTCGATCGAGAGCGGGTCGTGCTGCAGACGACTCTGTTCGGAAAGACCTGGCAGACCGAACTGCAGGTGGACTCCACCACCGAGTGCTCGCTGGTGGAGTCGTATTCGGTCAACGATGTGCCAGTCCATCAGGTTCAATTCTCCAGCCAGGGACAGACCCTGGAGTTTGGAACCAGCCTTTCGCCCGAAGCGAAAGATTGGTTGTTGGACGAGATCGAGCACACGATTGGCATGCCCCCGGTGGCCGAGTCTTCTGGGCCGACTGACGACAGGAATGCGGCAGCGACAATGCGTCTGCGTGGCGATCGTGGAGCAGGCACGCTCGACAATCCCAGTGGAGAATCACCGCTTCTGGCAGGCACCATTTCTCCCCGGGAGATTCCCCCAACCTCCGCGATCAAAATTGAAGCCGATGTGCCGGATCTTCTGGTAATCACATTTCCGACATTCCAGACTTCTCCGGGCGGCAGGTCGATCACAGCGTTGGCACTGATCTACCTGACGCTGCTCAATGCGGTGTTTTTTCGTTGGTGGAGAGGGTTTCTGTTTCCCAAGTCACCGCTGTTTCTGCTCGTTGTGATTCCAATGAACTGGTTGGGAGTCTTCGGGGTCATGGCGTACGTGTTGAAGACCTGGGTACGCACGACTCTGCGGCTGACACGGGACCAATTGGAATGCCAATGGGCCATCGGCCCGCTTCGCATCCAGCGGACGATGCCGGTGGAGAGCATCGAAGTGGTGCCGCCAGGGGGACCGCATGTTGGGAGGGGGGCAGGTACCGGTCGAGTCGCTCGTCGTCAGGCGAGACACTCCGTGACGGGTGAGTGTGCGGTGACCTGTGGGGGGCAGCGTGTTGCGCTGGCTCCATTCTGTGATCCGGAGGTAACGCAACAATTGGCCGGACTCCTGCTGTGGAAGCTGCAGTCGTGGGGGCGGCGGGTGGAGACCCGGGTGAGCGGGGTGGTCAGTGACCATTCGCCAGGGTGAGGGGATCATCGGCGACGGGCTCGGTCGATTGGCAGGGGGCTGCGCCGAACAGCCTGTGGCCGTCGCGGTGAGTGGGGCGTTGCTCGACGGGGGGACGTGGCCGATTGGTGAAATGGTCGAGCGGGGCAGGGCCCCGGCCATTGGCAGGCGACTGCCAAGCGACAGTGTGCACCGTGATGGGCTCGATGGGGACGGACGTGTGCGAAATGGGGCCTGTCGCTGTCACTATTCACCCCGGCTGTCCTCGCACCAACTGTCTCGGGTAAACTGAGATCTGTGCAAGTCGTCCGCCCGGAATGACCGCATGTCGACCTACTTCTCTTCCGAGTCTCTCGTGCCATGAGCCCTGTTGAAGCTTCCTGTCCGCGGTGCCATGCGCGGCTCGATGTCGAGCTGTTGCGCGACACGGGTGCGGACACCTGTCCGTTCTGTGATGCTAAGCTCTCGCCTGAACTGAAGACGGAGGCGACATTCGAAGCGGTCACCGAATCGGGGAGGTCCGACGCCTGGCGAAGTGACGCTCCCGCTGTTGGGAGCGGCCTCGTCCCTCCGCTCCCCCCGGAAAGCCGGTTGCAGATTGTGCAATCGGATGGGGAGCGGCTCGTGCTGTACATTCCCCCCGGAGGCCGAGGCGGAAAATCGCTGTGGGTGTTTGCGATCTTTTTCTCAGGAATCCTGACATTCATCACAACGGTGTTTGTGATGATCCTGGTTGCGGGAGTTGCCCGGCAACAGGGAAGCCCCCTGGTTTTCCTGCCATTTCTCGGCCTATTCTGGCTCGTGGCGCTGGGATTCTTGTGGGCCGCTGTTCGCATGCGGTATTCGCGGACACTGCTCTCGGTCGATCGGGAGCGCATCGTGCTGCAGACGACTCTTTTCGGAAAGACCCGGCAGACTGAACTGCACGTGGACTCCACGACCGAGTGCTCGCTGGAGGAAGCGTATTCCGTCAACGAAGTGCCGGTTTACCGGGTGCGGGTGTCCAATGGCCAACAGTCGCTGGGATTTGCGACCAACCTCGACCAGGACGACAAAGACTGGCTGGTCGACCAGATTGGGCTGATGCTGGGGAATGTCCCCCCGGCCGAGTCGAACGCGGAGTCCCCCCAGGACTCCGATCCCCCCCTCGACTCCGATCATCGTCCTCTGGGGGTGCTGTTGTCTTCCGGTGCTCTCTTGAGTCGGGAAGGACAAGCGCTGGGGGTGATGCCGCTGTCGCCGGGTGAACTGCCGGTGGAGTCGGTGATCAGGATCCTCGAGGATCGCCCCGATCGGCTGAGCTTTTCTTGTCCCTTGATGCCGAGCCCGGTGGCCAGGGTCATCATTCCCGGTGTGCTCCTCGTCTTTCTGGGATCCTGGATGGCGGGGGTGGGCGCGATGGCGTGGAGAAATTGGCAGCAGGGGGGGGGGTTCCTGATCGGTTCCCTCTTCTCCCTCTTCATGTTGGCCACAGCCCTCATTCCCATCGTGGCCTCATTGCTTCTCGCATTTGGGCGGACCACAGTTCGGCTGGCACATGACCTGTTGGAATGCCACTGGGGCTGGGGGGCCTTCCGCTTTCAGCGATCGATGGCCGTGGACTCGATCGAGGCGATCGTGGTGGGGGGGCTGTCTGCCAAGGCGAATCCACAAATCGGGCCCTCCGTCCAGCGGACACGGGTCGGCCAGACCAAGGGGACCGGGTGTGCCGTGACGGGGGCCGGCCGCTGGCTGTTGATCGCCCCGTTCGCCGATCGGGACCTGTCGCGGCAGGTGGGGGGGCTGCTCTTGGGAAAACTGCAGTCGTGGGGGCGGCAAGGTTGAGACCCGGGTGGGCGGGCTGGCCAATCCACGGGCGCGGGAGTGAGGTCAGGCCATGGAAGACGCACCACGACTCGACCGGAGTCTGGCAGAATGGGGCTTGGTCGATTGCGAGTCGCACTTCCAGAAAGCGGAGGGCCGCATCGTGCGGTGCATTCGTGTCTCGGACGGAGTTGCTGTCGGATTCGGATTCCCCCAAACTCAGGAATAGAGGTTGGGGGAATCCCTTTCCAGGCGGATTGGCTCGGTTGGCCGGTGAGACATTTGGATGAGCATGAACCGCCACTGCCCGGTCTGCGAGGCGGATCTGTCCGAGGCGATTCCGCGCCGGGATGGGGCGGTTGTTTGTCCCCGCTGCGAACACCGATTGGTGCTGCCGAAGCCACCGCCTCGGGAGGAACGGCAGGCATTGGGAGTCCCGCTCCAGCCGCTGCCGAAGCAATCTCGAATCCAGATTGTCGAGGCCAGCCCCGAGCGGCTCGTGCTCTGCATTCCACCGGCATGGCGACATCATCGAGGCGAGGTGTTCAAATGCGCCAGGGGCATCTCGTTCGTCCTGGTCATGTTCCTGGCGATTGGCCTGTTGGCCTTCCATGATCCCATGGGTCCCGTCTTCGTTCTGATTGTGGGTCTGGGCATCATGAGCCTGCCCCTGCTGGCCCTGTATCGGATCGTCACAAAGCAGATCCCCAGCCTGCTGCGCCAGATCGTGATCTCGCTCGATGCGGAGCGGCTCGTCCTGCACACCACCGGTTTACGAAAGGCTCACAGCCAAGAGTTGCGCCCCACGCCGCAGTCCCGATGCGGTCTGGCCCTCGCGAGTGTCGACGACAAACGGCGCTGGCCCAGTTACAAAGTTGTGTTCGAGGACGGGGGACAACAACTCACCGTCGCGTCCTTCCTGACCGACCTGGAACAGGAGTGGTTGGTCCGACAGTTCCAGACGTTGTTGGCTGGAGCAGGGGAATGGATGCTCCCCAGCGGATCCGAGCCGCGGCCCACACGACTTGCCCCGGAATCAAGCCCGACCACGCCCCCCGTGATGACAGCGTCTTCACTTGGCAATGGTGCCGTCCCGGGCCTGGTTGTGCTCGAACGCACGCCCGAGTCGCGGGGGCTTTACCAAAAATCGCTGGAGCCGAGCGATCTGCCGCGTCGTTCCGACATTCGGATCGTGCGGGACACCCCCGAGCTGTTGGAGTTTTCCTTTCCCCTGCAGCACGGCTGGGAATGGCTGCCCGTCAGCGTGTTGACATTGATTGTGGGAGGAGTCCTGGTGTTGTGGAGTCCGCTGGTGACTCCCCACGGACTGATGTATGGGCTCCCATCTCTGCTCTGGTTTTTGTACTTCATGCTGGGGCGGGTGACGGTGAGTGTCTCTCGAAAGCAGGTGGTGTGTGACTGGGCCTCGTGCGGGACGTTGTTGACCGGACGGTTGAAAGTCGCCGAGATCGAGTCGGTGGGGGTGGGTCTGGTGGTGGTGCTCCGCCGGTTGCAGGGGATCCATCACCCACTCGGGGGGGACCCGAAGTCACCGGGAGACGGCTGCTGGCTGGGAGGACGCAATCGCCGGCTGGAGTTGGCGCGGTACAGCGACCCCGAGCTTTCCCTGCAGGTGGTCGGACTGATCCTGGGACGCCTGGAGGCCTGGGGGGAAGTGCAGGTGGTCTCCGAACAGAAACAGCTGAACGACACCCTGCTGAACGACACCCTGGCGGCCAACTCTTGACGGGTGTCTGGAAAAGCCGGTGAACTGCGTTGCGGCCGGAGGGCGATACTTGAGACTCATTTGGTTCCGCCAGTTCACGAGGCGACTGTGGCAATCGGATTCATACTGGCCCGTGTGTCGAGGGTTCCATGAAACCAGACAAGTTGAGTTGTCCCCACTGCCACGCGTCTCTGTCACTGGCAACCTTGCGGTCGAATGAATCGACCGAGTGCCCCTTCTGCGAGCGGGACGTTTCGGTCGTACTGGCCGAGTGGGAGGAATCGCCGGGAGTCGCGGGACCGAACACGGGTGAGCCAGGGGCCTCCGAAGGCCTGCATCGCCATCTTCCCCCGGGCAGCCGCCTGCAAATCGTCGAAGCCAACACCCATCGCATCAGGCTGCTGGTCCCCGGCGGTTGGGATTCACCCAGGAGTCGACGGATCGGCGTCTTCGTGTTGGCACTGTTCAGTCCCTTTGGAGTCGCCCTCTGGGTGAACACCGGGTTCCTGAGCCCCGACAGATCCCTGCTGAACGCCGTGGTCACTCTCCCGGCTGCGCTGGTCTGTCCGGCACTCTTGTACGCACTCTTCCAGAACAATGTCTCCAACTGGTTCCGACAAGTCGGGATCACGCTGGAGCCCGAGACCCTGACATTCGAGACGCGTCTGTTCGGTCGGGAAAACCGTGTGGAACTGCCGGTCACAGCCGACACGGCCTGCAGCCTGTCCATCATCGATTCCTCCGATCCCCGGGATCCCCGCCACGAAGTGCTGGTGCGCGAGCGCGAACAGAAGTTCCTCCTCAACAATTGCCTGGAGGATGCCGACCAGGTCTGGATCGTGGAGCAGATCAATGCCTGGGTGGCGGCACAGGTGCAGGCTGCGACGAGGCCCGCGATGGTCGTCCACCGCAGGGAAGCTCCGCCGCCCGCTCGCTCTTCGGCGAATC
>Ga0315902_10014230_pt1 | contig 10239 bp, 8 predicted proteins | sample LakEriMetagenome_9_FD_203523 | JGI IMG/M metagenome (GOLD analysis project Ga0315902, IMG submission 203523) | Freshwater fungal communities from buoy surface, Lake Erie, Ohio, United States - Buoy 12 MA117 | ecosystem: Environmental > Aquatic > Freshwater > Lake > Lake biofilm | place: USA...
ATCCGCGCCGGCGGCATCAACACCCGACCCGACATCCGGGTGGTGCGCGAACGCGCCGCGATGGCGGTGATCGACGGCGACAACGGCATGGGCCATCTGGTGGTCTCGCGCGCCGTCGACCTGGCCATCCGCAAGGCGCGCGAGTGCGGCGTGGCCTGGGTCAGCACCCGCTACAGCAACCATGCCGGTCCGGCATCGCTGTACGCGCGCCGGCCCATGCAGCACGACATGCTGGGCCTGTACTTCGCCGTGGGCAACGCCAACCACCTGCCGCCCTGGGGCGGCATGGACATGCTGCTGTCGACCAACCCCATCGCGGCGGGCATCCCGGCGGGCGAGGAGCCGCCGGTGGTGCTGGACATGGCCACCACGGTGGCCGCCTACGGCAAGGTCAAGGCCAAGGCCAAGGCCGGCGAGATGATGCCCGAGGGCTGGATGATCGACCGCCAGGGCAAGCCACTGCTGGACCCGAACCGCTCGAACGAAGGCTTCCTGCTGCCCATCGGCGGCCACAAGGGCTACGGCCTCGCGTTGATGGTGGGCCTGCTGGCCGGCACGCTGGGTGGCGGCGCCATGGGCCGCGACGTGGTGGACTTCAACGCCGACCACGTCACCGTCACCAACACCGGCCAGGCCATCCTGGTCATCGACCTGGCGGCCTTCGGTGAGCCGGCGCAGTTCAAGCACGCGGTGGACAAGCTGGTGCGCGAGCTGCGCGGCGCCGAGCGCCTGCCGGGCGTGGACCGCATCTGGCTGCCGGGCGAGCAGAGCCACCTGCGTCGACAACAGTACCGCGCCCATGGCATTCCGCTGTCGGCCGGCGTCGTGGCCGACCTCACCGCGCTGGCCGCCGAGATCGGCGTGGCGCCGCTGGTCTGAGCCTGCTGTCACCGTACGCGCCCCGGCCCACCGACCCACCTGCCACGATGACCTCGGCCACCACCCTGGACGCCACCGCCCCGCGCGGCTTCGTCATCGACCGCGCCGACGGGCGCGCGCAGCTTCCAGGCAGCCTGCACACCAACCGCCGGCTGTCGCAGTGGATCGCGCTGCCCGAGCCCGGCGTGGTGCACGTGTACACCGGCAAGGCCGAGCTGGGGCAGGGCATCCTCACCGCCTTGCGGCTGATTGCGGCGGAGGAACTCGATGTGGCGCCCTCGGCCGTCACGGTGCGGCCGGCCAGCACCACGCGCGGCCCCGACGAGGGCGTGACCTCGGGCAGCCTGTCCATCCAGGACAGCGGCGGCGCCCTTCGCCACGCCTGCGCCGAGGTGCGCGGCCTGGCGCTGGCCCGTGCCGCACAGCGCGCCGGAGTGGCCCCTGAAGCCCTGAAGGTCGAAGGGGGCCGTTTCCTCACGGCGCAGAGCGAGGTCGCGGGTGACTACTGGTCGCTGCTGCAGCCGGCCGATCTGGACGCCGAGTTCACGGGCACGCATGCGCCCAAGCCCGCGGCGCAGCGGCGCCTCATGGGCCGCGAGGGCCTGCCGCGCGTGGACCTGCCCGACAAGGTGCTGGGCCGCGCCCGCTTCCTGCACGACCTGCGGCTGCCCGGCCTGCTGCACGGCCGCGTGGTGCGGGGCCCGCGCCGGGGAGCGCCCCTGGCTGACGGCGCCCAGGACGTTCTGCAAGCCCTGCCCGCCGCAATGGCCGCCCCCGGCCTGCAGTGCTGGGCCGATGGCCGCTTCGTGGCAGTGGTGGCTGAGCGCGAGCGCGATGCCGAGGCTGCGGCCGAGCGCCTGCGCTCTCGTCTGGCATGGGGCGAGGGGGTGGCATCGCCTCCATCCGATGATCCGCAGACGCTGGGCCCCTTCCTGCGCGAGGCCCCCTCCGAGCAGACGGTCACCCTGCGCCGCGGCGAGCCCGAGTTCCCTGCTACGGGCCGGCACTTCAGCGCCGAGTACTTCAAGCCCTACCTGGCCCATGCCTCCATCGGCCCGTCGTGCGCCATCGCGCGTTGGGACGGCCGCGCGCTGGAGGTGTGGACGCACAGCCAGGGCATCCACAACCTGCGTGACGACCTGGTGCTGGCGCTGTCGCGCGAGCCGGTGCCGGTGCCGCGCGAGGCCATCGCCATCCACCACGTCGAGGGCGCCGGCTGCTATGGCCACAACGGCGCCGATGACGTGGCCTTCGATGCTGTCCTCATGGCGCTGCGATGCCCCGGCCACCCGGTGCGGGTGCTGTGGTCGCGCGCCGATGAGCTGGCCCACAGCCCCTTCGGCGCGGCGCAGCTTGTGGCGCTGCAGGCCCGTGTGGACGACTCGGGTCGCCTCACCCACTGGCGCCACGCGTTGTGGGCCAATGGCTACAGCTCGCGACCCGGCCGGGCCAAGACGCCTACCTTGCTGGCGGCCAGCGAGCGTGCCGATGGCACGGCCCTGCCGCTGCCGATCAACCCGCCGCTGGCCGCAGGCGGCGGCGCTGACCGCAACGCCGTGCCGGCCTATGCCGTGCCGCATCTGGAGGTACTCAACCACCGCCTGACGGTGATGCCGTTGCGCACCTCGGCCATGCGTGCCCTGGGCGCCTACGCCAACGTCTTTGCCATCGAGTCCTTCGTCGACGAGATCGCGCGCGAACTCGGTGAGGACGCGCTGGCCTTCCGCCGGCGGCACCTGGACGACCCGCGCGCCCTGGCGGTGCTGGACGCAGTGGTGGAGCGATCGGAGGGGTGGGCCACGCGCTCAGCGGCGCCCGAGGGCACGGGCCACGGCCTGGCCTGGGCCCGCTACAAGAACACGGGGGCCTGGTGCGCCGTGATCGCCCGCGTGCAGGTGGCCGAGCAGGTGCGCGTGACCGACCTGGATCTGGCGGTGGATGTGGGCGCTGTCGTCGACCCCGACGGCGTGGTCAACCAGATCGAGGGCGGCGCGGTGCAGGCCACCAGCTGGACGCTCAAGGAACAGGTGCGCTTCGGTCCCGAGGGCATCACCAGCACCGGCTGGGACAGTTACCCGGTGCTGCGGTTTTCCGAGGTGCCTTCGGTGCGTGTGCATCTGCTGGACCGGCCTGACCAGCCTTCCGTGGGCGCCGGTGAGGCTGCTCAGGGCCCCGTGGCCGCCGCGATTGCCAATGCCGTGGCCGATGCGCTGGGCGTGCGCGTGCGCAGCCTGCCTCTGACCCCCGACACCCTGCTGCGTGCGGTGCACGCCGCGCCGGAAAACGCCCCATGACCGCCTTCAGACTCAACGGCCAGCCCTGTTCGGTGGACGCCGACGGCTCGGTGACGCTGCTGTCGGTGCTGCGCGACGAGCAGGGCCTGAGCGGCCCGAAGTTCGGCTGCGGCCAGGGCGAGTGCGGGGCCTGCATGGTGCTGGTGGATGGCCAGCCGCAGACCGCCTGCAACCTGCCGCTGTGGGCGGCCGAAGGCCGCGACATCGTCACCGTCGAGGGCCTGGGCACCGAGGCGGCGCCGCACCCGCTGCAGACCGCGTTCTGCGAAGAGCGTGCCGCGCAGTGCGGCTACTGCGTGGCCGGCATCATCACCTCGGCTGCGGCGCTGCTCAAGCGCGACGCCGAGCCCTCGCGACAGGCCATCGTGCAGGCGCTGGACAAGCACCTGTGCCGCTGCGGCGCGCACAACCGCATGGTGCGCGCCGTGCAGCGTGCGGCCGTCATGCTCAAGGCGGAGGTGTCTGCCCCATGAGCTGGCTCTTCCCCCACACCCATTCCCGCCGCAACGGCTTCTGGTTCTGCGCCTGTGCCGGATTGCCGTTGCACGGCGTCATGCCCGAAGGCGGCGGTGGCGCCGCCGCGCCGCGCCGGGCCCCGGTGGTGCTGCGCGGCCACAGGGCCCGCACCGTGGACGTGCACGCGCACTGCTATTTCCAGGCCGCGCTGGACTTGATGGGCGAGGAGGCCAAGGCCGTGCTGCCGCCCGTCAAGGGCGTGCCCGAGCACTTCCTTGAGGTGGAGGAACAGCTCGCCACGCGCTTTGCGGCCATGGACCGCATGGGCATCGACCTGCAGGTGCTGAGCATCAACCCCTTCTGGTACCGCAAGGACCGCGACACGGCGCAGGCCATCTGCCGGATCCACAACGAGAGCCTGGCCGAACTGTGCGCGCGCGCGCCGCGCCGGCTGGCCGCTTTTGCCTCGCTGCCCATGCAGTTTCCCGAGCTGGCGGTGGAGATGCTGGAAGACGCCGTGCGACGCCTGGGCCTGAAGGGCGCTGCCATCGGCGGCAACGTGGCCGGGCGCGACTTCTGCCACCCCGAGTTCCACCCCGTGCTGGACAAGGCGCAGGAATTGGGTGTGATGCTCTTCATCCACCCGCAGAGCACGCCCGAGCTGGCCGCCCGCTTCAAGGGCAACGGCTGGCTGTCCAACGTGATTGGCAACCCCCTGGACACCACCATCGCGCTGCAGAAGCTCATCTTCGAGGGCGTGTTCGACCGCTTTCCGGCGCTCAAGGTGCTGGGCGCGCACGGCGGCGGCTTCCTCGGCTCGTATGCGCCGCGCATGGACCGCAGCTGCTTCGTCTCGCCGCAGAACTGCGACGCGTCCATCGTGCTGGCCAAGCGCCCCACCGAGTACCTGCGTCAGATCTACTTCGACGCGCTGGTGTTCACCGGCGAGGCCCTGCGCCACCTCGCCTCCGAGGTGGGCACCTCGCAGATCATGATCGGCACCGACCATCCCATCCCCTGGGAGGAAGACCCGGTGAGCCACGTCATGGCCACGCCCGAGCTGAGCGACGACGACCGCCTGGCCATCCTGGGCGAGAACGCCATCCGCGTGCTCGGGCTGGACCTCTGAACGCTGCACCTTTGCTCTGCACCTGACCCCCGCCCAACCCTGAACCCCTTGGAACCCCCGATGAAGACCTCAAGCTCCTGCCCCCTGCTGCGCCGTGCCCTCCTGGCCCTGGCCTGCGCCGCCGCCTTGCCCTGGGCCACGCCCGCCCACGCCCAGGCCGGCTACCCCAACAAGCCCATCCGCATGATCGTGCCGCTGGCCGCTGGCAGCGCCGTGGACGTGGCGGCGCGGCTGCTGGCCGCCAAGATGAGCCAGAACATGGGCCAGACCATCAACGTCGAGAACATCGTCGGCGCGGCCGGCATCATCGGCGCCTCGCAACTGGCCAAGGCCGCGCCTGATGGCTACACGATCGGCGGGTTCAACGACAGCATCCTCACGATGGTGCCGAACCTGAACCCGAACACGCCCTTCAACCCGCAGACCGATTTCGTGCACGTCTCGCGTGTGGCCATCATCGAGTTCAGCATCGCGGTGGGCACCAACTCGTCGTGGAAGAGCGCGGCCGATCTGGTGGCCGCGGCCAAGGCCGCGCCGGGCCGCTACACCTATGCCTCGGGCGGCAACGGCAGCCCCCAGCACATGGGCGGTGCGCTGTTTGCGGCGCACACCGGCATCGACATCAAGCACGTGCCCTACCGTGGCGCCAGCCAGGCGGCGCAGGACGTCGCCGGCGGCCAGGTCGACATCACCGTGCAGGGCATCGCCACCGTGGCCGCGCTGGCCAAGGGCGGCAAGCTCAAGCTGATCGGCGTCATGGCCGACCAGCGCCACCCCGAATACCCCGACACGCCCACGCTGAAGGAGGCCGGCATTGCGGGCTTCGACTACAGCACCTGGTTCGGCCTGACCCTGCCCAAGGGCGCGCCGCGGGAGATCGTCGACCGCCTGAACGCAGAGGTGGTGAAGGCGCTGGCCGACCCGGAGATGCGCCAGCGCTTTGCCGCTGTGGGCCTCAAGCCCGAGGGCAGCAGCCCGCAGGCGATGGTGGGCTACGTGCGCGAGCAGCTCGCGCGCTACGGCAAGGCCATCAAGGACAACGACATCAAGGGCGACTGAGTCGCGCCACCCGCGAACCGACGAACCGAAACAGGCAAGCCACTTCCATGATCACCTCACTCAATCCCGCCACCGACGAGGTCCTCGCCCAGTTCGAGCCGCACGCCGGCGACGCCATCGAGCAGCGCCTGCAGCGCGCCGCCGACGCCCAGGCCCTCTGGGGCCGCACGCCTGTGGCCCAGCGCATGCCGGTGCTGCGCCAGGTGGCCAGCGTGTTGCGCGCGCGCAAGCAGCAGCTCGGCCGCACCATCACGCTGGAGATGGGCAAGCCCCTGGCCGAGGCGGTGGGCGAGGTGGAGAAGTGCGCGTGGAACTTCGAGTTCTACGCCGACAACGCGCCCGCCTTCCTGGGCGACCAGGTCGTGGCCAGCAGCGCCACCGACAGCCGCCTGGTCTACGACCCGCTGGGCCTGGTGCTGGCGGTGATGCCCTGGAACTACCCGCTGTGGCAGGTCATGCGTGCGGCCGCCCCGGTGCTGGCCGGGGGCAACGGCCTCGTGCTCAAGCACGCGAGCAACGTGCCGCAGTGCGCGTTGGCCATCGAGCAGGTTTTCGCCGAGGCCGGCGTGCCGGCGGGCCTGTGCCCCACGCTGCTGGTGGGCGCGTCGGCTGTGCCCGCGCTCATTGCCGACCGGCGCATCGCCGCGGTCACCTTCACCGGCTCCACGCCGGCGGGCCGCTCGATTGCCTCCGCCGCCGGCCAGGCGCTGAAGAAGCAGGTGCTCGAGCTCGGCGGCTCCGACCCCTTCATCGTGCTGGCCGACGCCGATGTGGCCGCTGCGGCCACGGTGGGCGTGAAGGCCCGCTTCCAGAACACGGGGCAGAGCTGCATCGCCGCCAAGCGCTTCATCGTCGAGGACAGCGTGGCCGACGCCTTCACCGAAGCCTACGTTGAGGGCGTCAAGCGCCTGGTGGTGGGCGACCCGCTGCAGGCCGCCACCACGCAGGGCAGCATGGCGCGGCGCAACCTGCGCGACGAGCTGCAGGCCCAGGTGCAGGCCTCCATCGGCGAGGGTGCGCGGCTGCTCACCGGCGGTGCCGCCGTGGACGGCCCCGGTGCCTTCCACCAGCCCACGGTCTTCGACCGCGTGACCCCGGACATGACGGTGGCCCGTGAGGAGACTTTCGGCCCGGCCGCGGCCATCCTGCGCGTGCGCGATGCCGCCGAGGCGGTGCGCATCGCCAACGGCACGCCTTTCGGGCTGGGCGCGGCGTTGTGGACGGCCGACCTTGACCGTGCGCGCACGCTGACGCGCCAGATCCAGTCCGGCGCCGTGTTCGTCAACGGCATGGTCGCCTCCGACCCGCGACTGCCCTTTGGCGGCACGAAGGAGTCGGGTTACGGACGCGAGCTCGGCGTGCTGGGCCTGCACGAGTTCACCAACATCAAGACCGTCTGGACGGGCCCCGTCCGCACCTGACCTGATCCTTTCCCTCGCAAGGAGCATCTGCCATGGCCATCGCCGAGACCCCCACCCGAACCGAAGCCTCCACCGGCTCTGCTGCACGCCCCGCCGTGCTGCGCCCGGACCAGATCAAGAGCCACGACCGTGGAGGCGGCGCGCGCACCACGCCGCTGGTGGTGCCCTCGGTGGGCGCCACCACCTTCATCAACGGCATCACCGAGTTCGGCCCCGGCGCGGCGATTCCCTTTCACAGCCATAACTGCGAAGAGAGCGTGATGCTGCTCAGCGGCCACGCTTTCCTGGACATTGAGTCCGAGGTGCACGAGCTCAAGCCGCACGACACCACCTTCATCCCGCCCAACGTGCCTCACCGCTTCCGCAACCGTTCGCAGACCGAGCCGATGAAGATCCTGTGGATCTACGCCTCGCCCCAGGCCACGCGCACGCTGGTCGAGACCGGCGAGACGCGCCTGGTCGCCGCCGAGCACGCGCGCTGATCCGCCACCGGCTTCCCCACGCGCTTCGCCCTGCACCCCGCACACCCACAGGAGACTCCCCATGGGCCTGAGATTCCTCGAGCACCTGCTGATCCTCACCCATGACCCGGACGCCACGCGCGACTGGTTCGTGCAGAACCTGGGCTTCCGCGAGGGCTACCACCCCGAGTTCGGTTTTCCCGTGTACTGGCTGTACATCGGCGATCAGGACGTCATCCACATCGGCAAGGCGCGCCACTCGACCCACCAGGACACCTACCTCAAGACGCCCAGCGACAAGGAGGGCGCCGACTACTCTGCCGCCGGCGCGCCGGGCTCGGGGCGCATCGACCACCTGTGCATCAACTGCGACGGTCTGGCCGAGTTCATCGACCGGCTCAAGGCCAACGGTGTGGAGTTCAGCGAGCGCAAGGCGCACAACTCCAAGCTGTACCAGTTGTTCATGCGCGAGCCCGTCAACGGCATCAAGGTCGAACTGAACTTCGACTGGCGCGAGGCCGCAGCACTGGGCCGCGTGCCCGAGTGGACCGACTCGGGCGCCAACGAGAAGGCCGCTGCCGAGGTAATCCTCCCCCGCGAGGCGCCGGTCAAGGCCTCGACCTTCTGATGAGACCAGAGCAGAGTGCATCCATGAAAGTCCAAGCCGTCAGATTCCACGCCCCCGGTGGCCCCGAAGTCCTCAAGCTGGAGGAGGTCGACCTGCCCGACCCCGGCCCGGGCGAGGTGCGCATCCGCCACACCGCCATCGGGCTGAACTTCCAGGACATCTACGCCCGCTCCGGCCTGTACCCCGTGCCGCTGCCCAGCGGCCTGGGCACCGAAGCCGCAGGCGTGGTGGAGGCGCTGGGCCCCGAGGTGGCCGACCTGCGTGTAGGCGACCGCGTCTGTTACATCAGCGGGCCCGTGCTGGGTGCCTGTGCCACCCACCGAAACTACCCCGCGGCGCGGCTCTTGAAGTCGCCCGACTTCATGGCCGACGAGCAACTCGCGGCCATGATGCTCAAGGCCATGACGGTGGAGTACCTGGTGCAGCGCTGCGTGCCGGTGAAGGCCGGGCAGTTCGTGCTGTGGCACGCCGCGGCCGGCGGCGTGGGCCTGCTCGCTGGCCAGTGGGGGCGCCACCTGGGTGCGCGGATGATCGGCGTGGCCGCAGGCCCCGAGAAGTGCCGTCTGGCCCTGGACAACGGCTATGCCCACTGCATCGACCGCCTGAGCGAGGACGTGGCGGCGCGCGTGCGCGAGATCACCGAGGGCCAGGGCGTGCCCGTGGTCTTCGACTCGGTGGGCAAGAACTCCTTCGAGCAGTCGCTGGCCAGCCTGGCGCCGCGCGGCTACTTCGTCTCCTTCGGCACCACCACCGGCGCGCCGCCGCCGGTGCCCGCGGCCACGCTGCAGAAGATGGGCTCGCTGTACTTCACGCGGCCCACGCTCGTGACCTACACCGCCAGCACGCGCGAGCTGCGCGACTCGGCGCAGGCGGTCTTCGACCTCGTCGCCCAGGGCGTGCTGAAAGTCCACATCCAGCAGCGCTACGCGATGGCCGATATCGCCCAGGCACACGCCGATCTCGAGTCGGGCCGGACCACCGGCTCGAGCATCCTCATCCCCTGAGCTTCCACCAGAGCCAGGACTACCCCCAGAGGGCCTTGCCGCCCCGACCCACCGGAGACTGCCATGAAGACGACCCTGAAGAAGACCCTGAAGACCACCTTGCTTGCCGCCGCGGTGGCCGCTGCCTGCCTGGGCAGCGCGCGCGCCGAGGACATCAAGCTGCGCATCGCCTCGGGCCACCCCGCGGCGAACACCTACGTGAACCTGATGCAGAACTTCTTCGTGCCCGAGGTGACCAAGCGCGTGGCTGCGCGCACCTCGCACAAGGTGGAGTTCATCGAGAGCTACGGCGGCGCCACGGTCAAGGTGGCCGACACGCTGGAAGGCGTGCAGTCCGGCATCGTCGACATCGGCGGCTACTGCTTCTGCTTCGAGCCCTCCAACCTGCCGATGCACGCCTTCCAGGTGATGCTGCCTTTCGGGACGATGAGCGCGCAGACCAGCGTGAAGCTGGCGCGCAGCATCTACGACCGCGTGCCCTACCTGTCCAAGGTCTTCGAAGACAAGTTCAACCAGCGCCTGCTCGCCCTCATCGCCGACAACGGCTACAACCTGGGCACCACCTTCGAGTGGAACAACGTGGCTGAGCTCAAGGGCAGGAAGCTTGCCGGCGCCGGCCTGAACCTGAAGTGGCTGGAGTACGCTGGTGCGGTGCCGGTGCAGTCCTCGCTGCCCGAGGCCTACACCTCCATGCAGACCGGCGTGTACTTCGGCTGGATCATGTTCCCCTCGGGCTGGGTGAACTTCAAGCTCAACGAGGTGGCCAAGAACTACACCGAGGTGGGCTTCGGCTCCATCACCTGGCACGGCCTGACCATGAACCGCAGCCGCTTCAACCGGCTGCCCAAGGAAGTGCAGGACATCATCCTGGAAGTGGCCAAGGAGTACGAGGCCCGCACCGGTACCGT
>Ga0315902_10014231_pt1 | contig 10239 bp, 8 predicted proteins | sample LakEriMetagenome_9_FD_203523 | JGI IMG/M metagenome (GOLD analysis project Ga0315902, IMG submission 203523) | Freshwater fungal communities from buoy surface, Lake Erie, Ohio, United States - Buoy 12 MA117 | ecosystem: Environmental > Aquatic > Freshwater > Lake > Lake biofilm | place: USA...
CGCGCCACTTGCGAGACGCAGCGCTTTCACGCCGCTCACTCAACGGTTGACAGGTTCCGCCAGGCGGAGCAATTCCGCGTCCAGCGTCCGGATCACGGGTGTGGCATCGGCCGAGCCGATCAGGTTGCGCAGCTCCAGCGGGTCCTGCTGCAGGTCATAGAACTCGTCCATGCCCTGCAGGTCGCGATAGCGGATGAGTTTGTAGCGCTCCGTGCGAACCGCGTCGTAGCCCATGCGGAGGATCCTCGGAAAGACCGTGTCGCTGTAGTACTCGATCAGGAAAGCCTCCCGCCATGGCGCATCTCGCCCTTCCAGAAGTGGCACCAGAGAACGCCCGTCCACGCCGGGGTCGGGCGCAGCCCTGCCCAACTCCAGCAGCGTCGGTGCGAGGTCGATCCCCAGCGCGAAGCGATCCGGCGTGAGACCCGCGCGCACACGCCGCGGGTAGCGCACGAGGAGCGGCACGCGGATGGCCTCCTCGTAGGCGAGGCGGCGCTCTTCGTTCAGCCCATGCTCGCCGTAGAAATAGCCGTGATCGCTGGTCAGTACGATCACGGTGTCATCGAGCTTGCCTGCGCGCACGAGCGCCTCACGGATGCGACCGAGGCTCTCGTCGACGGCGAGCAGCATTTCGAGGCGCCCTGCGATCTCTGCGTCGCTGGTCACGGTGCCGGGGCCGAGCGGCGGCAGACCCTCGATGCTGCGCATCAGCGCGGGTTTGTCTGCCGGCGCAACGCCGCTGTTCGCCCGGCGGGGAAATGTGCGACCGGCGTAGCGCCCCTGGTGCCTGGGTGCCGGCACGAAGCCCCCCGGCTGCCCCTGCACCACTGCGCTGCTGCCGTCGTTCAGCTGCACCACGTTCGGGTGCATGGCCTTGTGCGCGAGGTAGACCAGGAAAGGGCGTGCATCGGGCTCAGCGACGAAGCGCAGCGCCTCGTCGGTCAGCAGATCCGTGACATAGCCCTCATGGCGTGAACGCTTCCCGTCGATATTGAACGAGGGATCCACCGCCTCGCCCTGCCCCGCCATGCCCACCCAGCGATCGAAACCACGACGCGGGAGATCATCGTTGCCCATGTGCCACTTGCCGAAGAAGCCCGTTCGGTAACCAGCCTGCTGCAGCCTGAGGGGGAAAATCGGCAGATCGTGGCTGGGGCGCAGGGTGTTGTCGATGATGCCGTTGTGGCGCGCGTAACGGCCCGTGAGCAGGCTCGCGCGGGCGGGCGAGCACAGCGGCGTGGTGGCGAAGGCCTGCGTGAAACGCGCGCCCTCCGCCGCGAGCCGGTCGATGTTGGGCGTCTCGACCGTGCGGTTGCCAGCGGCGCCGAAATCATCGAAGCGCATATCGTCCAGAAGGAGCACGACCATGTTGGGCGGTGGCGCATCGGCGCTCTGCACGGACAGCGCCATGCAGCACAGGAGCGGGAGCAGGAGGGCGCGAAAACCAAGGTGCACAGGCATGAAGGGTCTCCTCGGGTCGCGCCCCATCGTACCCTCGCACGCAGTGCCCGGCAGCATTCAGCCGCACGGTACCGACGCCACGCCTGTTGGCTGCTAGAGTCCTCTCGCCAGCCCCGGAGGTCCCGCCATGCGCAATCTACTCGCCTTGCTCGCCAGCCTGATGCTGCTTGCACCCCTTGCCCGTAGTGCGGAAACCGGCACGCCCGAGGAGGCGATCGGACAAACGCTCGACGCTCTGCACGCTGCGGCGGCCGCAGCCGACGGCGAGCGCTATTTCGCCCTGTTCGCCCCTGATGCGGTGTTCATCGGCACCGACGCTACCGAGCGCTGGACCGTGGAGCAATTCCGCGGGTACGCGCTTCCCTTGTTCGCGCGCGGTACCGGCTGGGTATATCGTCCGCGGGAGCGTCACATCACGCTCACCAGCGTGCCTTGCGCCTGCATCGCATGGTTCGACGAGTTGCTCGACAGCCAGAACTACGGCACGAGCCGCGGCACCGGCGTGCTGGTGCGCGACGAAGATGGGGCGTGGAAAATCGCGCAGTACGCGCTGACCTTTCCGATACCGAACGATCTGGCCGAGGAGCTGACGGGGCGGATACGCGACTTCGAGCGTGTGGGCAAATCCCCCCAAAGTGGGGCGCCGGACGGAAGGTCGCAAGGCCACTGACGGCATCGGTGAGATCGTACTCACCGGGAACCGTTTACCGGATCCGGGTGGATTCACGCAGCAATTCACGCCAGAGTGGCGCCCGAGATACCCGATGTCCGGATGAGCAACCAAGGAAACCCCATGTCACATGATCTTTATCTGTCGAGCGTGCCCGTGTTCAGGCAGATGCTCCTTGCCCTGAGTGGCGTCCTGTCCAAGGGCGAGGCCCACGCCGAGGGGCGGAACGTGAAGCCGGAGGTCTTACTGCAGGCCCGTCTTGCCATCGACATGTTGCCGCTCGTGCGGCAAGTCCAGATAGCCTGCGATTTCGCCAACAGCGTGAGCGCGCGCCTGGCGGGTATCGAGGTGCGAACCTACGTCGACAACGAACAGAATTTTGCGGAGTTGAAGGAGCGCATAGTCACGACCGTGGCGTTTCTCGACACCCTGACGGCGGCGCAATTCGATGGCAGTGACGCACTCGAGATCGTGCTGCGCCCTGGCACCCCGAAGGAAAAGAAACTGACGGGCCGTGCCTACTTGCTGAGCTATGGTCTGCCACAGTTTTTCTTTCATGTGACCACTGCCTACAACGTGCTCCGGCATGTGGGCGTGGATATCGGCAAGAAAGATTTCATGGGCACGTACTGAGTGGCTGCCCCGGAGAGCCTCGGACCCATGCGTGACTTTGCCCTCGAGGTCTTCCTTGCAGGATGGGAGTTCACCGCGCCGTACCACATGACGGCGTCGGACATCGAAAGCATGACGGTAGCTGATCTTCTGGCGCTGGCGACGCCCGAAGATCGCAACGCGCTGGACACGCTCTGGCTGGGTTACACCGAAACCTGGGGATCACGCGAACTCCGGGCCGAAATCGCGCGCACTTATGAGGCCATGGCGCTCGAAAACATCCTGTGTCTCGCGGGTGCGGGTGAAGGGCTGTATGCGGTGGCCAAGGTGCTGCTCCAGGCCGGCGATCACGTGCTGGTCCCCACGCCGAACTACCAGAGCGCAGAGACCGTTCCGCTATCCGTGTGCGAGGTAACGGGCATCCCGCTGCGACGCACGGCACCGCTCATGGGGCCGGGAGCACAGCTGCGCGGCGGCTGGCGGCTGGATCCGGAAGATGTCAGGGCGGCAATCCGGCCGAACACGAAATTGCTGTCATTGAACTTCCCGCACAACCCCACCGGCATGCTGATGACGCGGGAAGATCTGGATGCGGTGATCGCGTTGTGCCGTCACCACGGCATCTACATCCTGTGCGATGAGGTCTATCGTGGTGTGGAACTCGAGCCCGCAGACCAGATGCCGCAAATCGCCGACGTCTACGAGCGGGGCATATCGCTCAATGTGATCTCGAAGGCCTATGGCTTGCCGGGTTTGCGCATCGGCTGGATCGCCTCGCAGGACACATCGCTGCTGCAAAAGGTCGAACGCTACAAACACTATCTGTCGATCTGCAACTCCGCCCCATCCGAGCTTCTGACGCTTGTCGCACTGAAGGCGCGCGGCGGTATCCTCGCGCGCAACCACGCGCTTTTGCAGGAGAACGTGATGCTGCTGGAGCAGTTGTTCGCGGACTTCCCCGGCGTGGTCGACTGGCAACGCCCACAGGGTGGTTGCGTGGCCTTTCCGCGTTGCATCGCACCGGAGGGCGGCGAGGAGTTCTGCCGGAAGCTGATCGAGGAGAGCGGCATTCTGCTGTTGCCATCCTCGATCTACGCATCCGAACTGACGGACGTTCCGCAGGATCATTTCCGCATCGGCTTTGGCCGCGGGAGGATGTTCAAGGAAGGGGTGGTCGCCATGCGGCGTCATTTCGAGAAACACTATGCCCGGTGATGGAACTGAGGCGCAGGAACACGGGCGGATCGGCCTTGCGACCATCCATGGAATGGTGTCGGGTCAGTACCACTGATCCGGCATCGCTGCCTTTCGCTGTGCGATAAACGCGCGCAACTCCTCATCAACCGCGGCATCGAGCGGCGGCGCCTCGTAGGCGGCAAGCGTCTTCTCCACCCGCAATGCAGCCCGCGCCGCAGCATCGAGCCCCCCGGCCTCGGACCAGGTCTCGAAGGCTTCGTTGTCGTTCGTCTGCGAATCGAAGAAGGCCGTGGTGTAGTTGGCGAGCGTGTGGCTGCACCCGAGGAAATGGTTGCCGGGGCCCACCTCGGCGAAGGCATCAACAGCGAGCTGGTTGTCATCGACCTGCACGCCGCCCAGGTAGCTGTGCAGCGCGCCGCAAAAGTCCGCATCCAGCACGAATTTCTGCAGATTCACCGACAGCAGCCCGTCGAGAAAACCCGCCGAGTGCAGGATGAAATTCGCGCCGCCCTGCACCGCAGAAAGCATCGAGACCACGCTCTCCTGCATGGCCTGCGCATCAGGGCGCTTCGACGTGGTGAAGGAACCGCCACTGCGCAGTGGCAAGCCGAGCCTGCGCGCGAGTTGACCGACCACGAGCGTGCCCACCGCAGGCTCGGGCGTGCCGAATGTCGGCGCACCGGAACGCAGCGACATCGATGACAGGAAATTCCCGAAGATCACCGGCGCACCGGGGCGCTCGAGTTGCGTGAGCGCGCAACCCACCATCGTCTCGGCCAGCGACTGCGCGATCGCGCCCGCATTGGTCACCGGGCCCATCGCGCCGCCCAGAATGAACGGCACGACCACGCCGGCCTGGTTCGCACGCGCATAGGCACGGAGCGCACGGGTCATGGTGCCGTCCCACAACAGCGGCGAGTTCACGTTCACATTGCCGAGAATCACGCAGTGACGGTCGACAAAGTCAGCGCCGAAAACGATGCGCGCCATCGCGATCGAATCTTCTGCCCGCTCCTCTGCGGTCACCGAGCCCATGAACGGTTTGTCGCTGTAGCGGATGTGCGCGTAGACCATGTCGAGGTGGCGCTTGTTCACGGGCACATCGGTGGGTTCGACCACCGTGCCGCCAGAGTGGTGCAGCCACGGGCTCGCATACGCGAGTTTCACCAGCGTCTGGAAATCCGCGAGTGTGCCGTAGCGCCGAGCGCCGTCCGGGTCGATCACGAAAGGCGCGCCGTAGGCAGGCGCGAACACCACCGCGTTGCCACCGATGCGCACCGAACGCGCCGGATTGCGTGCGTGCTGCACGAACTCGCGGGGCGCGGTTTTCAGGATCTCGCGCAGGTGGCCCGGCTCGAAGCGCAAGCGCGTGCCGTCGACACGCGCGCCTGAACGGCGGCACAGTGCGATGGCGACATCATCGTCGCGGATCTCGATGCCCGTCTCGGCAAGGATGCGATCGGCCGCGCGCTCGATGCGCTGCAGGTTTTCCTCGCCCATCACCTCATAGGGCGGAATGGCGCGGCTGATGTACGGGGGCGCGACAGGCGCTGGCACGCTCTGGCGGCGTTCCCGCCCCGCGCCACGCCGCGAACGGCGCGCGCCTTCGGTTCCTTCGCCCTGATCCGTTTCGCTCATCACTGCAGTTCCCTCGCGTGGCGTGGCATCAGCTGCGCATCCGCGCGCCGGACGGGTCGTGGAGCGGCTCGCCCTGCACCACCGCGGCAAAACGCTCGCCGTTGATCTCGACATCAAGCGCCGTGCCCGGCAGCGCGAGCGCCGGCGGCACGTAGGCAAGCGCCACGGATTTGCCCACGTGGTGTGCGTAGCCACCCGAGGACACATAGCCCACCGCGGCATCGCCCTGCAGCACGGCCTCGTCACCAGAGACGTCGATGTCTGCCGTCTGCACCACCAGCGTTACCAGACTGCGCTTCGGGCCTGCGGCGCGCTCGGCAAGCGCCGCCTCCTTGCCGATGAAAGCCTTGTCCCAGCGGATCATGCCGTCCAGGCCGCTTTCAGCCGGCGTGAAATCCGGGCGGTAATCGAGCGTCCACACGCCCCAACCCTTTTCGAGGCGCAGGCTCATCAGTGCACGTGCGCCATACCAGCGCAGCCCCAGATCCGCGCCTGCCTCCTCGATGGCTTCGGCAAGGCGCCGCTGCCAGGGCGGCGCCACGTAGATCTCGTAGCCCAGTTCGCCGCTGAAGGAAATACGCGCCACCGTGGCGGGCACACCGCCCGCGAAACCGCGCCGGATATCGAGGAACCGGAAAGCCTCGTTCGAGACATCGTCCCGGCTGATGCGCGCGAGCAATTCGCGAGAACGCGGCCCCGCGATGGCGATGCCGTGCAACTCGTCGCTCACGTTGCGGTACTGCACGCCGCTCGGCGGCAGATGGCGCTCGAACCAGCGGCGGTGCGCCTCCTGCATCGCGCCCGAGCCGAACAGCAGAAATTCTTCCGGCCCCATGCAGGCCACGGTGAGATCGCCGTAGAGCTTGCCCTTGGGCGTGAGCATGGGCGTGAGCGCCATGCGACCGGGTTGCGGAATACGGCCCGCGAGCATGTGATCAAGGAATTCCCGCGCACCGGGGCCGCTCACCGCGTGCTTCGAGAAGTTCGCGATCTCCAGCGCACCCACCGCCTCGCGCACCGCTTTCACTTCACGAGCGACGTAAGCGTGTGCGCGCGAACGGCGGAAAGTAGGTTGCTCGTGTGCATCCTCGGGGCCGTCGGCAAACCAGAGCGCATGCTCCAGCCCGAAGCCCTGGCCCCACGCCGCACCTTTCGCGGTGAGGCGGTCGTAGAGCGCGGTGGTTTTCTGCCGGCGCCCTTTGGGCAGCGTCTCGTTCGGGAAGGTCATCACGAAGCGGCGTTCGTAGTTCTCGGTGGCTTTGACCGTGCCCCAGTCGGGCGTGGCAAAGGAACCGAAGCGCGCGACATCCATGGCCCACACATCGATCGAGGGCTCGCCATCGATCATCCACTCGGCCATGCAGAGCCCCACGCCGCCGCCCTGGCAGAAGCCCGCCATCACGCCCACCGCCACCCAGTAATTGCGCAGGCCCGGCACGGGCCCTATCAGCGGGTTGCCGTCGGGCCCGAAGGTGAAGGGGCCGTTCACGATGGTCTTGATGCCCGCGCGCCCGAGTGCGGGAATGCGCTCGAAACCGAGCTCGAGGCGCTCGGCGATATTGTCCAGTTTGGGCGCGAGCAACTCGGCACCGAAGTCCTGCGGCGTGCCGCGCAGCGACCATGGCGTGGCGCGCGGCTCGTAGGTGCCGAGCAGCATGCCTTTGCGCTCCTGCCGGAAGTACATGTTCCCCTCGTAATCGATGCCCGCCGGCAGGCGTTCATCGCCGCGGGCGACGATCTCGGGGATGTCGTCGGTGATCAGGTAGTGGTGCTCCATCGGCTGCACCGGCAGATGGATGCCGGCGAGATGCCCGACCTCGCGCGCCCACAAACCGGCCGCGTTCACCACGTATTCCGCGTGGATGGTGCCGCGCGGCGTGACCACGTCCCAGGTGCCATCGGCGCGCGGGCGCGTCTCGATCACCGGGGTGCGCGTGTGCCAGTTCGCACCGTGCACCTTCGCGGCCTTGGCATAGGCATAGACCACGCCCGAGGGATCGATATCGCCATCGAGCGGATCCCACAGCGCCGCGATATAGCGTTTGGGGTCAATGAGCGGGTGACGACGCGCGGCCTCCTCGACGCTGATGAATTCCTGATCGAGGCCCATGTAACGCGCCTTGGAGCGCTCGCGCTTCAGGTAGTCGTACCAGGAGGGGTTGGAGGCAAGATAAAAACCGCCCGTGGAATGCAGGCCGATCGAATGGCCCGAGACCGCCTCGATCTCCTTGTACAGATTGATCGTGTAGCCCTGCAGCCGCGAGATGTTCGGGTCGGATGAAATGGTGTGGATCTGCCCCGCCGCGTGCCAGGAAGAGCCCGAGGTAAGTTCGCTGCGCTCGAGCAGTACCACGTCTTTCCAGCCGAATTTGGCGAGGTGGTAGAGGATCGAACAGCCCACCACCCCGCCGCCGATGATGACGACACGGGCGTGGGTTTCGAGAGGGGTGTTACTCATGACAGGTCTCCGGCGTGTGATCGGATGATCGGTTGCACCGAGCGGGCAGACAGGCTGCGCAGGAACGCGAGCAGCGCAGCATTCACCGCATCCGCCTGCTCCATCTGCACGAAGTGCCCCGCCTCCGGCACCAGCACGACATCGCGCAGATCGGGGATGCGCGCGCGCATGCTGTCGATCGAGGCGGGGCCCACCATCTGCAGCACGATGTCGTCTGCGCCGGCCACGAAGAGCGCGGGTACGTCGATGTGCGCATCGGCCCAGGGCTCTCCGAGCTCCCAGTTGCGGTCTGCCACGCGATAGGAATTCAGCCCGCCGATGAACGCGGTGTCCGGCCCGCCCCGCGTGAATTCCGCGACGTAGAAATCCATGTCGGCCTCGCTCATCCAAGGCCAGGGCAAGGGCGGCGCGGGTGGCAGCACGTCGAGATATCCCGTGCCTTCCGAGGGGAAATCCTTGTAGCGCGCGAGTTCGCCTTTGCTGGATAGCGCCCAGAAGAGACGCTGCAGGAACTCGCGTGGTGCAGCACCGAGCTCGCGCTCCGCGGGCCCGATGGCCTGGAAGTAATGCATGTGGAAGAAGTGCTGCTTCGCCACGGCGGCGAAGGCCTCGCTCGGACGCAGCCCCGTGGCAAAGGAACCCTCTCCCGTCTCGCCCTTGTCGCGCCCGCGACCACCTCGGCCCGCGAGATCGAAATCGTAGGGACAACTCATGATCACCACGCCCGCCACACGATCGGCGTGGCGCGCCGCGAGGTTGCAGACCTGCTGCGCGCCAAAATCATGCCCCACGAATACCGCGCGCTCGATGCCCAGCGCGTCCAGCAGACGGAGCATGTCCTGCATGACGACGTTCGCATCATAGAGCGCGGGGTCCACAGGACGATCAGAGCGCCCATAACCACGCTGGTCTACCGCGATAGCGCGGAAGCCCGCTGCGGCAACGACGGGCAACTGCTTGCGCCAGCTGTACCACAGCCCGGGAAAGCCGTGGCAGAACACCACCGGCGGGCCATCACCCGTGATCACCGCGTGCAGTGATTGGCCGCCGAGGTCGAAGATCCTGTGATCGAGACGTGTCATCGCGTGTGTCCTGTCAGAGGGCTGCGTCCACCGCGCGCAGGTGGCGCAGCAACTGGTGTTCGGCCTCGGCACTGTCCGCGGCCGGAAGGTGTTCGATCTCGATCAGCCCTGCGTAAGCCTGCTCTCGCACGACACGCAGTATCGCCGGCCAGTCGAGTTCCCCGCTGCCCAGATCACGGCGCCCGGGCGTGTCCGCGGCCTGCAGCAGCGCCACATCGCTCCAGCACTCCCGAAGCCGCGAGAGCACATCACCCTCGCTGGTCTGCACGTGCGCGATGTCGAACAGCAGCTTCACGGCAGGATGCGCCACAGCGCGCACGACGTGCAGCGCATCAGCCAGCGTGGCCACCAGAAGCCCGGGAATCCACGCCGCCGCCACAGGTTCCACGCAGAGGATGCAGCCACCCTCTGCCGCGCGATCCGCGAGGCGCCGGAGGTTGTCGATCATGCCCTGCAACTCCGCCGCGTGGCGCGCGGCATCCTCTGCGGGATCGCCCTGCCGCGGGCCCATGCCCGTCACACAGGTGAGGTATCGCCCGCCGGTGCGCGCGGCGGCGGCAATGGACTCTTCCAGATCGCGTGCGAGCTCGGCGTGCGCTGCGGGATCGGCGAGGCTCCACAGCGGACGGTTCCATGCCAGCGGATTGTTGTTGAAGCTGCCCATCTGCAGGCCGTATCGCGCCAGTGCGTCGCCGATGCGTTCCTGCTCGGCAACGGGGCGCAGTTTCAGGAAATTGTCCTGCACGCCCGCGAAGCCCTGCTCCGCAAGAAACACGATCTGATCGACCGGGTCGGCCGAGCGCGCGCTGTGGCGAAAGAGCGGCTGATCCGGCGCGCGCAGCCCCAGATGCCCCGTGTAGCGCAAACGAAACGGCGCGCTCATGCGCCCGCACCGCAGGCCATGCGCCACGCGAGCTCTGCCATCTCGCGGGCACGACTGCCGGCATCACGCGCGCGCTCGCTCGAGGCGTTACCGTCCAGCGCACGCCTGAACACGCCCTGTCGTATGCAAGCGACACGGAAAAGGTTGTAGACCATCGCGAATTCCCACTGCGCAGGATCGACCGCTGCACGGCCGCTGCGTGCAGCGTAGGCCGCGAGGTACCGCGCCTCGTCGGGAA
>Ga0315902_10014232_pt1 | contig 10238 bp, 7 predicted proteins | sample LakEriMetagenome_9_FD_203523 | JGI IMG/M metagenome (GOLD analysis project Ga0315902, IMG submission 203523) | Freshwater fungal communities from buoy surface, Lake Erie, Ohio, United States - Buoy 12 MA117 | ecosystem: Environmental > Aquatic > Freshwater > Lake > Lake biofilm | place: USA...
ATCGAGTGGCTGGTGCACCCGGATGCAGACCCGGCGGCGATCGACATGTCCCATCTGACCGATGTGGGCCGTACTGTGGTGCTGGAGGATGCCCGCGTGAGCGAGTTCGCGCAGCGCGGGATGCAGGCTCGCCCCGATGGCGCGGGCGTGTTGATGCCACAGGAATACGATGTGCGCGCCTTCCAGCAGTGGGTGGCGGCGCGGATGCGTGGCGATGCGCTCGCAGCGCCCGTATGGGAAGGGGATGTGCGGGTGGAGGCGGGCTGAGCGGGTCTACTGCGGCCGTTGTCGCTCGCATGGCGTGTTCCCCTGGGCGCAGGAAGTGACCATGCCCGCTGCTGCGCTCAGCCCTGAGGCCCGTCCTGCGTAAGTTCCGGCGTCAGCGCATCAATCGCCTGATAGTGGCTCAGAAACACCTGCCCGCTCAGCTGACGGATGAAATCCGTGTTCTTCAACCGGTCCATCACCGGCCCCTTCACCTCGCTCAGATGCAGCCGGATGCCGGCCTCGCGCAGCCGGTGCTCGATGGCCTCCAGGCTCTCCAATGCGCTCGCATCGATGCTGTTCACGGCCGAGCACATCAGCACCAGATGCTCGAGTTGCGGATGGCGAGAAACTGCCTCGTTGATGCTGTCCTCGAGGCTGCGCGCATTGGCGAAGTACAGGCTTTCATCCACGCGCAGGCCAAGCAGCCGCGGACTGGTGAGCACCGGGTGGCGCAACACATTGCGGAAGTGCTCCGTGCCGGCCACAAGCCCTACTTCGGCGATGTGCGGTCTGCTCGATCGATACAGGAACAGCGCGAGTGACACGCCGACGCCGGTGATCAGCCCGGCTTCGACACCGAGCGACAGCGTTGCAAACACGGTGCTCACCATCGCGGCGAAATCCGTGCGCGAGTAGGCCCACGTACGGCGGAACAAGCCTGCATCCACCAGCGAGAGCACTGCCACGATGATCGCCGCCGCGAGCGTCACCTGTGGCAGGAAATGCAGCGCGGGAGTGAGCAGCAGGGATGCGAGCGCAATGCCCGCCGCGGTGAACATGCCCGCCGCAGGCGTCTGTGCACCCGCATCGAAATTCACGACGGAGCGTGCGAATCCACCCGTCACCGGCAGCCCCGCCGTGAACGCGGCCGAGAGATTGCTCGCGCCGAGTGCGATCAGCTCCTGGTCGGGTTCGATGCGTTCGCGCCGGCGTGCGGCCAGCGTCTGCCCCACCGACACCGATTCCACGAAGCCCACCACGCTGATCAGGATTGCCGGCACCAGCAGCGCCTGTAGCAGCGCAGGATCCAGCGAGGGCATGCTGAAGGGCGGCAGGCCCTGCGGGACGTCTCCGACGATCTTCAGGCCGTCTGCGTGCCAGCCGAAGTGCCACGTCGCCAGCGTGGTGGCCACAATGGCCAGCACCGGTGTGGCCTTGACGATCACATCCGCGGTGCGTGCATTGGCCCCGTGACGGACCATGAGCGGTTTCAACGCCTTGCGTCCCCACCACAGGAATCCTGCGGTTCCGAGGCCGACGGCCGCACTCAGCAGTTGGGTCTGCGGCAGATGCATGAGCAGCAGGAGCACTGTTCCGAAAAACGAATGCGCACTCCCATCGATGCCGAGGATGGTCTTCAGCTGTCCCGCGGCGATCAGCAATGCGGACGCCGAGATGAAACCCGAAATCACGGGGTGGCTCAGGAAGTTCGCGAGGAAGCCCAGCCGCAGAACCCCCATCGCGAGCAGCACCACGCCCGAGAGCAGCGCCAGCGTGATGGCGGCGCTCCAGTACGCGGCGCTGCCGCTGGCGGCCAGATCGCCGATTGCGGTCGCGGTCATCAGCGAGACCACCGCCACCGGGCCCACCGCCAGCACGCGGCTGCTGCCGAGAACGCCATAGACCAGCAAGGGCGCGATGCTCGCGTAGAGCCCTGCTTCCGGCGGGAGGCCGGCGAGCATCGCGTAGGCGAGGCTCTGCGGGATCAGCATGATCGTGACGATCACGGCGGCGAGCAGATCCGCAGAGAGCGTCGCCCGCGTGTAGCTCCCCGCCCACTGAAAGATGGGGAGGCCGGGTGTTTTCCGGGAAGGGATGTGATCGCTCACGCGTCATGGTCCGCTGCGCTACGCAGGGGACCATACCACTTCACTGCTTGAGGCTGCGAAGGTCCCTCACCGCGGCCCGCGTTGGCAGCGTAGATCAAAAGCCCCTCTCGCGGCCCCTATGATTTCGGACACCTAAGCCGCTAAGGAGCATTTGAATGCAGCACTACAGGGTTAAGGGATCCAATGCATCGCCCGGCGGTTCAAAGCCCGGGAGCAGCGCTTTGAGTGCTGAATTGACGGCCTCGAGGTCATAGCGCTGACACGCAGCCGTCAATTCGTTCAGGTCCTCGCGCAGTTCGGCCCACGGCAGCACCTGCTCCATCGCACGCAGGATCATCGGGTGGTCGGTGGGTGTGATCTCGCCGTAGCCCAGCAGTTCCTCGCTCACCTTCTCGCCCGGGCGCAGCCCCGTGAACCGGATCTCGATGTCCCCGCCGGGGTTTTCCGCGTCGCGCACTTCGAGACCCGAGAGGTGAATCATCCGGCGCGCGAGATCGATGATCCGGATGGGTTGCCCCATGTCGAGCACGAAGACATCGCCGCCGCTGCCCATGGCGCCCGCCTGCAGGAGCAACTGCGCCGCCTCCGGGATCGTCATGAAATACCGCTCGGCCTCCGCATGCGTCACGGTCACGGGCCCGTGCGCCGCGATCTGCTCGCTGAACAGCGGTATGACGGAGCCGGAGCTGCCGATAACGTTGCCGAAGCGCACGATCACGAAGCGCGTTGGGGATCCCTGCGCTGCCAGGGACTGCATGATCATCTCGGCGATGCGCTTTGTGGCACCCATCGTGCTGGCAGGCCGCACCGCCTTGTCGCTGGAGACCAGGAGGAAGGTTTCCACCGCTGCCTGCTCCGCCGCGCGGGCTAGGTTCAGGGTTCCGAGGACGTTGTTTGTCACGCCCTCGACGATGTTCTGTTCTACCAGCGGCACATGCTTGGAGGCGGCCGCGTGGTAGATGGTCTGGACGCTGAACACCTCAAGTATGCGGCGCATGCGGTCCTCGTCCTGCACGGAGGCGAGGAGGGGAACGATGCGCGTGTCCGGATGCTTCAGGATCGCCTTCGCTCGCAGCTCCTTTTCGATGCTGTAGAGCGCGAATTCGCTGCTGTCGAGCAGCAGCAGCGTGGCCGGCCCCGACATCAGTATCTGTCGGCAAAGCTCCGAGCCGATCGAGCCGCCCGCCCCGGTCACCAGCACCACTTTGCCGCTGATGCATCGCCCGAGCAGCTCTGGCCGGGGCGGCACCGGATCACGGCCGAGCAGGTCCTCGAGGGACACCATCCGTGTCTGGCCGATGGACGCCCGCCCCTCCATCAGGTCTTCGATCGGGGGTATAGAACGCACGCGCACCGGATAGTCTGCAAGCGAGCGGATGATCTCCCGGCGTCGTGCGCGGCCGAGGGAGGCCATCGCCAGAAACACCTCTGATATCGCGTGGCGGCGGATGAGTCCGGGCAGGGCAGAGGACGCTGCCACCGACACATCGCTGATGACCCGGCCGTGGAGTTGGGGGTTGTCGTCTATGAAGACAATCGGTTCGTACTGGTGGCTGTGTCGCAACGCGCTCAGGAGTTGTCGCCCCGCCGATCCCGCGCCGTAGATCGCGACCCGGCACTCACCGGCTCGATGGACGCCGCGGTACCAGCTGCGCACGGCAAGCCGCGTGCCTCCCACGAACACCAGCATGAGTGCCCAGTACGCCACCAGGTGCGAGGCACTGATGCCGGCCCCGGTCACCAGTGAGGTACCCGCCAGCACGAGCGTCGACAGGCTCACGCCTTTCACGATGGCTATCACGGCCTGATGGCCCATGAAGCGCACGACCGCCCGGTACAGTCCCAGTCGCAGGAAGATGATGGCCGACACGACGATGGTGAGCAGCACCGATGCAGTCTCGCGCGGGCCGATCATCGCGAAGCTGAGCTCGTCCGCACGCAGCCAATGGCCCGCCACGAGTGCCAGCGGTATGGCCACCAGATCGAGCGCCAGGATGAAGGCCTGCCGGAGATTGCGCGGAAGGTCTATCAGGCGCTGCACGAGCAGCCGCGCAAGGCTTTGGCTTTCCTCCGAGCCAGGGCGGTGCATGCCCGTTGGATTGTCGCCATTCATGAGGGAGCTCCCTCAGGGTCCGCTTGACGCCATGTCACCAGGCCCACTGCCACCGCGCATGACAGCAGCGCTGCAACGGCTGCCGCGGGCGCCAACGCGGGGTGTTGCGCGGCAAGCCATGCCAGTGGCAGCAACCACACCACGTCCACGATCAGCAGGCCGAGGGTGACGGGCCGGTGTCCGCGGACGGCGAGCCTTTGGTAGGCGTGTTCCCGATGCGCCTGGAACAGGGGTTTGCGCGCAGCGGCCCGCATGAGCAGCGTGATGCCGGTGTCGCAGAGGAAGGGAGACCAGAGTATCAGCCAGCACCAGGCCGACAGCGCGCCTTCGCCCGCCGCGAGCAACGCCAGCGCTGCCAGCAGGAAGCCCAATGGCAGGCTGCCCGCATCCCCCATGAACAGCCGTGCGGGAGGCCAGTTCCAGACGAGAAAACCCGCTGCGCAGGCCCCCGCGAGTGCGAGCAGCAGCACGAGTTCCGGGTGGCCCCCTGCGTGCTCCAGCAGCAGCGCGCCGGCGAGCCCCACGAAAGCGGCGTGCGATGCAGCGAGCCCGTCGATGCCATCCATGAAATTGAAGGCGTTGGTGAAGCCCACGATCCACAGCGCTGCCAGCAGCAGGGTGGCCGCGCCGGGATGCGGCCATGGGCTCAGCATAGCCAGCACCCAGACGGCACACAGGGCCTGCAGCAAGAGCCGCGTCCAGATGCCGAGCCCTCTCAGATCATCGAGCAATCCGGCGAGGCACAGCAGGCCCACCGGGAGCATCAGCGACACGGTCGCGGTGGTGGCTGAGGCGGCTGTTCCCTGTGACGCCAGCCATGCTGCTGCTACCAGTGCCGCTGTAAGGCCTGCGCCTCCGCCCGTGGGTGTGGGGCGGGTATGGAGACTGCGTTCGCCGGGCACATCAAGCAGCCGGGCGTGCATGACACGCCACCACAGCCCGCACAGAAGTGCGGCAGAGCTGCCTGCGGCGAAAACCAGACTCCAGTTCATGGTGCGGGGTATCCGTGATCGATCGGCCCGCCGTCTGCTGCCCAGGCACCCACGGCGATGCTGTGCGGCAAGTATCCCCACGCGATCACACGGTGTCACCCCGCCCCGTGACGACCCCGAGGGGTTTCACTCGAGCGCCCGGCTGCGCAGGTAATCCTCGTAGTTGCCACTGAAATCGATAATGCCTTCGGGTGTGAACTCGAGGATGCGGTTGGCGAGGGAGGAAACAAACTCCCGGTCGTGGCTCACGAAGATCAGCGTGCCGGGGTAGTTCTCGAGCGCGAGGTTCAGCGCTTCGATGGATTCCATGTCGAGGTGGTTCGTCGGTTCATCGAGCACCATCACGTTCGGCCGTTGCAGGATCAGCTTGCCGAAGAGCATCCGGCCCTGCTCGCCACCGGAAATCACCTTCACCGACTTGCCGATGTCGTCCTGCGTGAAGAGCATGCGCCCGAGTGTGCCGCGCACGAGTTGCTCGTCACCCTTGGTCCACTGCTTCACCCAGTCGAAGAGGTTCAGGTCCTCGGCGAAATCGCTGGCGTGGTCTTGGGCGTAGTAGCCGATGTCGGCGGCCTCCGCCCACTTCAGTTCTCCGCTGTCGGGAGCAAGTTCGCCCATGAGGCAACGCAGTAGCGTGGTCTTGCCCGCGCCATTTGGCCCGATGATCGCGATGCGCTCGCCGGCCTCGACCTGCAGGCTCAGATCCCGGAACAGGGGTTCGCCACCGTAGCCTCGCGTCACGTCGCGAAGGGTGACCGCCTGGCGGTGGAGTTTCTGTTTCTGGTCGAAGCGGATGAACGGGCTCTGGCGGCTCGAGGGCTTTACCTCGATCAGCTCTATCTTCTCGATCTGCCGCGCCCGCGAGGTGGCCTGGCGCGCCTTGGAGGCGTTCGCCGAGAAGCGGCTCACGAAGGCCTGCAGCTCGGCGATCTGGGTTTTCTTCTTGGCGTTCTCGTTCTGCACCAGCTCGCGTGCCTGGGTTGCGGCGGTCATGTAGGCGTCGTAGTTGCCCGGGAAGAGTTTGAGTGCGCCGTAGTCGAGGTCTGCCATGTGCGTGCAGACGCTGTTCAGGAAGTGGCGGTCGTGCGAGATGATCACCATGGTGCTGGTGCGTGCCTTCAGCACGTTCTCGAGCCAGCGGATGGTGTTGATATCGAGGTGGTTGGTGGGCTCGTCGAGCAGCAGCACGTCCGGGTCCGAGAACAGCGCCTGCGCGAGCAGCACGCGCAGTTTCCAGCCCGGCGCCACGGCGCTCATGGGCCCTGCGTGCTGCGCGAGCGCGATGCCCAGGCCGAGCAGCAGTTCGCCCGCGCGCGCTTCGGCCGTGTAGCCGTCGAGTTCGGCGAAACGTACCTCAAGCTCGGCCACGGCCATGCCGTCTTCCTCGCTCATGTGCGGCAGGGCGTAGATGCGATCGCGCTCGGCCTTCACCTGCCAGAGCTCTTCGTGGCCCATGATCACGGTGTCGAGGACGGAGTTGTTCTCGTAGGCGAACTGGTCCTGGCGGAGCTTGCCGAGGCGCACATCTCCCGGACGGGCGACGTTACCGGAGCTGGGCTCCAGATCCCCGCCGAGGATTTTCATGAAGGTCGATTTGCCGCAGCCATTCGCGCCGATCAGGCCGTAGCGGTTGCCGTTGCCGAACTTGACGGAGACGTTCTCGAAGAGCGGCTTGGCGCCGAACTGGATGCTGAGATTGCTGGTAGCGATCATGGGGCTGCCCCGGTGGTGTCAGGGGTTGCCGAGGTACTCGCAGAGGTAGGCTGCCGGGCCGCCCACCGCTTCGACGTCGAAGCTGCTGTTCGCCGCCACCTCGAAGTAAGCGCCTGCCGGAACGCTGAACCACTCACCGCCCTCGAGGCGCACGCGCAGCATGCCGCTGGTCACGCTCATGCGCTCGGCGGCCGCGGTACCAAAACGGAATTCGCCCGGCGCGATTACACCCACCGAGGCCCGCAGGCCGTTGCGTGTGAAGCCGATGCTCTGCACCTGGCCATCGAAATACGTGTTGTGCGTGAGCACGGTGATGCTTCCTGTGTGGGTCGGGGTGGTACGGCGGGGAGTGCCGGGCGGCGCGCAGTATACGTGCTGGCGGTGGACCGCAGGGCGTCGCGCCGCGCCCTAGTGCAGGCGCGAGACCAGATGCCTCGCCGCGGACTGGACGGTGTTATGCACCAGCATCGTCACCGTCATCGGGCCCACACCGCCCGGCACCGGCGTGATGTAGGAGGCTTTCTCTTTTACTCCCTCGAAATCGACATCGCCGACCAACCGTCCGTCGGGCAGGCGGTTGATGCCCACATCGATCACCACGGCGCCGGTGCGCACCATCTGCGGCAGGATCAGGTTGGGGCGCCCCGCGGCGACGACGAGAATGTCTGCAAGGATGGTGAACTGCGCCAGATCCCGTGTTTTCGCGTGGCAGATGCACACCGTGGCATCGCGCTGCATCAGCATGAGTGCCATCGGTTTGCCCACGATGTTGCTCGCGCCCACCACCACCACGTTCTGGCCTTCGATGGGGATGTTCTCGTGCTCGAGCATCTTCTGCACGCCGAAGGGAGTGCAGGGCGGGAAGACGGTGTCGCCCACGACCAGACCGCCCACGTTGTAGAGGTGGAAGCCGTCGACGTCCTTGTCGCTGGAGATGGCGCCCAGCACGCGCCGCACGTCATACGAGGGCGGCAACGGCAGTTGCACCAGGATGCCGTGCACCGAAGGGTCCTCGTTCAGGGCGCGGATCCGGGCCTCGACGATACTGTCCTCGGTTTCGGCGGGGAAGGCGTGCACGGTGGAGGCGATGCCCACCTCGCTGCAGGCCTTCACCTTGTTGGCCACGTAGACGCGGGACGCCGGGTTCTCGCCCACGATGATCACCGCCAGACCGGGCCGGTGACCGCGCGCCACCAGGGATTCGACCTGATCGCGCAACTCGGCGCGCACTTTCAGCGCCACGGCCTTGCCGTCGATGACTTTTGCAACCATGGGTCAATGCTCTCCGTCGATCTGGGCGGCGCAGCCACCCGAGGCGGGGGCAAGTTTCACGGCTACGAGGCGCTGCTCGGCCACGACGCCCACCCGGCTCTTGCCATGGGTGCCGGCCCATTCTTCCCCCGGGCAGTGCGCGGCGGTGGAAAAGCCTGCCCGCAGCAGACGCATGATCACCCGCTCGGCGAAGAGCGTGGGTGGCGAGACGCTGCGCAGCCGCCAGGTCTGTGCCGCGCCATCGGGGTGCGAGGAGACGACAGGCAGGTCGGCGAGCGCTTTCTGCTGGATCAGAAGGAATTCCGGCACGATCGCGGCGCGCTCGGCAGCACCCGGGAGTGCGGCCGCATCGGCGGCGCGGCGCAGGGCGGCGGCGCGTTCGGATTCGCGTTGCGTGGTGGTGAGGTCCACCGAGACCGAGGGCTCGAGCGGGAGAGTGGTCTCTGCTGCCGTTGCCGCGAGAGAGGCCAGCGCCAGTGCCGCCGCGAGCGCCGCCTGCGTGTGTGCGCGTCGTGCCTGCGTGAGGAATGACCGGATGCGCATGATGGTGGCGGTGTCTCGGGGTGCGGGAAGGATGCGAAGGATACGGATACGGGATGCCCGCGCCAACCGGCCCTCATCCGAACGAGCGTTGCGGGCAGGCCTGGGCAAGTTGGTACCATCGCGGCTCCTCGATCGTCCCCCGGAGATACCGCAGTGCCAAGCCCCACGCTTTCGCGCGCAGCCTTTGCCTTGCTCTTTCCGGCCCTGCTGGCCGCTTCTGCGGGCACACGCGCCGCCGATCCCGTGGCCGACTGGCCGCAGTGGGGCGGCTCCGAGGGCGGCACCCGCTACTCGCCACTTACGCAGATCACGCCCGCCAACGTGGGCAAACTCAAACGCGCGTGGACCTACCACATCGGGATGGTCGAGGCGCCCGAGTTCTCCTCGCCCACGCTCGAAGGCACGCCGCTGGTGGCGGGCGGGCGCATGTTCGCCTGCTCGGGTCTGGGGAAAGTCGTGGCGCTCGATCCGGAGACGGGCAAGGAATTGTGGGCCTACGTCCGTCAGCCCGACACCATGGGTCAGTACCTGCTGAACTGCCGCGGGCTTGCGTACCACGCTGCGCCCGAAGGTAGCGCCGGGGCCTGCCAGTCACGCGTGTTCGCCGGCACGCTCGATGCCAAACTCCTCGCGCTCGACGCCGCCACGGGCAAGCTCTGCGAGGATTTCGGCGAGCACGGTGCGCTCGATCTCGCCAAGGGATTGGGTGAGGTGCACATCGGTGATATCTGGGTGTCCTCTCCGCCGGTGGTGATCGGTGACAAGGTGGTCTTCGGCGCCAGCATGGCCGACAACGCGCGCGTCGACATGCCTCCCGGGCTGATCCGCGCCGTCGATGCCCGCAGCGGGGAACTCGTCTGGGCCTGGAATTCCGCGCCGCCCGGCGAGCAGCCCAAGCCCGGCGAGCGCTGGGTGCGTGGCACCCCGAACGCCTGGGCGCCGCTCTCGGTCGACAGCGAACGCAAGCTGGTGTTCGTGCCCACGGGCAACGCCTCCACGGACCACACCAACATCGTGCGCGGCGAGCGCGATTACTACGCCGCCTCGGTGGTGGCGCTGGACGCCGACACGGGCGAGCTGCGCTGGCACTTCCAGACCGTGCACCGCGACCACTGGGACTACGACATCCCCTCCCAGCCCGTGCTGTTCCCGTTGCACCGCGACGGCAAGGACATCCCCGCGCTCGCGCAATCGACCAAGCAGGGCCACATCTTCATCCTGAACCGCGAGACGGGCGAGCCGCTGTTCCCGGTAGAGGAGCGACCGGTGACGCAGATGGGCGGCATTGCCGGCGAGCGCTACAGCCCGACGCAACCCTTCCCCGTGAATCCCGCGTTCATCGTGCGCCGCGAACTCACGCGCGAGGACATCTGGGGCTTCACGCCCTGGGACAAGGGCAAGTGCCTCGAGAAATTCGATGCGGCCAACTGGGACGGCGTCTTCACGCCACCCTCCACGCGCGGCACGGTGATGTTCCCGAGCTTCATGGGCGCTACCAACTGGGGCGGC
>Ga0315902_10014233_pt1 | contig 10238 bp, 8 predicted proteins | sample LakEriMetagenome_9_FD_203523 | JGI IMG/M metagenome (GOLD analysis project Ga0315902, IMG submission 203523) | Freshwater fungal communities from buoy surface, Lake Erie, Ohio, United States - Buoy 12 MA117 | ecosystem: Environmental > Aquatic > Freshwater > Lake > Lake biofilm | place: USA...
TGCATCGTTCTCTCATCCCACGCGAGCGAATCGATTGTTAACTTCCGTGCATCAGGACCGTGTATAGCGATCTTCGGAAATGAAGGTGCGGGAACAAGCACAGAGCAACTTGCAATCAATGCACGAACTGTTGCGATTCCTATGTCAGGACAGGCGGAGAGCTTGAATCTCTCAGCTGCGGCTTCGGTAGTAATGTTCACGCTTTCTCAGCCCTCTCGCGGTTAGAATAACCCCATGAATGAGTCAGAGGTTTCCGCATGGGTAAAAGCGGCTGGTGAAGCTTTCTCTGCAGCGGCAGATCTTGAATCATTGAAAGAAGCTCGCCTAGCGCACACTGGCGATAAATCTCCAATCGCTCTGGCTAGTCGCTCACTTGGTTCGCTTCCTGCAGACCAGAAAGCATCGGTAGGGAAGATCATCGGTGAAGCAAAGGCATCTATCGCCGCTGCTCTTGATCGTGCAACGGCCACCTTAGAACGCGAACAAGATGAAAGAGTCTTGCGTGATGAGGTAGTTGATATCACTCTTCCGGCATCTCGCTCGCACAAGGGCGGATTGCACCCCATCACAATTATTAAGAACGAGATATCAGATTTCTTCATTGAGCAGGGTTTCTCTGTTGCAGAAGGGCCTGAGTTGGAATCTGGGTGGCTTAACTTCGATGCGCTCAATATTCCAGCAGACCATCCAGCTCGCACCATGCAAGATACTTTCTTCATCGAACCAGTTGAATCTGGAGTAGTTCTTCGTACTCACACATCGCCGGTGCAGATTCGAACGATGCTTACGTCAGAACCTCCAATTTATGTCATCTGCCCAGGTCGTACCTTCCGCGCCGACGAACTCGATGCCACCCATAGCCCTGTCTTCCATCAGGTCGAAGGACTTGTTATTGATAAGGGAATGTCTATGGCCCACCTCAAAGGAACTCTCGATAACTTTGCACGCCATATGTTCGGACCCGATGTCACGACGCGTCTTCGCCCATCGTTCTTTCCATTTACAGAGCCAAGCGCTGAAGTAGATATCTTCTTTAATAACCGTTGGATTGAATGGGGCGGCTGCGGCATGGTCAATCCAAAGGTTCTCTCCACCTGCGGAATAGATACTGAGGTTTACTCAGGCTTTGCCTTCGGAATGGGTCTAGAGCGCACTCTTATGGTTCGTCACGGAATCACTGACATGCATGACATTGTCGAAGGTGACCTTAGATTCACACGCCAGTTTGGAGTAGGTCTCTAACATGCGCGCACCTTTATCTTGGATCAAGGAATTCGTTGAGATTCCAGAGTCGATTACAGCAGAACAGATTTCAGATGGCCTGATCAGGGTTGGTTTCGAAGTTGAAGAAATTATCAAGCAGGGCGCTGATCTCACTGGACCTCTGATCTTTGCGAAGGTACTTTCAATTGAAGAGCTGACTGAATTCAAAAAGCCAGTTCGATATGTTGGTCTTGATTGCGGCGAAAAAGAAACTCGCTTTGTTATTTGTGGCGCAACTAATTTCACAGTAGGTGACGTAATCGTTGCGGCACTTCCAGGAGCAGTTCTCCCTGGAGATTTCGCGATCGCTGCCCGTGAAACATATGGCAAGACCTCAAATGGAATGATCTGCTCGGCTCGCGAACTGGGATTAGGTGAAGATCACTCAGGAATTATGACCTTTGCTGAGGGCACTGTCAGTATCGGCGGAGATGCAATAGAAGCTTTGATGATCAATGACGTGATCTTTGATATTGCGGTAAACCCAGATCGCGGCTACGCACTCAGCATTCGTGGCATTGCTCGAGAGGTTGCTGGCTCACTTAGCCTTAACTTTACCGATCCAGTAGATGCTCTTCGCAACCTTACTTTCCCCGAGACAGGAAAAGGTGTTGCTGCCAAGATAGCCGATCCAACAACAGCTTCGGTCTTCTATCTGCGAACCCTTACCAACTTTGATCCCGCAGCAACAACTCCACTCTGGATGCGTCGCCGTATTGAGAAGATGGGAATGCGATCCATTTCCCTCGTGGTTGATGTCACCAACTACGTCATGCTTGAACTCGGCCAGCCACTACATGCTTTCGATAAATCAAAGATCAAAGGTGGGCTGACAATTAAACGCGCTGGTAAAGCGCAGCCATTCACAACTCTTGATGGACAGATCCGACAACTCGATCCAGATGACCTCATGGTCTGTGACGACGAACAACCTCTTGCTTTAGCGGGAACAATGGGTGGAGCTTCGTCTGAAATTTCAGAGACTACGACTGAGATCGCTCTTGAGGCAGTTCGCTTTGAGCCAATCTGCATAGCTAAGAACTCTCGTCGCCATAAGTTGTCGTCGGAGGCATCACGTCGCCTTGAACGAAGTGTTGATCCCTCTCTCGCTGAATTCGCATCAGCACGTTTTGTTCAACTCCTGACTGCTCACAGTTCAGCAGAACATGTAGCGACAGTGGTCGATGGAAGACCGCGCTATGCACCTCTTTTGATGCTAGATCCTGCCTACATTTCTCGTGTTCTGGGGTTGGATATCGCACCTGCGGAAATTGCTGAGCTGCTTCGCTCGGTTGGGTGCGACGTTGATGAGAAGATTTTCGAAGTGGATCCACCATCGTGGCGTTGGGATCTTCTGACACCGGCAGATTTGGCTGAAGAAGTAGCTCGCATGATTGGCTATGACAAGATTCCTTCAATCCTTCCACCACGTCCACTTCATGCATCACTTACGGCCGATCAGAAGCGTCGTCGCGCAGTTGCTCAGATGCTTGCCAATCGTGGTTTAGCAGAAGTTCAAACATTCCCATTTACCAATCAAGAGACTATAGATTTCATGGGTTTTGTGGGGGAGAGGGCTTCGACCTACAAAATCGCCAATCCAATGTCTGAAGAATCCCCACTGATGCGAGTTCATCTAGTACCGGGATTAATTGAAGTAGCTGCCCGCAATATTAGTCGCGGGGCAAAAGATTTCGCGATATTCGAGATGGGCTCAATTTTCCGAAGCTCACAAAAACTTGTTCCATTTATCTCTCCAGATCTTTCGGCACGCCCGGATCAAAAAGTTATCGATGAGATATTTGCAAGCGTTCCACCTCAGGGTTATCACGTCGCTGGTCTTCTCGTCGGAAAGAATGAGAACGAGGATTGGCAAGGAAAGGCTCGCTCATATACATGGCAAGATGCAATCGCATACGCCCAAGATGTTCTATCTCTCTGTAATCTCAAATGGACCGTTGCGCGTTCCGAGTTCGCACCCTGGCACCCTGGCCGTTGCGCAGAACTGATTGTCGATGGCAAGGCGGTTGCGCACGCCGGTGAACTACATCCACGAATCGTCGCAAAGTATGGGCTGCCAGAACGTTCCGTCGCATTTGCCGTGGCACTCAGTGCACTTCCAAAGTCAGAGTTAGTTCGTCCTACAACGGTGGGTACGATGCCGGCAGCCCTGCAGGATGTCGCACTGATTGTTGACGCGAGCGTCACGGCAGCGGCAGTTGAATCTGCTCTTCGAAGCGGTGCTGGTGATCTCCTCGAATCCATCACTCTCTTTGATCGCTACGACAAACTAGGCGATGGCAAGATCTCTCTCGCATTCTCTCTCGTTTTCCGAGCACCAGATCGAACCCTTACTGGGGCAGAGGTGGCTGCCATGCGTGAAGCGGCAGTGGCAGCGGCATCAAAGGCTACGGGAGCAATTCTCCGTACTGCATAAATATGCAGATGATTGCATAATTATAGATACTAGCGTACCCTTAAGGCATGAAAATTGGTGTAGTCGGGGCAAGTGGGTATGCCGGGGGCGAACTCCTCAGAATCCTCTCAACGCACCCGGTCTTCATCATCGAAGCAGTCTCTGCTCACTCGAATGCAGGGGAGCTGATCACATCACTCCATCCTCACTTAACATCAATGAGCGGTCAGCGATTCTCTAAGTTCTCACCCGAGCTCTTCGCCACATGTGATTTGGTTTTCCTAGCTCTTCCTCATGGCGAATCTGCAGCGGCAGTGAAAGCCATTGCAGCGATTAAAGCAACAATGAAATTTGTGGATATTGGCGCGGACTTCAGATTAGAAGATCCTTCAGCATGGTCGAAATATTACGGTGGAGATCACGCAGGCCACTGGGTTTATGGGCTCCCGGAAATTCAGGGTCAGAGTGAAAAGATCGAAAAGACTGACAAGGTTGCCAATCCGGGATGTTATGCAACTGCTGCAGCACTAGCCCTTACACCGCTTGCTCAATTTTCAGATCTAAACGATGTTGTCGTGGTTGCCGCATCTGGAACATCTGGTGCTGGCCGTTCTGCTAAAAACAATCTTCTTGCGAGTTCCATCATGGGATCGATGAGTTCATATAAATTCGGGGGAGTACACCAGCACACTCCAGAGATAGAGCAATGTGTTTCTCAAGCCACAGGCAAAGAGGTCCGCATCTCTTTTACTCCCATGCTTGCGCCAATGGTTCGAGGAATACTTGCAACTATCACTGTAAAGCTTGATCAACTTATCTCAACGGATGAACTACGTAGTCACTTCTCGCAATATTATGCAGATCAAACCTTTATCTCAATCCTCTCAGAAGGTGAAATGCCTGCCACTCATTCGGTTTATGGAAGCAATTCTGCACATCTTCAAGTCGCAGTAGATGCTCATACGAAACGGGCGATAGTGAGCATTGCGATTGATAATTTAGGTAAAGGAGCGGCTGGGCAGGCAGTGCAGAACGCAAACATTATCTGCGGGTTAGATAGTTCTTTGGGTTTGAGCTCACAAGGGATTGGAATATGAGCAACATCCTCGTCGTCAAATATGGCGGCCACGCAATGTCTGACGACTCAGGTCTATTTGCGAAAGCGCTTGGCCAGGCCCTTGCTAAGGATTTGAAGGTAGTGGTTGTACATGGTGGCGCTCCCCAGGTGAACGCTGAATTAACAACCCGCGGAATCACTCCGCGCTTTATTGGTGGCTTCCGTTATACAGATTTAGCAACTCTTGAGGTTGCCGAAGAAGTTCTAGCAAACCAAGTAGGTCCGGCAGTTACAGCGGCTTTAATCACCCACGCAATTCCTGCGCACTCTCTTTCGGGTCGTCGCATGATCAAGGCAGAAACGCTGACGCAATTAGTCGATGGAACATCGGTAGACCTCGGATTCGTAGGTCGAATCACTGCAGTCGATGCGAACGAGATTCAATCCCTTTTAGATCAAGGAAAGGTGCCCGTGATCTCTCCCGTTGCTTCAAATTGTGAGGGCACTGGGGCGCTTAATGTCAACGGAGATCTGGTAGCTGCTGCGATAGCAGGAGCACTCGATGCGATGGCTCTCATCGTTATGACTGATGTGCCAGGGATTTATCGGAACTGGCCAGATCGTGGATCACTTATCTCTTCAATTTCTCGCGATGATCTATTCGCTATAAAAAACTCGTTTGCAGATGGGATGTCACCGAAAGTCGCCGCATGTATTGAAGCCATTGATAACGGAGCACGCGCTGTCAGGATCATCGATGGCAAAGATCCTGAAGCTTTTGCTCTCGCCTTAGAAAATTCTGGTGGAACGTTGGTCAGCGCATGAGAAAACAAGGCGCTGTTGTTACGTGGGACGATGTCATGATGACGAATTACGGAACACCGTCACGCACTTTTGTTAGTGGAAAAGGTTGTGTTCTCACAGATGATCAGGGCAAGACTTACCTCGATTTTCTGGCGGGGATTGCGACAAATGTTCTCGGTCATGCTCATCCTGCTGTAATCAAGGCCGTGACGAAGCAGATCTCAACTCTTGCTCATGTCAGCAACTTCTTCGCACATCCGCAAGGTCTTCTTCTTGCCTCCCGATTGCAGAAAATGACAGGGGATTCCAATGCTCGTGTCTTCTTCTGTAACTCTGGCGCAGAGGCAAATGAAGCGGCGTTAAAGATCTCACGTCGCACCGGAAGATCTCGCATCGTTGCAACGCAGGGATCTTTTCATGGTCGCACAATGGGTGCTCTTTCCATGACTGGCCAACCATCAAAGCGTGAGCCATTCACACCATTACTCAAAGGGATTTCTCACGTTCCGTACGGGGATTTAACGGCGATGTCTCGTGCAGTAACGAAGAAGACGGCTATGGTGATAGTCGAACCGATCATGGGGGAAGCCGGAGTAATTACTCCAGAGGATGGTTACTTAGCTGGGCTGCGAGTGATCTGTGATCGTGTTGGCGCGCTCTTAGTTTTCGATTGCGTTCAAACTGGTATCGGAAGAACAGGTCAGTGGTTTGGTTTTGAACACGAAAATGTTCACCCCGATGTTGTGACCTTGGCAAAGGGCATCGGCGGGGGATTGCCACTCGGAGCGACGATCGCGTATGGCAGAGCGGCCCAATTGCTGCAGCCTGGGGATCACGGCACAACCTTTGGTGGAAATCCCGTGGCATGTGCCGCCGCAAATGCGGTGCTTGATGTCATTGAAAGTAAGAAACTCATGCAATCCGCAAAAGCATGTGAGAAAAAAATTAAGAAGAGCCTGTCGTCCACTCGTGGAGTCTCCGAAATTCGAGGAAGAGGACTTCTTTTAGGTATTGAATTGTCTTCTCCTATCGCTAAGAAGATTGCTGCAGCAATGCTAGATGCGGGTGTGATTGTTAACGCAGCTAATGAAACGACGATTCGTATCGCTCCACCACTCATTGTCACGACATTTCAAATCGACAAATTCATTGCAACGTTCAAGAAAGTTCTGAAGGAGGCACATGATGGCTAAAGTTCAACCGATTAACACAGTATCGGCACGTCGCTCTGCAGCAATTGCGGCAATACATTCTGGTCGAATCCATAGCCAAGAAGATCTAGTGCAAGCCCTCAAGAAGGCCGGCTATCCCGTCACTCAGGCAACTGCCAGTAGAGATATTGAAGAGATTGGCGCAGTTCGCATAAGAAATCACAAGGGCGAGATGATCTACTCAATCTCCGAAGATAGCGATTCTTCGCTCGCGCGATCTATGCCATTACCGCAGGAATTGATCCTAAGTGTTGATTCCAGTGGAAACCTCGCGGTAGTGCGCACGCCACCAGGTGGTGCGCAACTACTGGCTAGCTCTCTCGATCATTCAGGAATCAAAGAAATCATCGGCACAATTGCAGGCGACGACACTGTCCTTGTTGTTTCAAAGAGCGCCAACGGCGGTAGCGCTCTAGCTCGCGAACTTCTCGTGTTTGCCGGAAAAACTAGAACCAAGAAGAGAAGGTAGAACTATGTCACTGTGGGGCGGAAGATTTTCAGAAGAACCAGCAGATGCTGTTTTTGCACTCTCACGTAGCGTGCACTTCGATTGGCGTCTTGCACCCTACGATCTACGTTCCTCTCTGGCACACCTAGCAGTACTTGAGTCGTCTAAGCTATTGACCCCTGAAGTCTGCGCACAGATTCGAAAAGCGCTTTTTGAATTAATGGATGAAGTCGCAACGGGTGCTTTTAGGTATAACGAATCGGATGAAGATGTTCATTCAGCGTTGGAAAGAGGCCTGACTGAGAAGTTGGGAGAGATCGGCGGATCACTTCGTGCTGGTCGTTCTCGTAATGACCAAGTTGCTACCGACCTGCGGCTCTATGCAATGGATGCGATGCTAGCAACAGCTGAAAAGATCATTCAATTACAGCAAGCACTAGTAGCCAAAGCCGAGGAATACTCTGATGCGCCGGCAGTCGGCTTCACGCATATGCAGCATGCGCAACCTGTGCTTTTCGGTCACGAGCTTGCAAAACATGTACATGCATTTAACCGAGATCTCGATCGCATTGACGATTGGTTTGTCAGGACGTCGGTTAGCCCACTAGGTTCGGGTGCACTTGCAGGATCTTCTCTACCGTTATCACCGGAGGCAACTGCTACCGCGCTGGGTTTCAAAAAGAGTGCAGGTAATAGCATCGATGGCGTCTCAGATCGAGATTTTGTTGCTGAGGCTCTCTTTATTATTTCAATGGTAGGAGTTCATCTTTCACGTATCGGTGAAGAGTGGTGCATCTGGGCAACCACTGAGTTTGGTTGGGCAAAGGTGTCAGACTCTTACTCAACTGGTTCATCGATTATGCCGCAGAAGAAGAATCCAGATATGGCTGAGCTGGCACGTGGAAAAGCAGGGAGATTGGTAGGAAATCTCACCGGAGTTCTCACCATGCTTAAGGGATTACCTTTTGCTTACAATCGCGACCTGCAAGAAGATAAAGAACCACTCTTCGATTCTTTCGATACTTTGGCGCTTGTTCTCCCAGCAGTAACAGGTATGGTCGCCACCACTGAATTCGATCGTTCAAAGATGGCCGCGTCCGCGCCAACGGGATATTCATTAGCAACCGAGATCGCAGACTTTCTCGTTCGCGCACATATTCCTTTTGCGATTGCTCATGAAGCGGCTGGACAATGTGTTGCACTAGCTGAAAAGAACCGTATCGAACTTCATGAAATTTCAGATGCGCAGTTCACCGCTATTCATCCTTCCCTTACTTCCGAGATCCGAGGAGTTCTCACAGTGGAAGGCGCCCTTAATTCGCGCACTACCTATGGTGGAACGGCTCCAGCGGCCCTTGGTCGCCAGCTCGCTATTCTCAAGAGTGAAGTCAGCGCATTTGAAGCGAATTTCTCCGCCAAGTCCAAGGCCTTTTCAGGCATGATGAGCGCATGAGTCAATTTCTTGATGACCTGCGCTGGCGTGGGCTAATTGCACAGACCACCGACGAGAAGGAACTCGCTGCCGCGCTAGAGAAGCCGATCACGCTCTATATTGGCTTTGATCCGACTGCACCAAGTATCCACGTGGGTAACCTTGTCGTTCTTCTTGTTCTTCGTCGCTTCCAATTGGCAGGCCATCATCCCATCGCACTGGTTGGGGGAGCCACTGGCTTAGTCGGCGATCCCAGTGGTCGTAACGAAGAGCGCAGCCTCAATAGCAGCGAAATAGTTGAGCAATGGGTCAATCGAATCAAGCTTCAAGTCTCTTCGGTTCTCGACTTTAAAGAAGCTGCAAATCCGGCTGTTGTCGTTAACAACCTTGATTGGACTTCACCACTTTCGGCCATTGAATTTCTGCGAGATGTTGGTAAGCACTTTAGCGTCAATCAAATGCTCTCTAAAGATTCGGTAGCCAATCGCCTAGAAGGCGGTATCTCATATACAGAATTTTCATATCAGGTACTACAGGCATTCGATTTTCTTGAACTCTATCGTCGCAATAATTGCACATTGCAACTTGGGGGATCAGATCAGTGGGGCAATATTGTTGCGGGTCTAGATTTGATTCGTCGCGTCGAGGGCGGAAGCGGACATGCCTTCACCGTTCCACTGCTAACCAAAGCTGATGGAACTAAATTTGGAAAGACTGCAGGTGGAAGTGTTTGGTTAGATCCAGAAATGACGTCTCCATATGCCTTTTTCCAGTATTGGCTGAACTCAGACGATAAAGATGTAATCAACTTTCTCAAAGTATTTTCATTTAAGTCTCGCCAAGAGATTGAAGAGATTGAGAAAGAACATAATGAAAATCCAGGAGCACGCAATGCTCATCGAACATTGGCTCGTGAACTCACCGCACTTATTCATGGCGAAGAAACATCGGCACGCGTTGAAGAAGCTGCGAAGGCTCTCTTCGGTCAAGGAGATCTCACTTCACTCGATGAGAAAACGTTGGCGAGTGCATTAAGTGAATTACCTCGCGTTCAGATCTCTGCAAAGGATGAGATTCCTACATGGGTGGATCTACTAGCAGCTGCTGGGGTCGTTGACTCCAAATCTGCTGCTCGCCGCATTGTTAAAGAAGGTGGCGCATATCTCAATAACGAGAAGATTTCGGGCGAGGATTTCCGCCTCGAAAAAAGCCACTTTTTATGCGGGAAATATGCGGTTTTGCGAAAAGGCAAACGCGATCTAGCCGCTGTCGAGCTCTCCTAGAGTTTCGCCCATGGGCCAAAAGTGCCACTTTTTACGCTCAAATCTATCGATTTCTCTGCATTTGGCATTCCTGAGCGCCTGAGAGCCCGATCCCGGGGACCCGATTTGACCCTCAGACTGGTCAGCCCTATAGTTACGCTCCTTGCTGTGGAACGTACCCCTTGAGAACCTTGGGGGCCGTACAGCATCACTTCCTCACTTGGGCCTATCTAGCCGGTTTGACCGTGCCTAGCGCTATGCACTAAGTTTGGCAGTCTGCCCTGAAAAATAGGAGAGATCCTAAGACGCAGTGCGCATCCGTACCTTGAGAACTCAACAGCGTGC
>Ga0315902_10014234_pt1 | contig 10237 bp, 8 predicted proteins | sample LakEriMetagenome_9_FD_203523 | JGI IMG/M metagenome (GOLD analysis project Ga0315902, IMG submission 203523) | Freshwater fungal communities from buoy surface, Lake Erie, Ohio, United States - Buoy 12 MA117 | ecosystem: Environmental > Aquatic > Freshwater > Lake > Lake biofilm | place: USA...
CCGGTAGCCATCCGCCCCGCGGCCGTGTCGGGAAGTGTCCTGGCTGCGCCTTGAAACACCCCACGCCGCAGCCTGCGGCCGGACCACCGGTCGGCCACCAGCCGTTTGCCTTTGCGGCGGTTGCGATGCAAAATGATTCCCTGGGGGCAGGGAAACTTGGCAAAGGAGGCCCTTGACCATGTCCGCACAAAAGCAGACACCGGATCGAGACGACGGCTTTACCCTGATCGAACTGCTCGTCGTCCTGGGCATCGTCGCAGGGCTCGTCGCGATGCTGTTGCCGGCCGTGCAGTCAGCCCGAGAAGCGGCCCGTGCTACCGCGTGTCGCCATCACCTCGGTCAGCTGACGAAGGCCATCCTCAACCACGAATCGTCGCTGCGGCATTTTCCGTCGGGAGGCTGGGGTGATGCCTGGCTGGGCGTCGCGGATCGTGGCAGCGACGCGAGGCAGCCGGGCGGCTGGACGTTCAGTATCCTGCCATTCGTGGAACAGTCGGCGCTGATGGAGAGAGTGGCCGGCGTGACCAGCGCAGATGTCGTTGCCAGCTACCGCGAACTCGCCGCGTCACCCGTCAGCCTCTTCGCCTGTCCGAGCCGGCGGTCGTCGTCCGCGCTGCCGCTCGAGGCCGGCTCGCTTCGCGCCGCGCTCGACACATCGGTTTCGCTCACGACCGCCACGCGGTCCGACTATGCGGCGAATGCCGGCACATCGGCATCCTGCCCGCCGCTCGAGATCTACAGAGCGATCGCCTCCGATCCCGCCGTCGCCGACAAATCGGTGCAAATCTGTCACGCCACCGGAGCGGGCAAGGGAAACACGCTGACCGTCTCGATTTCCGCGATGTTCGGCAACGGCGGCCACGGCAACCACGCGGGCGACCACGTCGGCAGTTGCTCGACCTGTTCAGATCCGGTCGTGGTCAGTAGTCCTTCGTCCCTCGGCGAAGGCGACGCTTGGACCCGTGACTCGGTGGCCGCCAAAGTCAACCGCGCCGATGGCGGGCTTCCGGATCTACAGCACGGCCTCGTCTTTCGCATGAGCGCACTGCCGGCGGCCGCCGTGCGGGATGGCATCTCCTCGACGTACCTCCTCGGGGAGAAGTATGTGGCCGCCGGCTTGGCCGCAGCGGGAACGGATGCGGGTGACACCGCGTCGCTGTACGTGGGGTATTCCGACGACAACCTGCGGTGGGCGTACGACACGCCCCTGCAGGACGAGCGGGGCGTGTCGCGGCCGCAGGCATTCGGCAGCCCGCATGCCGGTGGCGTGAACATGTCGTTTGCGGACGGCAGTGTCAGATCGATTCCCTACGAGATCGATCCGGCGGTGCACAAGGCCTTGGCCGGCCGCAACGACAGGATCGTCGTCTCCCCTCCGTGACCGGACCGGAGCAACGCCCCTCAGCTTACTCTTCGGGCTTCCCGGTAGCGGCGATGGCGTGGCCGCAGCGGCAACGGCGACGCTTCTCTGGCGCCGAGAGTATCAGACACGACTTCACAGCATGCTGGCTGGGCCGATGACGCCGGCAAATCCGGGCATCGCGACTGCCATACTGGGCCCCACCGCGGGACGGGAGATCACCAGCCTGCTCCAACGCCCGGATGTTCGCTCAGGTCTCGAGGCAAGCCTCGGCGATCTCGAAGTCTTTGCTGGAATCGGCTTCACCAGATTCGCAATCAGGGGGACGCCACCAAGGAATGATCCACACGGCGGCGATTCTTCCGCCGGAAACAGAAACACCTGCACACCCCGCGGCTCGCGAGGTGCACAGGCGCTCATATACCCCCACGGGGAGTCGAACCCCGGTTTTCGGACTGAGAACCCGACGTCCTGGGCCACTAGACGATGGGGGCGTCTGTCGGCCGCTGGGACCGACACTGTGGTTCTAGCAGTGTCGGTTGCGGAGTCAAGCAGACTTGAACAGGCCGCGCATCAGCCGCGCCAGCGGCCTTGCGGCCGGAAAAAGGGGCCCGTCCGCCCGCCCACCAGCCGTCACCGCCGGAGGCGGAAGAGCTCCGACCGCCGCCCCCGCGATCGCCCGATCCCGAATCCGATCGCCAGGGCTGCCGCCGCCGCCATCGCCGTGCCCAGCCATAGCCGGCGACTCGCCGCCGCCGCGTCACGATCGCGGGCCATGGCTGCCCGCAGGTGCTGCGTCGCCTCGCGGAGGGCCACCGTCGCCGCCCGGGCCCGCAGCATCGCCGGCGCGGCCTCGGCTCCCGCCGCCGACGGCGGGGCATCCGTGCCGTCGCCGACCCACTCGGCGTCACTCTCGTGCCACATCAGCGGCGACTCGATGCGCCGGCCGCGCGGCCGCACCGCCGCGTCCAACTCCTCCACCGCGTGCAGCATGGCGGCCGGTGTCTCGTAACGTTCGGCGGGCGCCTTCGCCAAGAGCCGCTCCACGATCCCACACAGTCCCGCAGGCAGGTCGGGCCGCAGCGTCGCCAGCGGCAGAAGCGGCTCCTGAATGTGGGCCATCACGACGCTCACGGGCGTCGGCCCGGTGAACGGCGGACGGCCGACGAGCAGGTGATAGACCGTGGCCCCGAGCGAGTACAGATCGCTGCGGGCGTCGACGGCGCTGCCCTGCCCCTGCTCCGGGCTCATGTAGAGCGGCGTGCCCAACGTCATGCCATCCTGCGTGAGCTCGACGTCCGCAGAGAGGACGCGGGCCAGGCCGAAGTCGGCAACCTTCACTTCACCGGCCGGGGTCACGAGCAGGTTCTCCGGCTTGATGTCGCGGTGCACGATCCCGTGCTGGGCCGACCGCGCGAGCGCCGCGCCCACCTGGGCGAGCACGGCGAGGCCCTGCCCCGCGTCGAGCGGCCCGCGGGCCGCGAGCCAGGCCTTGAGCGACGGGCCCGCGACATATTCCTCGACGAGGAAATGCACGCCGTCGATGCAGGCCACCTCGTGAATCTGCACGATGTTGCCATGCACGAGCGCGGCCGCCGCGCGGGCCTCCTGCGCGAATCGCTCGACCGCGCCGCGATGCCGCGTCGTTTCCGGCCGCAGCACTTTCACCGCCACCTGCCGCCCGAGCGACTGCTGCTCGGCGAGGTAGACGTCGGCCATCGCGCCACTACCCAGGCGGCGCAGGAGGCGGTATCCTCCCAGGCTTCTCCCCGCGAGATCGTGGCCGTTCTGACTGCCCGCTGGATTCGCATCCATCGGAGTCCGAGTATAGGCCGTTTCCCCACCCCCAGGAGCACCGATGCCCAAGCCAAGCCCCGCCGATCTGCAGAAAGCCGCCAAGGCCGTCGATCTCGACGGCTTTGACTACCAGGTCACGCTCGACACCACCGCCGGCACGATCCGCCTCGATCTCGATGCCAAGCACGCCCCGGGGCACGTCCGCAACATGGTGGCGCTCGCCGAGAGCGGCTTCTACGACGGCGTCGGCTTTCACCGCATCATCAAGGGCTTCATGATCCAGGGCGGCTGCCCCGAGGGCACCGGGACCGGCGGCCCGGGCTACAAGATTCCGGCCGAGTTCAACAAGACGCCGCACGAGCCGGGCGTGCTGTCGATGGCCCGCACGAACGACCCGAACTCCGCCGGCAGCCAGTTCTTCATCTGCCTGGAGCGGGTGCCGCACCTTGACAACCAATACACCGCCTTCGGCCGCACCGCCGATGCCGACAGCCTGGCAGTCGTGAAGGCGATCGGCGACGTCCGAACCGGAGCCGGTGACCGCCCGGTGCAGCCCGTCGTCATCAACAAGGCGACGGTCACCAAGACTCCGAAGCGTTGACCGGCCGCCGCCGCCCGCCGAACATCGTCCGCAGCCCGAGGAACATCAGCGCCAGGCCGCCGGCGGTGGAGAGCAGCGCCGGGCCGTTGCTGAACGGGTCGAGGATCGGTCGCACCGCCGACCAGAGATCGCCGCCCGGCGGCGGTGCGGCGGCGAACACCACCGGCGGAGCACCGGGCGGCAGCGGCGGCATGGGGCCCGGCACGTGCGTCGATCGCTGGACCGCGCCGTCGAGCGCTGCGGCCAGTTGCACCTGCGGCTGCACGGGCGCGCCAAGGGCCCGATCCACCGCCTTGGCGTCGGAGAACTCGGCGATCGGCGTGGGCGTGAAGCCGCGCGAGCCGGCGCTCGCCAGGAACGTGCGCACCCGTGACGCACAACTGCCGATCGTGCGGCCGCCGTTCTGGCCGAAGAGCAGGCCGGCCAGCTCGCGTCGCTCGTTGAAGATCGGGCCGCCCGAGTCGCCCTGCCGTGCGGTGGCCTGGAGTTCGACGAACTCCTTCGGATAACCGCTGCCGGGCGAAAGATACTCCGTGCACCCGCCGGTCTCCTCGCGGTACGTGCCGCGGCCGAAGCCGGCGATCGTGAGCGGCGCGCCGGGCGCGGGATCAGCCGCGGCCAGCGACACGGGCGTGGCATGCGGCTTCCAGATCACGATGGCCGCGAGGTCCCAGGCCTCGTCCCAGCGGACCACGGTGCCCGCCGACTGGAAGCCGTCGGGAAACTGCACGAGCACCGCGGAGCGGCTCTCGCGGATCACGTGCCAGTTGGTGAGCACGAGCCCCTGGGCGCGGTTCACGTCCACGAGCACGCCGGAGCCGAGCGACGTGCCGTCCTGTTCGGGGGCCACGATCCGGCACACGGCCGGATGCGGCGTCTGACCGGTGAGCAGATAATCGGCCACCGCCTCGGGGGACCAGTTCGCCGTCGGGTTGCCGGCCAGGCCCCAGCCCCATGGCGCCGCTTGGGCGACGGCGGGCTGGACGGCCGCGACGCATCCCAGCAAGGCGAGACAGGCGGCGAGGCGGAGGCGGTTGATGCTTTGCATGGTTCCCTCCTGCCCGTCGTCACCGGGCCGTCAGCGGGGTGCACCCCGCGCCGACTGGCGGCGGGTCTCCCGGTCGATGATCCGCCGGAGGAGTTCCTGCCGCAGCCGCTCGCGTTCGCGGTCCGTTTCGGGGGATGTGGGGACGGCTCGCGCCACCGGCACGAACAGGCCGTTTTGATGAGTGATCATGACCGACGCTCCTGTCGTCATGCGGCATCCGGCCCGATGTCGCATCCCCCGATTTCGACGCGGCGCCGCGGACGGCCCCACGGATTTTTCGGAGCCCCACGCGACCCGCACGACCCGCAGGGTCTCACGGTGCATGGAAAGCGGGTCGGCCTTCAGGCCCGGAGTCCCCGGGAAACCGACGGTCAGAGACCGCCGCTACAAAGGGCATGCATTCCCGTGGGGCGCATGGCGTCGTCCATGCGCAAGCCTGGAGGCTTGCGCCACGTGCGTCGCGGGGCGTGTCAGGAGTTCGTCGCGGGGACGATGGTGAAGCCGTCGGCGCGGAGCCGTTCGGCGAGCGCGGCCACGTGCTCGCGGTCGGCGGTCTCGACCGTCACCTCGACGGCGGTGGAGAAGACGTCGGGCCCGGAGAAGGCCCGGTCATGCACGATCTCGCGCACGCTCGCCCCTGCGGCGGCGATCGCGGCGGTGAGCCGGCTGATCCCGCCGGGCCGGTCGCTGATCTGCGTGGTGAACCGCCAGCGGCGACCGTCGGCGGCCAAGCCGTGGTCGATGACGCGGTCGAGGATCGTGAGATCAATGTTGCCGCCGCACAGCAGGATCACCACCTTGCGGCCGAGCAGGTCGGGGCAGTCGCCGGCGAGCAGCGGCACCAGCGCCGCCGCTCCCGCCCCCTCGACGACCGTCTTCTCCAGTTCCAGCAGCCGCAGCACGGCCAGGGCCAGGGCCGCTTCTCCGGCCGTCACGACCTGGTCCACGAGCGGCGCGGCCAGGTTGAACGACACGTCGCCCACGCGGCCCACCGCCAGGCCGTCGGCGAGCGTCGGCCGGATCGGCACCTGCACGGGGCGACCCGCCGCCAGCGACGCGCTGAAGCTCGGCGCCGCGGCCGGCTCGACGGCGATGATGCGAATGTCGGGCCGCAAGGCCTTGGCCACGATGCCCACGCCCGCGAGCAGGCCGGCCCCGCCGGTGGGCACGATGATCGCGTCGGCGTCGGGCACGTCCTCGAGAATCTCCAGAGCCATCGTCCCCTGCCCCGCGATCACCCGCGGGTCGTCGAAGCCGTGCACCCGCTCGAGCCCCTCGGCCGCGGCGATCTCGACGGCCAGCCGCCGCGCGTCGTCGAAGGTCTCCCCTTCGAGGATCACGCGGGCGCCGAGCCGGCGGCAGGTGGCCATCTTCACCAGCGGCGCGAACCGCGGCATGACGACCGTCACCGGAATGTCGAGCAGCTTGCCGTGATAGGCCAGGCCGAGGGCGTGGTTGCCAGCCGAGGCCGCAACCACGCCGCGGCGCCGTTGGGCCGGGTCGAGCAGGAGCAGCGCATTGCGGGCCCCGCGTTCCTTGAAGCTGCCCGTCCGCTGGAGGAGGTCGAGCTTGCAAAACACCTGCGCCCCGGTCGCCTCGGAAAGCGGGATGCTCGCCGGGCAGGGCGTGCGCTGGATGCCGGAGCGGATCCGCTCGTGGGCCTGCCGAACGGCATCGAGCGTGACCACGGAGCGCGTCATGTTTCGCTCACCCGCGCAGGCATGTGGAATGACCGCACGTCGATCCACTCCATGCCGGCCCGCCGCGCCGCCTCGATGCCGAGGTCGCTGTCCTCCCACACGACGCACCGCTGCGGCCGAGCGCCGAGCCGCCGCGCGGCCTCCAGGAAGGGCTCGGGCTCCGGCTTGTGGCGATCCGTGTCTTCGCTGGCGACGAGCGTGTCGAAGGCGGCGGCGATGCCGACATGCTCCAAGATCCGCGTGCACACGGCCCGGTGGCCGCCGGTCACCACGGCCATCGGCACCCGGCCCCGCGACCGCCGCACGACGTCGACCACCGGATCGATCGCCGCCACGCGGTCGAGTTGGGCGAGGAAGGCGGCCTCCTTCTGCTGCACGCCTTGATCGAGGTCGAGATCGAGCCCGGCCTCGCGGGCGAGCGTGGCGAGGATGTCGCGGGTGGGCCGGCCGCCGAGGCCGTAGAAGCGGTGCTCGTCGAAGGCGATGCCGTGGGCGCCGGTGACGTGCAGCCAGGCCCGGTAGTGGGCGGGCATCGTGTCGGCGAGCGTGCCGTCGCAGTCGAAGAGCAGCGCGTCGTAGGCCTGGAACTGCCACATGGCGGGGCTTCGCGGGGCTGGTCGGCGGGCCGGAGCGGCTGGGACCGTCTGGTTATACGGGCTGGAGGGATTTTTGTGCCGGACGGTGCCGGCCGCAGGCCCGAAACGGGTGCGGCGATTTTCCCGACGGTAACCTAGGTTTGCAACGGCCATTTCCCGCTTCACGATTCCGCATGCACTTTCCCGCGCTCGGTATCCGCACCCGCATGCTGCTGTTGGGCGTCGTGCCCGCGGTGGCGATCCTGACCGGCGTCCTCGGGATGAACTTCCTGCGGATGCGTTCGCTGCTGCTCGGCTTCGGCGAGGAGATCCTCGTCGATCGGGTGAAGATGATCGCCGCCGACATCGACCGCGGCACGCTGGAGGCGGTGACGGCGGCGCGGGTGATGGCCATGGCCGCCGAGAACGGCCTCTTGGGCCGCCGCCTCGACGCCCTGCGGCTGGCCCGCGACGTGCTCGAGTCGCATCCGCAGTTCGTGGGTGTTTCCTACGGCTTCGAGCCCGACGCCGACGGCCTCGACGCCCGCGCCGCAGCCGCCACGGCCGACGCGGCCAAGACCGCGTCGAAGGAAACGGCCCTGCCCGCGCCCGAGCCGATGGCCGACCAGACCTCGGCCGCCGCCCTGGCCCGCATCCCGCCCCAGGCCCTCGGACCCGACGGCCGGTTCATCCCCTACTGGTTTCGCGACCGCAGCGGCGGCCCGGGCATCCTCCTCACCCGGCTGGTGATGCTCGACAGCCTGTACTACGCCGGCTGCAAGGAAAGATTTCTCGACCCGAGCCAGGCCGACAAGGCGCTGGTCACCGAGCCCTACGACTACGACGGCCGGCTGATGGTCGAGCAGACCTATCCGATCGTGATCGACGGACGGTTCGTGGGCATGGCCGGCGTGGACCGCGCGCTCGACAAGGTGGCGACCGACCTGGAGACGATCAAGCAGCAGCAGAAACTGGCGGGCTGGAACGTCGACGTGTTTCTCGTCAGCCGGCTCGGCAAGGTGATCGCCGCGACCGCGAAGGCCGAAGACCTGCGGGCCAAGCCGCTGGCCGACACCCCCTACGGCAAGATCCTGGGCGACTTCCACCGGGCCGTGACGAGCGGCGGCGTGGTCCGCGACGCCGACCCGCTGACCGGCGTGCCCTGCCTGTATGCCGCCGCCCGCGTGCCGACTGGCGGATGGACGGTTGTAATGCAACTCCGTAGCAGCGACATCATCGGCCGCGTGCAGGGACCGCTCCTGGCGTCGGCGGGCCTGGCGGCCGCGGGGATGGCGGGGGTGATCGGCCTCATGACGTGGCTGACGGGCACGCTCACGCGGCGGATCGGCCGGGCGGTGGCAGCCTCGCGGCGGGTGGCCCAAGGCGACCTCACCGGCACGATCGACGTCCGTGGCGGCGACGAAACGGGCCAGCTACTGCGGGACGTGGGAGCGATGACGTCGAGCCTCCGCGGCATCGTTTCGCAGGTGAAGCAGGCGAGCCTCGACCTCAACGCCACGGCCCGGCAGCTCTCGGCGGCCGGGCGTCAGCAGGAGGCGGCGATCGCGTCGCTGGGGGCGAGCACGAGCGAGGCCGCCGTGGCCAGCCGGCAGATCTCGGTCACCGGCCGCGAACTGCTCGGCACGATGAACGACGTGGCGGGCGTGGCGGCGGAGACGGCCCAGGTGGCCGACGCGGGCCGGGGCGACCTGGTCGAGGTGGGCGAGACGATGGCCCACCTCGAGCATTCCACCTCCGAGTTCTCCGGGCGGCTGGCGGCGATCCGCCAGCGGGCCGAGGACATCAACATGGTGATCACCACGATCACGAAGGTGGCCGATCAGACGAACCTTCTCTCCATCAACGCCGCCATCGAGGCCGAGAAGGCGGGCGAGCATGGCCAGGGCTTCATCGTGGTGGCCCGGGAGATTCGCCGGCTCGCCGACCAGACGGCAGTGGCCACGCTCGACATCGAGCGGCTCGTCGAGCAGATGCAGACTGCGGTGAACGCGGGGGTCGGGGAGATGGAGCGGTTCGCGGCGGAGGTGAAGGAGGGCGTGGCCCGCGTGGCGGGAATCAGCGGCCAGTTCACCGAGGTGATCGACAAGGTGCACGGCCTCTCGGACCGCTTCGAGCACGTGCAGCAGGGCATGCAGGCCCAGGCGGCCGGGGCCCAGCAGATCACCGAGGCCCTGGTCACGCTCACCGACGGCTCGCGGGCGGCCGCCGACGCCCTGCGGGAGTTCAAGGACGCCTCCCAGCACATGGTCTCGGCCGTGGACGGCCTGACGGAGACGGTCAGCCGCTTCCGGCTGGAAGCATGACCCCTGTAGCGGCGGTCTCCGACCGTCGTGCCTGCTGCATTCTGTAGCGGCGGTCTCTGACCGTCGTGCCTGCTGCCCGTGAATCCCTCCGCATTCGACGGTCAGAGACCGCCGCTCGAGCGCAACAGCCCTGGCAAACTAGGTAAGCCCGCCCGTGCCTGCCACATCCGGGACGTCTGCGGGAAATGCTCATGGATCGGGTCGGGGCGGGTCGATCACTCCTGACGATCATGCCGGTTTTTCGGCGCGGGGACCGCCCTGCCCGGACGACCGGCCCACGCCAGGGACGCGACTCCGATGAGCAGGAAAGCCGTCAATCGCTTCGGAAAACGGGCCGCTGCCCGCCTGCGGGCCATCCGCCTCCGGGCGGCTGAGTGGAAGCGACGAGCCCGGCGGGCCGCCACGCTGGCGCTGCTCGCCACCGGCATGGCCGCCGCCCCCTCGTTCGCCGAGGCGCAGACCGGGCAGATGGCGATGGCGCCAGCCGGCGGGATCGTGAACCGTGCCGTGGCGGGCTTCCAGGGTCTCAACCTGAACGGTCCCGGCTACCTCTACTACGGCCTCAACGCCGCCGACCGCGGCCTCGGCTACAACGGCAGCTACATGACGCTCGGCGGGTTCATTCCGTATTCCGAGGACGACCTCGGCGGCCTCTGGTCCGCCGACCTGCGCGGCCACCTGTCGGTCAACGGCGGGTTCTTCTCCAACGTCGGCCTCGTCCGCAAGCAGTTCCTTGGCGGCAGCCTGCTGGGTGTCGGCGTCTACTGGGACTACGACGGCGACCAGAACCAGTACCCCGCGTTCGGCGTCTGCGGCACCGAGTACGGGCAGT
>Ga0315902_10014243_pt1 | contig 10233 bp, 4 predicted proteins | sample LakEriMetagenome_9_FD_203523 | JGI IMG/M metagenome (GOLD analysis project Ga0315902, IMG submission 203523) | Freshwater fungal communities from buoy surface, Lake Erie, Ohio, United States - Buoy 12 MA117 | ecosystem: Environmental > Aquatic > Freshwater > Lake > Lake biofilm | place: USA...
CTATATGCATAGAACAATCGAGAACCTCTGTATCGATATCTTCCGTATCGAGGGTCGTCGTCCAAACCTTGTGGTTCTAGATGATGCCTCAGCAGAGCTTGAATCAACCTGGGTCGATAATGAAGATCATGTTGATGTAATTGCAGCTGCAGATGACGCAGCCATTGTTAGACAAGCCCTAGCAATGCTCTCACCTGCAGAGCGAGCAGCTCTTGTTATGTGGGAGATGGAGGGAAGATCAACTGCAGAAATTGCAGCAGAGCTTGGTATTAAAGAGTCTGCTGTTAGACATACTGTTTCTAGAGCAAGAGCCTCACTACGCAAGGTGATGAGTGAATTAATCGTTGATAAAGAGCGCGGCTTAACAGCTCTAGATATGCTCTCAACGACTTATAAGAAAGCAGCGCAGATCGCTAAGAAATCAAGCAAAGCTGCGCTCTCACTGATTTTAGTTTTCTTTGCCTTCCTTGGCTTTAATGCGATGCCAACAGATAGCGGTGTTCCAAATATTCTTGCTGAAGAGGTTGTTTCATCAAAGCAGGCGACAGAGAGCGTTGAAGTTGTAGCACCTACTACTCAAGTAAGCCCTGTATCTCCTGCCCCTGCTGCTACTAAAGAGAGCAAGGTTGAGGTAAATGCTAAAGCTACCAACTTCTCATTTGCTGGCCTTGATAAGGCTGGAGTTCCTACTGGCTTTACCGTTACTGATTCAACTGGAGCACTTGGAAGCCTCTATATAACTAACCGCCAGCCAATCCTTTCTGAGACTGAATTGACCTTAACCCAAGTCACAAAGACCGATAGCGGCGCTGCCAATATCTTTATCTCCCAGAAGCTCACCTCAGACTCCTCAGGCTTTAGCTATGCCCCGCTTGTCTCTTATGGCAAGGCTGGAGGCTGGATCCCTCTAGTAACTAGCTTGACCTACCTCAACTCTGAGCGTCTTCTAAGCGGTAATTACCTAGTAACAGCGATCATCAAGGTAGAATCTGAGGTTGAAACCATTGTAACCATCCCAGCTAGCGCTTCTGGCCGGGATCTTCTTCAGGCTCCAAGGCAGGTAATCACCCGCCTAGTTCTGAACCCAGGAAAGACCCAGATTTTATCCCAAGCAATAAATGTAGTTGAAAAGGGAGTTAAATAATGAACTCCCATTTTAAGTTTCCTCGCCGCGTCCGGATACACGGTGGGGAATGTGGTGCAGTAGCACGTGCATTGCATCACAAGGCGCAGAAAGGTGCCCTTACTCAGAATGAGCAAGTGTTCATAACTGATAAGAAGGCATTTCTGAGCCAAGCCGATCTAGGGAAAGCCCTTGGATCGACTTTTATTGAAAGGAAACAAATGTCTACAAAGACAACTCTCAAGCGCATTGCGCTTGTTGCAGTTTCTGCTTTGAGCTTTGGTCTCTTGACAGTAGTGTCAGTAACTCCAGCATCAGCCGCTGTCACTGGTTTGACAGCAAGCGTTGGTCCAAATGGAGAGACTTCACTTACTGTTGTCGGAGATACAACTACGGCAGCCGCTCTTGTAAAACTTGATGTCACCACAAATGACACCAGTTCCTTGTCGACCGCCAAGGGCCTTACAGGTGCAGAATCGATTACAGCAACTGTTTCGGTAGTGCCCACTTCGGTATCTGCCAAAACCCTTGCCGCTAATGGTGGTTCTATGGCTGATACCACGACTGTTCACACTAATACTGTTGGTAAAAGCGATCTCTCCATAATTGAGACGAAGGCACCTACATGTGGAGCTACGTCAGCGTCCTCAACAGGAACAGTCGCTGATTTCTCTTCAGCTGCAACACCTTGGTCCACAGAAGCGTCCAAATCTTCTAACACAAATCACGATACCACTGGAGCGACAGTGACTCCTGCAAATAATAATATTGCAGTATCTGATGCTGTTATTGGAGCCAATAACAATGGTTGTATCAACATGGATAAAACCAAACAACTTCAAGGCGTTCTATATACGAAGAGTTACTACGTAACAGTTTTCCCTCGTACAGGTGCCAATGTTGGAGATCAGGGTGCATACACTGTTTCATTCCAGTTAACTGATGGAGATGGAATCGTACGTGCGACTTCAACAGTAAAAATTGACTTCGTTACTACTGCCGCAAAGTCAGATGGCATTATAACTCTTGCTTCGGCAGGAACCTTCATAACAAGTGCAGCTCTGAATACATATGACACAGCTGCAGCAGGTACTACGGCTGCGTCTCCTTATGCCACCCTCACGCTAGAGAATCGTGACGGAGGTCTTATAAGGCTTGCTGATGGTACTGCACCTCAACCAACTGCATCTATTCAGTGGATTAGAACTGGTCAAGTAACCAGCGACACTATCGCGTTGACTGAAACAGATGACGGTGTATACGGAACAGACTTTGGAAGAGATTCCACAACATCGCCAGGTACTGGAACGCTTAGAGCATTTGATGGCATTTATGGCCTCAAGGCAAGTGCTTTGCCTACAGCAATTTCAGCAACCGGCAATACTTATCAATTCTGGGCCGGTTATGGAAATGCCACAATCAAGACTCTCGCTCTGACGATGGTTACAACAGCGGGTACCGCAACTGATGCTAATACCGATGTCTTGGTAACAGCAGCTGGTATGTCAACTTCCGATCAAGCTGTTTCTACCACTGCAACGCATACAAGAACCATACCGACTACAACTAAGTCAGCAACTGTTAAGGTCACAATGCAGACTTCAGGTAATGTGAACGTAGGCGCAGCTGATGTAACGGTAGTTCCTACTTGGGGTGGGGCTTATGGAACTGCTTCCGTAACTCCAGTTACAAGCACAACTGGAACTGTTTACACAACCGATGCTGAAGGTACCTTTACAGTTACCGTCACAAATGCAACTCCAATTGATGGTGCAAATGTTCTTCTAACACTATCTGGTGGGACCGCATTGGGTTCAGGAATAGTGAGAATTACCTTGACCTGGAAAGATCCAGTAGCATCAAGCATCTCTGTTGTAGATCCAATCTCTACTGTTGTAGTTAAGACTGCTTCAACAAACGTCACAACAGTGATTGTTAAGGATCAGTTCGGTAATGCAGTAGCTAACCAAGGTGTATCAGTCGGATTGGCTGTTACCCCAGCTCCTGCTGTTGCTTCAACAACACAGATTTCACCAATTACAACTGGTGCAAATGGAACTGCTACTTACTCAAACACAGGTGGAGCAGCGATAACTAAGGACACACTCACATTTGCTTGTGTACCTACTGCTTGTGGATCTAGCGCAACAATGGTTTATAACTATGCTGCGACAGTTCCTGCAGTTGCAACTCTAACTGCCTACTTCGACAGAACACTTGCAACAAGTGGAGCTACGCTAGTTCCAAGCACTGGTATTTATCAGTCTGGAACCACAACTCCTCTAACACTTACAAGTGCACGTAATCTGTCAAAGGATCTTGGATCATTTGCAGATACCACAACTGATGATTTCATCAACCTTCGCTTCTACGGCTTGGATGCAACTAGCCTTGCCGCAGAGGGTGCAGTTGTAACAGTAACTGCTGGAGATGGCGGTCATATCCTTGATGCCCTAGGACTACCAGTTAAGACACGTAATTTCCTAGTCTTATCAACTGGTTACACAGGAGCAATCAAGGTACTTGCTACCAAGACAGGTGCAATTACATTCACTGCTACATCTGGCGCTTCAACAGTAAGTGCTTCAATGTGGGTAGCTAATGCAACTGCCGATGCTCGTTTTATTACGGTGACATCAGCTGCAACTGGTACTGCTAACGGCACCGGTACTCCTGTAACTGTTAACGTAACTGATCGTTACGGAAACGCAGTATCAGGCGTTGCTCTTAATGTTGTTGCCTCAGGCGTTGGTTCGTTCATGGGTGGTGGAATTACCACTTCCTTTACAACCGATGCATCAGGAAGCTACACATTCCTTGCTAATAGCTTGGTCGATGCAGGTGGAGTTGGAACATTTACTGTCTCCAGCGGAACCACTTCTTCTATGACCGACAAGGCAGGTTATGTAGGAGCAACTGAAGTTGATGCCACACTTGCTGCAGGTAACTCATCTGCAACTAAGAGCATCACATTTGCTGCTGGCAGAAACGCTGCTACTTTAGCTGCTGAAGCAGCTACTGCTGCTGCTGAAGCTGCTGCTGATGCTGCTGCTGAAGCTATCGATGCTGCTAACGCTGCAACTGATGCTGCTAACTTATCTGCTGAAGCAGCAGATGCAGCAACAGTCGCCGCTGAAGAAGCACGCGATGCCGCTGATGCAGCAACTGCTGCTGTTGAAGAGCTTGCGACTCAGGTTGCCACATTGATGGCAGCTTTGAAGGCTCAGATCACAACCTTGGCTAACACAGTTGCCAAGATTGCAAAGAAGGTCAAGGCATAAAGTAGAAATACTTTAAGTCAGTAGTGCGACAGACCCCGAACGCCGTAAGGCGTTCGGGGTCTCGTCTTTAATCAAGGCTTAAGATACCTCCATGGCGAACTCGTCGCGTAAGTTATCAACGTCCAGCATTTACCTCATAACCCTCTCTGTTGTCCCAGTCTTTTTTCTAACTCACACAATAGATGTCTTTAATATTTCAAAAGCCTTACTTTTTATCGCATTAGTAGTAGGCACATTGGTACACTTTAAAATTTTGAATTCCAGGAGAACTTTCTCTAACTTTGAAAAAAAGGTATCGCTTATTTTACTTTTTCTAATTGGAGGAATTCTTACTACATCCCTTCTATCAGATACCACTTTGGCGCGAATGCTTTGGGGCTACCCTGGAAGAGCCAATGGACTTTTATATTACGGGGCTGTCTTTGTATCACTTTACATAGGTATGAGATTAACGCTTGAAGAGAGTTTTCCTAAGCGCTTAAAAAGGGCATGTAATTTCTCCTTCATAGTGGTAACGGCTTATTCGCTCATACAGTATCTTGGCTTAGATCCGATTGCATGGTCAAATTCAACTCAAATTATTGGAACATTTGGGAATTCAAACTTCATTTCGGCTTATCTGGGAGTAATCACCTCCTTTTACCTATTTCAATTTTTAGAGACAAGGAATAGTACGAGATATATTTTTTTAATACTTTCTCTAATTGCTGGCTTTCTTACAGTAGAAACAGATTCAATTCAAGGTATAGCACTCATAGCCATAGCAACGACAATTCTAATTTTGAGATATACCAAGCAACATGTCTCCATTAAGATCTTTCTTCTCTCACTAATTTCAACGATAATCTTCGGCTCTTTCTTCTTCATTTCATTTCTAGGCTTCGGCCCTCTTGGTGAAAGTCTCTATCAATATACCTTGAGATTGAGAATGGACTACTGGGCGATCGGAATTAAAACTGGATTAAATTGGCCGTTAACAGGGGTTGGAACAGATTCATATATTGAAGGCTTCAAACTCCTGAGAGATAGAGATTTTGTGGAGAAGTGGGGCCACACTTTAACTTCGGATTCGGCCCATAGCGTGCCATTGAATTTTTTAGCTAATTTTGGTTTTATTAATTTTGCCCTTTACTTAACCCTGTTAATAGTAATTTCTACCCTGGCTATAAAAGTATTGTTTGGAAGTCGACAGGTACGAAGTTTTGCTCCATTGGTGGCATTAATGTGGTCCGGAATGGTGATTCAATCTCTATTTTCAATAGAGCAGATTGGATTATCATCATTTCAATGGCTTTTAGGTGGAATTTTATTGAATGAGCAAATATTTGAGCCTATTGCAGTTAATAGAAAAATTAAAGAAGAGAGCGTTAGCAAGTCATTGGCAACCCCCAAGCGAAAGTGGTTTTATGAATTTAGAGGTGAAATTGCCCTAGCATCTGTAGTCCTTTCAACCTTTCTGCTATCTCCCATAATTAGAGAAGATATCAATTTAAAGAAGTTATCCCTCATCAGTAATAATCAAAGTAGTCTGATTGAGTTTTTAGATAGTAATGCAAACTCGTTTTCATATATAACTCGAGATGAGGTACGTAAAGGTGTTCGATTGAGCAATGCTCTATTAGATGCCGGGAGAGTCAGTGATGCAGAGACTTTCTTATTGAAAATGGTTGAAAAAGATCCTCAAGCCTTTGACGCCCTTGAGACTCTAGCTCGAATTCAAAACTATTCCTCCAGACCTCAGCAGGAGGTGTTCTATCGTAAGAGAGTAGAGAGAGTAGATCCCTGGAATTATGCTAATAGACTTGCTTTGGTGTCGGCATATATCTCACTTGGCAGAGTAAGTGAGGCTGAAAGTAGCGCAGAACTTTTATTGAAGCTGGCTCCAAATTCAACTGAAGCAGAATCAGCTACTGCATTAATTAGAGAAATCAAGGATAGATGAGATCAGAGCAGATTGGAATTGTTGGACTTGGTTATGTTGGCCTTCCTCTCGCAATCCATTTTGCTCAGAAAAATGCAAAGGTTCTAGGATTTGATATTGATATTAGTCGTATCAATCAATTAAGTAAGGGTGATTCACCTATTCCAGATGTATCATCCTCAAAGCTTCTACAATTTTTAGACTCTGACCATCTCTGCTTCTCAAGTGATCCTAATAAATTATCGGAATGTCAGATAATTATTATCTGTGTTCCAACTCCACTTAAGTCAAGTGGAGAAATTGAACTAACAGCACTTGAAGGAGCTGCAGATTTAGTAACAGAGTATGCTCCTAGTGGCGCTTTAATTATTAATGAATCAACTTCCTTTCCAGGTACTTTAAGGGAGGTCTTTCAGACTCGCCTCAAAGCCAAGAGAGGTAGCGAAGTCTTTTATCTAGCTACGGCTCCGGAACGAGTGGATCCAGGGAGCCACTTTGCATTTGAAGATATACCAAGAGTTGTAGGTGGCATTGACACTCTCTCAAGTGAGAAGGCGGTGAACTTCTATTCCCAGTTCTTTAAAAATGTCCATCAAGTCGCAACTCCTGAGGTAGCTGAAATGTCGAAACTTCTAGAGAATACATTTCGCCAGGTAAACATCTCTCTTGTTAATGAGATAAATGAGCTATGTCAAAGGGTCGGCATTGATACCCGCGAAGTTATAGCAGCTGCTGCTACTAAGCCTTATGGATTTATGAAGTTTCTTCCAAGTGCTGGCATTGGTGGTCATTGCATACCTGTTGATCCGGAGTACCTTCAATATTTTGCCAGTAGAAGTGGTGAGAGGTTAAAGGTTGTTAGCGCTGCCTCTGCTGTTAACGATGAAATGGGCGAGAGCATAGTTAGAAGAGTTGTCAGACATCTAGGTGGGAGTAACCCTCTAAGCGCTCTAATTTTAGGGGTTGCCTATAAACCTAATATCCCTGATATTCGCGATACTCCAGCAGAAGCTATTCTGCAGGCTCTAAACTCTCAAGCAGTCAGCGTTGATTGGCACGATCCATTGGTAGAGCAATGGCATGGTAAAAAAAGTAGTAGCTTGAAGGATAGGTCTTGGGAAGTGGGAATCGTTGTAACGGCGCATGATTTGCTTGATATTGAATTGGCAAAGACAAAATGTAACAAAATATTTGATTGTACCGGCAGATACTCTCACATACCTGAAATTGTTCAAATTTAGGAATGTGAATACAAGTGTATAAAAAAGTTGTAATCACTGGTGGATTAGGCTTAATTGGCTCACATCTTACAGAGCGGCTGGTAGATAAAGCTGCACTCATTGTCCTTTTAGATGATGGTTCAACTGGGCTAAAGAGCTACTTAGACCAACTTCCTTCCGGCTCTAATGTAGAGGTGGTCAGTGGGTCTATTGCTGATTCCAAGCTCGTGGATCTAGTTATGAAAGAGACAGAGGTTTGTTTCCACCTCGCGGCATCACTGGGAGTAAAGCGAATATTACAAGAGCCACTACTTTCTTATAATACAAATGTCCATGGCAGTGAGAATGTATTCTCATCAGCAAGCAAAAATGGCACAAAGGTATTTATGGCCTCAACCTCAGAAATCTATGGAAAAAATCCTCAGCAACCATTGGTTGAGAGCTCGGATCGCGTCTTAGGCTCCCCACTAAATATCCGCTGGGCATACTCTGAGGCAAAGGCGTTAGATGAATCCTTACTCCAAATGTACAAACAGGAGGAGTCCTTGGATTATGTAATTGGTAGATTCTTTAACACCGTAGGTCCAAGGCAGACTGGAAATTATGGAATGGTTCTTCCCAGGTTTGTTAAAGCTGCACTAAAAGGGGAGGCAATTGAGGTCTATGGGGATGGATCCCAGACCCGAGTCTTCTGTCATGTTAGAGATGCTGTTGAAGCGATTTTAGCTCTGATGGAAAATCCAAAAGCCAATGGAGAGGTATTTAATATTGGTGGAGAGGGTGAGATTTCTATAAATGAACTTGCCATTCGAGTCAAAGAGATTTCTGGCTCAAGCTCTTCTATAGAGCACATCCCCTACTCAGATGCCTATCCAGCAGGCTTTGAGGAAACTTTCAGGAGAGTGCCAGATACCAGCAAGTTAAGAGGTTTGACTGGTTGGAGACCTAGATTTGGATTAGATCAGATTATTAAGGATGTAATCGAGTTTGTAAGAGCTGTAGATTAGTTTTGTGATTCATATCAGGGGCCTAATAGCGCTCTTTATCATCGCCTCCCTTTTTCTTTCAAGTACTCCAGCTCTAGCAGTTGAGAAGAATTTAAAGTTAGATGTAGTGGAAGTTACTTGGCCTGGAGCCAAAGCCAAAGTGACAAGTAAAGATGATGTGGCAAATTCAATTGTGGGAAGTGTGACCTCATCATGGAGAAGTTTTACTTCTATTACTGGAGGGGGAAACCAAGGCCTTAACATCGAATTAGGAGAAGTTCTTCCAGGAGTACTCCGCTTAAACACGGCAATGTCCTGCGGAAGTACAAACTTCACCTCTTTGATGCAGAGCATTAGAGCCACTCTCTACACTTCACTAAAGATAGAAGAGACTAAAAATCGCTCAATGGTAGTTCTTGCTCCAAACCATGGCTGTATCTGGACTGGTAGAGCCACACTTGGAGATGGGAAAGACTTTAATGGCTCGATGGTGCTCCAAGATACCTCAAGCCCTTTTGTTTTGGTTCACGAGATAGGCCACTTACTTGGGCTTGGCCATTCGAATCTCTTACGCTGCTCTAATGGAGCAAGCGATGGTCCATGGAGCTCTACCTGTCGCGGTATTGAATATGGCGGAACCGTTGATGTTATGGGCAATGTTGAAACCGATGGCCCGCTCTCGATTTATCATCAATGGCGATTGGGCTTAATTAATAACGCAGATGTGCGCCAATCTTGGGTGAGTGAAAATATTGAGTTAAGTGCGATAAATGCGCCAGGGGGATTAAAAGGGATATTTCTCCGCGATGGCCAGGCAACCTATTGGGTTGAATATCGTCGCCCTAGCTCTAACCAGAGCTTTAATCCGGGATTAGTTATCTATCGCTCTGATCCACCACCCTTTCAATTTATCGATACACCTCTTACAGATGAAGTGATAGTAGGCAGCCCTGGATTAGGGATTACCACCGATATGTGGATGCTAAATCTTGATACTTATAACTACTCACAGAGTGGACGAGCCACTGGCTCAATGACTTTAGCGGCCTCTAAGAGCGCAACTTTATTTACTGGAAATATCACTTTATCCTTAAGAGCAACTACAGATAGCGATAAAGTAATGGTGGCTATAACTCGAAAGAGTGATATGAGCCCCCCGCCTACCCCGGTTATAAAAGATCCAAGGAGATGGGGATCACCTGATGCTGAGATTTTAGAGTCAGGTTTTGAAGATCGCGAGAGCACCATTTCAGAGTTTCAATTAAAGATTGCAGGACAGGGCGAGCAGATCTTAAATACTGGTAGCGATGGAACAGTCGCCACGTATCTAGATCCTTTTAATAATCGCAAGGCGCTGCGAGTAAAGGATCTTCCAGAGGGTGACTTTGAATTCTCTATCCGCTCTAAAGATACCTGGGGAAATATCAGCCCCTGGTCTAACCCGGTTAAGGCGCTAATAGATCGCAGTTATCCATTAGTTGGCCGTGAGATAGCTGTTACTGAATTTAGTAAGGATCGTCTAGGGATAGGACTAACCTCCTTTAGCGATAAAGGAAGCGGCCTCTGCCAAACTGCCATCGTTAACGAAGATGGCTGGGTGCTTCAAGCTACACAAGAGAGCCAGAGACCATCCCTTAATATGGCTTTAAATTCTCTTGTTTCAGCAAGATTTGAAACCTTTGACTGCCTGGGAAATGGCGTT
>Ga0315902_10014245_pt1 | contig 10231 bp, 9 predicted proteins | sample LakEriMetagenome_9_FD_203523 | JGI IMG/M metagenome (GOLD analysis project Ga0315902, IMG submission 203523) | Freshwater fungal communities from buoy surface, Lake Erie, Ohio, United States - Buoy 12 MA117 | ecosystem: Environmental > Aquatic > Freshwater > Lake > Lake biofilm | place: USA...
ATTGATCAACTACAGATGGATCTTCACCCCGTACTTTTTGAGAGTTTCTAAAAAGATCTGGGTTTTCTCGTAATGCTTTTAAATCGATCATATGAAAGTAGCCTACCGATTACTTTGCTTGGGGATAGGAACCTAGAAAACGAATATCCTCACAAATTTGTTTTAAGCCAGCTAATGCTGCACTTATTGGCTTATCTTCAATATGGCCTTCGGCATCAATAATGAAGTGGTAGTGGCCAAGTTGGGATCCGGTGGGCCGACTTTGAATAAAGGTTAGGTTGACCTGATGTTTTGCAAACTCATTTAAAATCTCAAGTAAAGCACCGGCATGATCAATTGCGATAAATACGGCAAGTGATGTCCGGTCCTTACCAGTAGCACCTACTTTTCTTCCTGGTTTTTCAACCACCACAAATCTTGTTACTGCCGCCTGGTTGTCACCAATATCTTCATTGATGATCTTTAAATTGTAATTTTTTGCAGCATTTACTCCAGCTATCGCTGCCTCATAATCTTTATTTGCTAAACCTTTTGCAGCAGCTGCAGTTGATGGGGTTTCAATAATCTGCGCAGTTGGATAATTCTTAGCAATAAAGGATCGGCACTGTGACTCTGCGTGAGGATGGGTAGCAATTGATTTAATATCTTTTGGATCTGTTCCTGGCAAGGTTAGTAAAGCAAATGAAACAGGAAGTGTTATCTCTTGGGTAATTACTAAGGGCTCACCACTTGCTAACTCATCTAAGGTTCTTGCCACTACACCTTCAACTGAGTTTTCAATTGGCACTAAAGCTTTTTGACAATCACCTTTTCTTACCGCATCTAATGCAGCTGTCACATTGGCATAGGCAATTAACTGATCATTTGGGGCTGCAATTTTTTGTAAGGCGGCTTCGGTGAATGTACCGACCGGTCCTAGGAAGCCGTACTTAATTGACATGGGTTAAGGGTAGCCGAGGATCTTTCTTGCTCGTGCCGGATAATCTGTAATTACCGCCTTAACACCCAAATCCTGGCAAAGTTTTAAATCGTCCTCATTGTTTACTGTCCAAACCATTACCTGCTTGCCCTTTCGCATTTGATTTAAGACAAATGAGTGATTTGATCTAATTATTTCGATATTTGCTGCAACTAGATCAGTTGGATTAAATCTGGCTAAAAACTTTTTACTAACCAAGTAGCCGCTCTTGTATGAGCTCTTTTTGTTTCGCAGGGTTGCAAGAAGAGAAAATGAGATAAGAAATATCTGTATACCACTCTGGTCTATCTCTTTGCTTTTGTTTTTAAGTAATTTATGAACCGCTCTTTCAATCTCACCACCTGTTGGTACTGGATGTTTTGATTCAATAACCAAATCCTTCTTACTCTTTATCGCAAGATCTAACAGCTGCTCTAACTTGAACGGATTTATAGCCTTCTTTAATTGGTCATAATTTGTATCGGCAATCTTTAAATCTAATTTTGATAGCCGCTTGGCATCCTTATCGTGGTAGCAAATAATCTGCTTATCTTTAGTTAACCGCACATCACATTCAAAACCATCGCATCCTTGCTCGATCGCTGCAAGATAGGCAGCCTCTGAGCCTTCAGCAAATTCTCCAGATGCACCTCGGTGGGCATAGATTCGCATGATTTGCCCGCCCTTTCTTTTTCAAAGTAAATATGTGGTGAGATTGGCTCTATGAAATGGCAGTTTAACTCCTTTGCACAAACCGATCTTGGTTTAGTGCGCGAAGGTAATGAGGATTCAGCCTTAAGTTGCGCAAATTTAATTGCAGTTGCAGATGGCATGGGCGGACACGCTGGAGGTGAGGTGGCATCTGCTATTGCGATTAACTCTTTAACAGATTTAGTGCCATTACTTTTAAATGAAAATGTTGATCTTGATTCTAAAGAGGATCTATTTTTAAACATTACCCATGAGATAGATCAAAAGATCTTAGATAAAAGCAAAGCCCAGCCCGAGTTATCTGGAATGGGAACTACCTTAACTGCTCTTAGTATTTTAGATAACAAGATTGAATTACTTCATATTGGAGATTCAAGGTGTTACCGCTACCGTGATAACAAATTAGAACAGTTAAGTTATGACCACACTGTTATGCAGGAGTTGCTAGATCAAGGCCGGCTTACCCCACAAGAAGTCTTTGATCATCCGCAGCGATCCTTACTCACCCAAGCTTTAATGGGAGATTCAGGTCTTGATCCAATTCTGCTCACCTTTGAAATTAAAAAAGGTGATCAGTTCTTATTATGTAGTGATGGCTTAACAAATGTTTTATCTGATTATGAGATAAGTAAGATCATTGAGGCAAATGATGCTGATCTAATTCCACAAGCATTAATCAAAGAGGTTAGATCAAAGGGAGCACCAGATAACATCACAATTATTTGGAGTGAATTAACCGCTGAAAAACAATCTGTTGGGGTTAAAAAGTTAGGGGCAGCTAATGAATAGCCCAATAAATAAGTTATCAAATGATAGATACACAGTCGGTCAAATGATTGGCACTGGCGGCATGGCAGATGTTTACATTGGAGTGGACACCAGATTAAACCGTGAGGTTGCAATAAAAGTTTTGAGGCGAGATTTAGCAAAGGATCCGGCCTTTGTGGCTAGGTTTAAAAAAGAGGCGTTAGCTGCTGGTGGTTTAAATCATCCAGGAATTGTCGCTGTTTATGACTCAGGAGAGGAAAATGATTCTCCCTATATTGTGATGGAGTTAATCTCTGGAATTACTCTGCGTCAATTAATGCAAGATGGTGAGATCTCAAAGAGTAAATCACTTGAAATTATTAAAGGAATTTTGCAAGCACTTGATTACTCACACAGTAAGGGAATTGTGCACCGGGATGTTAAGCCTGGAAACATAATGATTACCGACTCAGGGGATATTAAGGTAATGGATTTTGGTATTGCAAGAGCTACCGATGATATTGGCGCAACTATGACTAGTACCTGGAATGTAGTTGGAACTGCGCAGTACCTATCTCCTGAGCAAGCAACTGGTGAGGTTGCAGATGGCAGAAGTGATCTCTACTCACTCGGTTGTGTGATGTATGAGTTACTAACTGGAAGGCCTCCCTTTACCGGAGATACGCCAGTTTCAGTTGCCTATCAACATGTATCTGCGCCAGTTACACCAGCCTCACAAATTAAGCCAGCTTTAGATTCCAATATTGATCGAATGCTTGAGGTTGTTCTTGCTAAGGATCCATCAAATAGATATCAGGATGCTAAAGCAATGTTGGCAGATATTGAGCATGTAATAAAGGGTGAGCCAGTTACCACCAAGATTAAAAGAGTAATTCCCCGCCGAAAGTTAATAACCACAATAACCTTAATCGCCACATTGATTGCAGTAGTTACTGCGGGTTACTTTATTTCCTCACCAGATAGCGCGACATTAAAGGTGCCAAATGTAGTTGGCTTAACCGAAGATGAGGCAAGGGCGTTATTAAAAAACTTTAATGTAAATATTGAGCGAGCACCAGATGCAAAGATTCCTATTAATAGAGTTGCATCCCAGCTACCACTTGCAACCGCAGATGCTGCAGCAGGAAGTAGCGTCACTCTTACTATTTCAGAGGGGCCAGGAAATACCACTGTCCCAGTTGGTTTAATTGGCTTATCCCTTGAAGAGGCCAGATCTAAATTATCCTCTGCTGGCTTACTTATCTCACAAACTATTGCAGTTGATTCAGATCAAGCACCTGGAGTAGTAATAAGTATTAATCCACAACCTGGCACCACAATTACTGCAGGTAGTGGCGTTGTTCTTGAGATTGCAAGTGGCAATGTGCAAGTGCCTTCATTGGTTGGTTTAAATGAGATTGGCGCTAAGACGGTTTTAACTCAGGCAGGATTTTTAATTCGAGAGTTCACAGCCTTTGATCCAAGTAAAGCACTTGGTGAGATTTTAGCTCAAGCACCTGAGGCAGGTGCGACAAAAACAATTGGCAGTATTGTCACAATTACAGTAAATAAAAGTTCATAGATTTGTCTCTCAGTTAAGCACAAGGCACAATCTAAGTTGAATTTTACCATACCGGTTATGGGTAAATGATCTGAGAAAAGTGGTTTCCACCGTATATTAAGAGCATGAGAGTGCCCCTGGCTTCAAGCGGTCTTCGAGATTCAGACATTGCCTTAGTTAATGAGGTGTTGCGGTCCGGGCATTTAACAATGGGGTCTAAAGTTAAAAACTTTGAAAGATTAATGTGTGAGTATTTAAAAGTTAAGCACTTTGTTATGGTAAATTCTGGATCTTCCGCAAATTTGCTTATGCTTGAAGCGCTGCTTAGACCCACAAAATCCAAACCTAAATTACATGCCGGAGATGGGATTCTTGTTCCGGCAATTGCCTGGCCCACAACTATATGGCCGGTTATTCAGTTAGGTTTGATACCCTTGTTTGTCGACATTGACCCAAAAACTCTTGCAATTGATTTAACTAAGGCTCAACAATTGATTGATGAATCCAGAATTCCTGTGGCAGGATTGTTTCCAATTCATCCGCTGGGCTATTCAATACCCCCAAGTCATCTAGATTCATTTGTTGCACGAAATAATTTAATTCTAATTAACGATGTGTGTGAATCACTAGGCAGTTGGAATGAGGGCTTACATGCAGGTACTAGCGGTACTGCAGGCTCTTTCTCGTTCTATTTCTCTCACCACATAACAACTATGGAAGGCGGCGGCATAGCTACGAATGAATCTGAGCTAGCTGATGATCTTAGATCTATGAGGTCTCATGGTTGGTCCCGTGATCGCTCAGATGTTAAAGAGTGGACTGCTGAAATTTCAGATACCGACTCAAAGTTCTTATTCGTGTCCACAGGCTACAACGTTAGACCCATGGAAATTCAGGCAGTAATTGGTTCGGCTCAAATTCAAGACATAAGTAAGTTCGTTAAACGACGTCGTGCCATAGCAAGAAAAGTTAACGCATCGTTATCTGGCACAGATTTGAGTATAATTGGTAAAGAGAGTTTATCCGGTGAATCGGATGAAGAATCTAATTCATGGATGCTTATCCCGATATATGTATCAGGTAATGCTGCAAATCAGAGAAAACGATTAATTCTGGAAGCGCTAGAATTAAATGGCATAGAGACTCGCCCGGTTTTAACCGGTAATTTCCTCGCACAGCCGGCTATACAGAGAATAACCCGGTATGCAATTGAATCGAAGGCTTTTACGGCGGCACAAGACATCACAGATAATGCATTTATGGTTGGAGCTCACCATGATCTCACTGATGACCAAGTAGATTTCTTATGCCAGTCACTCAGAAAAATAGCGCTAGAAAAGTTGGTATGAGATCTAATATCGATCTTGAAAACACAATTGAAGTAGTTATTGCAATTCCATCTTATAACGAAAACGCATCACTCCCTCTACTTATTCAAGCCCTATCACCCACTCTGTCTGCGAAGGATGCTGTACTTATATTAGATGACAGTTCAAATGAAGTTTTTGCCGCAACCAAACTAGCGGTGGTAGCTGCATTTAAAAACTCTGAGGGCTTTTTAATCTTTTCACACTATAGAGGGAAGTCTGGAAGAGGTGCAGCCGTTAGAAGAGGAATGAAACTTAGTTTTGAGCACTATTCAAAATTCAAGTACTTTATAGAGTGTGATGCTGATGGTTCGCATCGAGTTGAAGACATTGTTAAATTAAAAGACTCTCAATCTAATTGTGATTTGCTAATCGGTAGTAGATACCTCGCTGAAAGTGAGATAAAAGGCTGGCCTTTACAGCGTAAAATATTTTCGAAGATTCTTAACATCGTTATTCCCTTTGTTTTACGAATTCCTGTTAAAGATATTACAAACGGCCTACGCCGTTATTCACCAGAAGCTATCAAGCAAATTCTTTCGCTAGAGCCGATTAACAAAGGATTCACATATCTTTCTGAACAAGCTTTCATAGTTCAAAGTAAGCGACTTACGATATGTGAAACTCCAATAGTTTTTGCTAACAGAGTTGCAGGAAATAGCACTGTTACATGGAATGAAGTTTTGGTTTCCATAAAAGGCATCATGTCCTTAATTTTTCTCAAAAAGAGGTTGCGAATTAATGACTAGTATTTTTGCTACTGGCGTTTCTGGAACGATTGGGAAGCACTTTAAAAATCAGGTTTTAGAAATTGACTGCGATCTTAAGAATTCTAAACTGTCTCCAATACCTATTATTAAAAAGGGAGATTTTGTTTTACACGCGGCCGCGGTTGTAGGCCCCTTGAATGTAGCTAAAGACCTAACTACTTCTTATAATGTAAATGTTAGGGCGTCACAAATGCTAGCCGAAATCGCCAGGAACAGTGGAGTTGCTAAATTTATCTATGTATCTACGGCTCATGTTTATGCGCGCTCTGATTCATTATTGACAGAAACAAGTTTAACGGTGCCTAGTAATGTTTATGCCGAACAAAAACTTGAAGCTGAAAAAGAAATCTCTTTGATTTTTCAAGACTGTCTGGAAAAGCTTTGCATTGTAAGAGTTTTTAGTGTGCTTGATTGGGACGTCGCTGAATTTACGCTTGGTGGTGGAATAAAGAAATTAATTTCTGATGATTCAGACTTTAAACTGAATTTCGTTGACGACATTCGTGATTTTCTAACCCCATATTCAATTGCTAATTCTTTAATATCTATCACAAAAGAGGCTCTTCTTACTGGAATCGTGAATTTATCTACAGGGGTAGGGTTAACCGTGAAAGATGCAGCCAAGATAATGCTTGAAGGAAGTGGCTATAAGCTTCCCGCGAATAGGATTATTTCTGGCAATTCGGATTACCCACATGTTGTTGGGGATAATTCCAAACTTAAGGCAGCACTGCCCGATTTAAATCTGAAATGGAGTCCTTCAAGTTTGCTAAATCCTAACAATTAAATTGCACTAGCTGGTTAAGATTTAAAATAAGCTTTTAGTGAGGAAATATTTAGTGATCGTAGAAAATATGCCGATAAATATGATGCTAATAGAAGGATAGAAATATCTCCAATAAGTTGAAAAAGTGCAAAAACTATTTGAATCTTGTTACTCAATCCACCAAATGACAGCCCAATTCCAATACTACCCCAAAGTGAAATGAAATAAACCGTTACCCATAAATACTTTTTAGTTGCATTGTTCAATCGGAAAATTAAAAATCCGCCGAAAGCTAGAAATACCAAACGATAGTCATAGTTGAATCCAACGAGAAAGCAGCTTAAGAAAATTAGAGAGGACCAGCCAAGGGCTATTTCCGATGTGCTTGAACTCCCAAAGTTGAACTTGGGGGAGAGGATCGAGACGTGATCGTGCGAAGTTTTCGTAAACAAGTAGGTAAAACTAAACGTTATTCCAATGCCAATTAGAATCCATACGACTTTATCAATATAAATCCCGATCTCATCAAAATACCAGGAAAACACCCCGGTTCCGAATTGCGCCCTCCCCCCGGCTGGAATTTTCTTAATCCTTGCTAAATCTAGAACAACACTTAGTGCTGTAATTGTAGTTATTGGTATGAGTACGTAATAATTTTTTTTGTTTATATGCAAGAATACAAGAATTAGTAATAAAAATAAAGTATAAAACTTCAATAGTGTTACACCAAATATTATTGTTATACTCAAAAAAAATTGTTTCCTGGCATATAACCACGCTGAAAGTATCACTAGAATAAAAATAATTATGTCGATATTAGCACGCTCAAACAAAAGTGATATAGCGGGAGAACAAATAATTAGGCTAATTACTATCAATGCCTTTTTAAAATTGTTTATTGATATATAAGTAATTGCTCCAATTAATGAGCTTGAAAATATCAATAAAACCCAGGCATAAAAAGTGGTATTGGAAGAAGGAAGACTCAGATATTTCCCGAAGACGAGTAGTGGAGAACCATATATATAACTGCAAGTCAGATACAGCTCATTTAAAGAGCTACTTGGATCGGCAGATTTTGCACATTCAATACTTTCTAAGGTAGCTTTTAAATCAACAAAGTTTGGGAGTCTTTGGTTGGCTAATTTTACAAGTGGCCAATCCAATAAATAATTCAAATAAGTAAGCAGGTTAGAAATCAAGATCAATACAGCAAGATGTTTTCTATTGCCACGCATGAGACTTGTTGTTTTCATGATCAAGTGTATCTTAAGATCGCAGAACTACATTGTTTCTAGATGGGTTTTGGAAGCCTTCAAATAGCAGTAATACTATTAATAACAACTGGAGATAATCCTTCAGATCTTGTGCGAGCGCCCTTATCCCCACAAATCTCAAGCCAATTTCCAATCATCTGATAACCATGTTCAGTTAAAACTGACTCTGGGTGAAACTGAACACCACAAATTGGTAATGTTTTATGTTGAACTGCCATCACAACACCAGACTCTGTTGCACCTGTTACCTCAAGTGAGTCCGGCAAGGTATCTCGTTCAACAGCAAGTGAGTGATATCGGGTGGCAGTAAATGGGGATGGGATATTTTCTAAGACAGATTTTGCCTGGTGGGTAACAACTGAGGTTTTGCCATGAAGTAACTCAGGTGCTCTTGAAACAGTTGCGCCATATGCAACTGCAATCGCTTGATGTCCAAGACATACGCCAAGGAGTGGAATCTTTTTTTCTGCGCAGTACTTAACTAACTCAACACTTACCCCAGCAGACTCTGGTGTGCCAGGTCCTGGTGAGATTAAGACACCGTCGTACTTATCAGCCTCACCCACCTTGATGGCATCATTTCTTACCACTGTGCACTCTGCCCCTAACTGCTGCAGATACTGAACCAGGTTAAATACAAAGGAGTCGTAGTTATCGATTACTAAGATTTTGCAGGCTGTGGTGCTCATGGGCTAATTGTGTAGTAATCTGCTGCCATGCCGAAGTCAAAGGTGCGCGATAAGGTCCGCAAACAAAAGAAGGTCATCCAAGAGGTGGAGCAGTTTGCCGCCGAAGATGAGAAGTTAGAGTCTCCAAGCTGGCTTGCCCCAGTTATGGTGGCAAACTTCATCTTTGGGCTGATTTGGATCGTAGTCTTCTATATAAGCGGCACCGCCTACCCGATTCCTGGCATTGGAGCCTGGAATATGTTGGTTGGTTTTGGCTTTGTTGGTATTGGTTTCTCACTAGCCACCCGTTGGTACTAATTACATCACTGTAATTCTCCACACGGTGGATAAGTGTTGTGGATAACTTTTGAGGCAAATAATCCAACCCCTCACCTACCCTTAACCCGTGCTCGCTCTCATTGCCTATCTACTAACTGCTGTTGCAGTTGGAATCTTTTCTTATCGAGGCTTTGAGTTATATAAAAAAATATCCTCAGGCCAAAGTGATCCATCTCGATTTAGCAATAAAACTCTTCGATTAAAAAATATGTTGGTGGAGGTTTTATCCCACACTAAAATGCTTAACTTCACTGTAACTGGCATCGCACATTGGTTTGTAATGATTGGCTTTGGCGGCTTACTTGGCACATTAATTACCGCATACGCTCAATTAACAAATCCTGATTGGCACTTGCCAATCATTGGACAATTTGTAGGGTATGAATTTTTTGTTGAGTTTATTGCAGCCGCCACTGGTGTTGGCATAGTTGCCTTAATTGGAATTAGACAATTTACCAGGATTTTTAGAAAGGGAAGACAATCTAGATTTTTTGGTTCAGGAAATAAAAAAGCTTATTATGTGGAAGCAACTATTTTGGCAGTGGTCTTTTGTGTTATAGCCCTTCGTGGCTTAGAGGGTGCACTTTTAAGTATTGATAGTTGGAGTTGGCATTACGCAATCTCATACCCAGCAGTTTTATTTTTTAGCAATTACTCAATTGGTGAGATTGAGAACTTAATTCAAATAGTTGCCTTTATCAAAATTGTAGTTTCGATGACCTGGTTTATTGTGGTTGGAATAAACCTAACGATGGGAATTGCTTGGCATAGATTCTTAGCTTTCTTTAATATCTACTTTAAGAGAACACCAGGCAAAGTGAATGCACTAGGGCCATTGCCGGTGATGCTTTCCCACGGCAAAGAGATTAATTTTGAAGATCCAAAAGAGGATGATGTTTTTGGGATAGGAAGCGCAGCTGATATATCTTGGAAAGGTCTTCTTGATATGTCTACCTGCACAGAGTGCGGAAGATGCCAATCCCAATGCCCAGCCTGGCACACTGAAAAACCACTATCGCCAAAGCTTTTGATTATGGCGATGCGAGATCATGCTTTAACCAAGGTTG
>Ga0315902_10014247_pt1 | contig 10231 bp, 9 predicted proteins | sample LakEriMetagenome_9_FD_203523 | JGI IMG/M metagenome (GOLD analysis project Ga0315902, IMG submission 203523) | Freshwater fungal communities from buoy surface, Lake Erie, Ohio, United States - Buoy 12 MA117 | ecosystem: Environmental > Aquatic > Freshwater > Lake > Lake biofilm | place: USA...
AAGCTCCTCTACAACTTATTTTATTCTGTACTTAATATTGAATTTAATCTTTGGTCTTGGGTTCGTAACATGGCTAAATACGGTGACTTCTACCTCAAACTAGAAATTGCTGAAAAGTACGGTGTTTATAATGTAATTCCTTTCTCGGCTTATAATATTATCCGTGAAGAAGGTTTCAATCCACACAATCCTCAAGAGGTTAGATTTAAATATGATCCTAATGCAACTTTAGCATCATCTACAGGATATAGTTCTATCAAGAATACAGACACAGGTATTTGGTTTGATAACTTTGAGATGGCACACTTTAGATTGACAGGCGATGTTAACTACCTTCCTTATGGTAGATCATATTTAGAGCCTGCTCGTAAGTTATTTAAGCAGTATGTATTGATTGAAGATGCGATGTTGATACATCGTATTGTTAGGGCTCCTGAACGCCGTATATTCTATGTAAACGTAGGTGCAATTCCTCCAGGAGAAGTTGATAACTACATGCAGAGAATGATTCAGAAGATGAAGAAGACACCTCTTATGGATCCAAACACAGGCAATTATAACTTAAAATACAATCAACAAAACCTATTAGAAGACTTCTTTATCCCAGTACGTGGTAACGATACTTCTACAAAGATAGATACAGCAAAAGGTCTTGATTATAATGGTATTGAAGACGTTGCTTACTTCCGTGAGAAGCTATTTGCTGCTCTTAAAATACCTAAGGCTTTTATGGGCTATGAGAAAGACTTAACTGGTAAAGCAACACTTGCGGCTGAAGACATTCGTTTCGCTAGAACTATCGAGAGGCTTCAAAGAATTATTATTAGTGAATTAACAAAAGTCGCTTTAGTACATTTATATGCTCATGGATACACAAATGAATCAGCTGCTAACTTTACACTATCTCTTACTAACCCTTCAATTATCTACGATCAAGAAAGGATAGCACTCTTTAAAGAGAAGATTGATCTTGCTAAGCAAGCAATGGAAGGAAGTCTACTTCCAAGAGACTTTATCTATGATAAAATCTTCCACTTCTCTGAAGATCAATATGCTGAACTTGAAGATATGATTATTGAAGACAAGAAGAGAGAGTTTAGATACGCGCAAATACAAGAAGAAGGAAATGATCCTGCAGAATCAGGCCAAGCTTATGGTACACCTCACCAAATAGCTAGCTTGTATGGTGGAAAAGAAGACTCTGTCTTGAATGTACCTTATGGGTATGATGAGAAAAAGCCAGGTCGTCCTAAATCTGTAACCTCAATTATTGGTACAGACAACTCAAGATTCGGTCGTGATCCAATTGGTCAAGCTGCATACAATAAAGATGCTGAAACAGGTGAGAATGATATGGATGTGAATTACAAAGGAGGTAGCCCTCTAGCTCTTGAAAGTACAATGGCAGAACTATTGAGATATAAAGGTATGTTAGGTAATGTGTCTAAGAAGTTTGGGTCTAGAAAAACTAAGTTATTCGAGGAGTCAGATCTTCTAAGTGAGGACAATATAAAGGATGGTTTAGACTAGATATATAGATATTTATTAAAAGCGGACTCGTATAAAAAACTATGGCAATAAAACATTCAAAATATCGTAATACCGGTATTTTATTCGAATTATTAGTTAGACAAACAACGTCTGATTTAATAAACAATCAAGACTCTAAGGCAGTTAAGATCCTCAAAAGATACTTCACTAACACAGAGCTAGGAAAAGAATACAGCCTTTACAGCACATTTTCTGCTAGCCCTACACTATCTGAAGCTAAGGCAGAGATACTTATTTCTACTATTTTAGAGCAATATAAGAAGCTTGACTTCGAAAAGATAAACAAATTGAAGTATAATTTGATCAAAGAGATCAAGAATAACTACGATCTGGATAACTTCTTTAAGGCAAAAGTAGACAATTATAAGCCTTTTGCTTCCATTTATACTATATTCGAGTCCCAAAATGCTAAGTCTATTGACACAAAGCAAGTCCTTTTGAACAAAATTAACCTTCTAGAACATCTTACCGCTAAAGATATGACAGATTCTAAGGCTCCTAAGTCTTTGGTTGAGGAGTTTATGAAAGAAGACAAGGAAATTAGGCTATTGGCCTATAAAATACTTGTTGAGAAGTTCAATAACAAGTACAAAGACATGTCTGAAAGACAAAAAGAAGTGCTAAAAGAGTACATCACTAACGTTTCAGATACAAAGAACCTCAAAGAGTACTTGAATAGCCAATTAGAGACTATCAAAAACGAATTAACTACATTAAAAGAGTCTACAAAAGATCCGGTTGTTAAAATCAAGCTAGAAGAGGTACTTAAATTCATCAAACCGATTAAAGAAAACCAATCGATTAAAGATGAAGTGATTACAGGTATCCTCCAGTATTGTGATTTAATTGACGAGCTTAAAAAGGCTTAATAATGAAGAGCTTCAACAACCAATTTGCTACTCAGAAACTACGCCAAGAGACTAGTATGACTGGTACAGGAGCTACTTTTACTCCTGGGACTGGTGAACAAATGGCTACTAACAAGGCGTTCAAGAAAAAGACAAAGAAAGAAGTAAAAGATGTTGAACCAAAGCTAGCCGCTGGTAAAGCTAAGATATACATGAAAGATAAATGGGGTTGGAAAGATGCCCCATCTATACCTAACCGCCCATCAAAAGGTGGTTTTATCTACAAACAACTATTTGAAGAGCTAAGTGATGCTATTAGTGAGGCTAGTGTTCCTGAAAACATAGCTAAGTTTGCTAAAAGAAAAGGTGCAACTAGTATAGTTAACACTATAGCTAATTGGGCAGAGAAAGCTGGTAAAAAGATTGTTGGCGGTACTGCAATAGGAAAGAATTATAATACATTAGTTCTAGATCTAACTCACCAAGGTAGTGAAATCTATATCAATCTAGATACCGATACTATAGAAGTTAATGGTCAGCCAGTTAAAAGCTATGATGATTTTACTTCAGCTATACAATCACAAGATAAAAGTCTAAACGAGAGCTATTCTAAGTTCAAGACTGAGACTAAGACTAGAGGTAAGTCTGATCAATTCCATCAAGCAGTAAGAGAGGTTAGAAAGAAGGTTCAAGAGATCAACAGACTATTTGAATATGTGAGCCGCCTCAAATCAGAACTATCTGAAGGTGAAGGTGGTCTTAAATATAAAGTACATACAGAGAAAGCCCTTGCCAAAATCAAGGAGTTGGTTGCATCACTTAATCAAAACGTAAAAAAGTTTAAGTAATGGCAAAGTCAAAGAACGCCGGTGGTTCTGTAAAGATCAGTTTCGGCAAACGTAAAAAAGGTAGATCACAAAAGAGCTTCAACAAACATGATAGGTCAGAGAAAAACTATCGTGGACAAGGAAGATAAATATTTATTAGTATGACAACAATCGAATTATACCGTAAACATAAGGCTGGTGAAATCGGCCGTGACCGCTTCTTGTATGAAGTTCGCCGTGATAACAAACTTCCTTGGGTAACTAACACTACATCTTATGATGACGCGGTTAAGATCCTCAAGAACAAAGGGATCATCAGTGAAATGGACCAGAATGTAGCTACAGACAAGGCGGTTGATGTTGTAAACCCGTACTTCTTGAAAAGAGGAGTCAATAAGTTGTTGAGTAAAGAAGAAGAACTCACTAACGATTCATATATTAAGGCTCTAAACAAGGCTGCTAAGGCACTTCAAAAGAATCCTCATGCTTTCGATGACGAGATGTTCGCTAACAACGAAGACGTTAAGAAGGCAGATGAAAAGCTAGAGATGGAAGATGTTAAGAAAGGCAACTTGAATGATAAGAAGAACGAGATGAAGAAGGTTAAGGTTAAGTCTTTGAAAGAAGCCGCACTCGAAGAGCTTACTAATTCTCTTAAAAAAAAAGAGTCGATTAACGAAGACCACCACTGGTATCACACAGTAGGGTCAGAAGTACATACGCCAGAAGGTCCTGGTACAGTTAAAGAGATTGTTGGAGGAACACTCACAGTTGAATTGAAAGATGGTCAATTAAAAGACTATCAGATCAATACTATTGACCACCACACAAAGAAGGCTCAAGAAGAGGCTACTATGTATTTTAAAGATGAGCCTGCAGACCAAGATAAGTATCAAATTAAGAAAGACCTTTCAGGAAAGATTGTACAAGCTGTAAATTCAGATGGAGTAAAATTCAGTATGAATGATGAAGCTATTACTAAAGATACAAATACTAGAATTAAGATTGCTGGTTTTGAAGAGACTCAAGGAAAAGTAATGGCTAAGTATAATACTGGCATGTTCTTTACTTCTATTGATATTGATGGTCTAGAAAAGCCTAAAGATATGAGATTCTCTCATCCTTTTGGTGGTAGTACTGTTACTGAAAAGATTAAAGAGTACATGGACAAATTCAAAGGTGATAAAGAAAAGATGGGTAAGTTGAAAAAAGCTCTTCAAAAAATGAAAGAGGCTGTAAAGTTTCATGCCGGAGGAGAAGTTATCTTTACAAAAGATTCTGATGCAGCAGGATATGAAGCTGATTTAAAAAATGCTGGAGTAAAATACAGAAAAGAAAAAGTATCATAATGTCTAAACAACTCTTAATAGAATACAACGCTTTCCAACCCCTTCCTCAGTCATTGAATGAAGCTAAGCGTCTCGCTAACGGTAACATGGTTGTATCTGGTTTAGTTCAAGCATGTGATAAACCTAATGCTAACAGAAGAATTTATCCTTATCAAACTTTGTTTGAGCAAGTACAAAAATATGTAGCAGGTCCAATCGCTGAAAATAGAGCTTTAGGTGAACTTGATCACCCTGAATCATCAATTATCAACCTTAAGAACGTTAGTCACAATATCTTGAAGTTGTGGTGGGATGGTAAAGACTTATATGGTGATATCGAAGTACTTCCTACACCATCAGGCAACATTCTAAAAGAGCTTTTCAAGAATAATATTACTGTAGGTATTTCATCTAGAGCTATGGGTAGCACTACACCAATCGGTGAAGGTCTAGTTCAAGTAGAAGACGATCTAGAGTTGATTTGTTGGGACTTTGTATCTACACCATCTACTTACGGTGCATATATGAAACCTGTTGGAGGCTTAAGAGAGTCAAAAGACTATAATATTCCTACTGTAACAAACAAAGTACATGACCTTATTTCAGAGATCATATGTTCACAGTCAGGTGTTTGTTGCATTAAAAAGTAAAATATTTCTAAGTTTACATATTTTTAGACCAAAGTGTGATATTTATTGCATATGTGTCATTATCTAATATGACACTACTATAAAAAATCCTTATATTGCTTTCTATCTAATAAGCAATCCCGAAACACTTTATTGAAATGAGCAATCTTTACCAAGATGCTATTCTCGACGCTAAAGCGCTTCGTGCTTCTGCTATGGCCAATGCTAAAGCTGCCCTTGAAGAGGCTTTCGAACCAAAAATCCAAGAGATGATTCGTTTGAAGCTACAAGAGGAAGAAGAATTGGAAGAAGTAGAAGAGGTTGAAGAAGCTAAAGAAGTTGAGGAGACCATCGAAGAGAAGAAAGATGAAGTAGAAGAAGTAAAACATGACGAAATGAAAGAGGAATACTCTGAAGACGGAATGGAAGAAACCTACGACATCAACGAGGCTGAGCTAGAAGAGATTTTGGCCCAACTCGAAGAACTAAGTGCTCAAGAGGAAGTAAAGCATGATTCTGAACATGGAATGGAAGAAGCTAAACATGAAGACATGGAAGAAGCTGATCACAAAGACATGAAAGATGAGAGCTTGAATGAAGCTGACGAAATGGAAGAGGCAGAAGAAGAAGAGGAAGAAGAGGAAGAGGCTGAAGAAGCTGGCGAAGAAGCAGAAGAAGAAGTTGTTGATGATGAGACTAAGGTGATTGATATCACTCTAGGAGATCTAAAACAAGTACTTCAATCTGTAATGGCCGGTCAACAAGACCTTGGACTCGCTTCTGATGAAGCTGATGCAGATTCTGAAGCTGAAGCTGAAATTTCTCTTGACGAAATTCTTGCTGAGCTCGAAGCCGAAGGAATGGAAGATGCAGCGCATCGCGATCCAGGACATGAAGCAGGGCACAACAAACCAGTTTATCCAGAAATGGAAGAAGCTAAACATGAAGATGACGACAAAAAGAAAATGGAAGAAGAGCTTGAAGAAGCTAAATCAACCATCGAGAAAATGCGTCAAGATCTTCAAGAGGTTAATTTGCTTAACGCAAAGTACCTTTACATGAACAAATTGTTCAAATCTAAGTCTTTGACTGAATCACAAAAAGTAAAAGTTATTAATGCTCTTGACCGTGCTACAACTGTAAATGAAGTTAAGAACACTTATGACACTTTGAAAGAATCATTCGAAGCAAAAACACAACTTAAAGAATCAATCGGTTTCGCTTCACAAGCAGCAGGCGTAGCGCCAAAGACTCCAATCATCGAGCAAAACGACATGATGAGCAGATGGCAGAAACTTGCTGGTATTAAAAACATCTAATAAAATTTTAATTTAACAACAATGGCAAATTTAGTTCAATCTTTGTTGACTGAATCCGCAAACACAGCTTTCTCTGATCAACATGGTGTTGCTCAGCGTCTTGCTAAGAAGTGGGGAAAGTCTGGTCTTCTTGAAGGCCTACAAGATTACGACGCTAACAACATGGCGGTAATTCTTGAGAACCAAGCTAAGCAATTGGTTGTTGAATCTTCTCAAACTAACGGTGGTCTTAACACAGGCGGCGCAACCTTTACCCCAGGTACAGGTGAGCAGTGGGCTGGTGTAGCTCTACCATTGGTTCGTAAGATCTTCGGCCAAATCGCAGCAAAAGAGTTCGTTAGTGTTCAACCAATGAACCTTCCTGCAGGTCTAGTATTCTATTTGGATTTCCAATACGGTAATGGTAAGACTCCATTCGGTGCTGGTGATTCAGTATATGGTGCTCCATCTGCTAACTTCGGTAACCAAGCTTCTGGCGCTCTTTATGGTGCTGGTAAATTCGGTTACTCTTTGAACCAGTTCAGTGCATCTATCAGTGCATCTGCAGCTGGATTCGTTTCATCATCTGCTACATGGGCTGATGTTGATTTCAACAGTGACTACTCTGCTTCTGCAGCTGCTGGTACTATCACTAAGTTCTCAGTTCCTACTGCTTCTATCGATGCAGCTATCAACCAACTTGGTGTACGCGCTTTCATCATCACTTCTGCTTCTGTAATCACTGGTGGTGATAACATCCAACAAGCTACTGTGCTTTCTAGCTCAGCTGCTGGTGTATTCGTTAACTTCTTCGTTAACAAAGCTATCGCTTCAGGTTTGACTGGTGCTGGTAAGACTTATACAGTTTTCTACAACAAGCAAACTGACTTCAATAGCCGTGGTGATTTCGAAGACAGAACAGGTCTTCCATCTGTACCAAACGCTCTTTCAACTGCATCTATCGTTATCCCTGAGATCAACGTACAGATGAAGTCTCAGACAATCAGTGCTAAGACTCGTAAGTTGAAAGCTCAATGGACTCCAGAATTTGCACAAGACTTGAATGCATACCATTCTTTGGATGCTGAAGCTGAATTGACAGGTCTTCTTTCTGAGCACATCTCTCTTGAGATCGACTTGGAAATCCTTGACATGTTGATCCAGAACGCTCCAACCGTAGAATACTGGTCTGCACAAGTTGGTCAGCAAATCAATGCTACCCAAACTGGGTTCAATACTAACACTTCTGGCGTTTACTACACTCAAATGAGCTGGTTCCAGACTTTGGGTATCAAACTTCAGAAAGTTTCTAACATCATCCATCAGCGTACTCTACGTGGTGGTGCTAACTTCTTGGTTGTATCTCCAACCGTAGCTACTATTTTGGAATCTATTCCAGGATTTGCTGCTGACACAGACGGAGCTGCTGATACTATGAAGTATGCATTTGGTGTACAGAAAATCGGTCAGTTGAACAGCCGTTACAAGGTTTACAAAAACCCTTACATGCTTGAGAACGTGATCCTCCTCGGTTTCCGTGGTAATCAATTCCTTGAGTGTGGTGCTGTTTACTCTCCATATGTACCATTGATCATGACTCCATTGGTGTACGATCCAAATACCTTCACTCCAAGAAAAGGTATCATGACTCGTTACGCTATGACTATGGTTCGTCCTGAATACTATGGTCTAGTTCTTGTAGCTGACACTAACGTGATCTAATATAATAACTAGTCATATATAACAAAAGCCCAACCCCGTAAGGTTGGGTTTTTTATTTAGTATCGAGCAATATTTATTTGAAAGGTGTTTGAATATGGTTGATAAAAGTGCTAAGCGTAGACCCAAAAATGATATCAGGTTTCAAGTGCAGTTGAATGAAGAACAGAAAGAGGCTAAATTAGTTATATTATCAAATAAAATAACTGTCTTAAAAGGACAGGCAGGTTCTGGTAAATCTTTAGTTGCAGCCCAAGTTGCCTTAGATTTGTTGTTTAGGCGTGAAGTGAATAAGGTAATATTAACAAGACCAGCTGTTACATCAGGAGAAGACATAGGTTTTCTTCCTGGATCTAAAGATGATAAACTAGCACCTTATACAGCAGCTATATATGACAACATGTATAGACTGTATAATAGAGAAAAGATAGACAAAGAAATAGCTGAAGGTAATATTGAAGTAATTCCTTTGGCATTTATGAGAGGTAGGAATTTAAGTAATTGTTGTGTTGTAGTAGACGAAGGTCAAAATATAACACATAGACAAATGGAGTTGATGTTAGGTCGTATTTGTCAAGGATCTAAAATGATTATATGTGGAGATATAGCACAAATAGATCTTAAAGATAAAAAGACAAGCGGTTTTAATTTTATATGCACCAACTTTAAAGAAGTGCATGGTTTTGAAGTAGTCACTTTGAAGACTAATCATCGTGATCCTATAGTAGAACAAATTATAGAAATATATAAAGCACACGATTAATGGCATCAACAGCAACAACCCCAATATGGAACGGATCAGGAGGCGCAATATCAGGATCTACCCCATTTGGATTTTACGATAACGATCAAACATTTCAACTAGATGGTCCTAAAGTAGCTAACTACTGCGCTCGTAAGTTAGGCTTTCCTATCATGGAGGTCGAACTACAGTCAGGATCTTTTTATGCTTGTTTTGAAGAAGCAGTATCTGTTTATGCAGAAGAGCTTTATCAATCTAAGATTAAAGATAACTATTTAACTCTTGAGGGATCATCAACAGGATCTAATCTAAATAACACTGTAGTTGTACCTAATCTAAACTCTATTGTTACTGTAGCTGAAAACTACGGCACTCCTATTCAAGTAGGTGGCTATGTTAATCAATATAAAGCGCCACTATATTTAACTGGGTCTAAACAAACTTATGATCTACAAGATTGGGCTTTGTCTGGTAGCTTAATAACAGCAGGTGATAGACTTGTAGTTAATAGAATATACTATGAAGCACAGCCTGCAGTTAATCAATACTATGATCCATATATTGGAGGTAGCATCAACTATCAAGGTGCAACTGAGAACTTCGGTTGGGCGTCTTATTCACCAGGTTTAAACTTTGTTTTGTTCCCTATTTATTGGGACATTGCACGTATACAAGAGATTGAAATGTCGAACAACGTTCGTCGTTCAATGTATACATTTCAGATTACAAATAATAAACTAACTATATTTCCTTGGCCAGAAATTGATGGTATTGTAGTATGGATTGATTACGCTAAGCAAAGTGAACTAAAGAGTATAACAGGAAATAGTCCGTATGGTAACGATCAAAGTCTAGTAGCGAATCCTTCACAAGCACCTTATACAACTATCACATATTCTCAAATTAATCAACCAGGACGCCAATGGATCTATGAATATACATTAGCACTTGCTTCTGAACTATTAGGTTTAATCAGAGGTAAGTACACACAAATACCTGCTCCTGGTGCTGAAGTAACATTGAATGGAGCAGATTTGATTTCAAAAGGTCGTGATCAACAAACCGCTTTAAGAGAGAGACTAAGACAAGACTTCGATGATATGAGTCGTCGTGCTCAATTAGAGCGTAAGCAATCAGAAAATCAATCTATTTCAAGTACCTTGAACGAGGTACCAATGTTTATATATTTGGGATAATATGGCAATGTTTGGTTCAAGTAGGGATGTCGCAACATTCAAGATCTTCACTAAAGAGCTTGTAGAGGACATCGTGTCTCAAGAGATAGGATA
>Ga0315902_10014249_pt1 | contig 10229 bp, 14 predicted proteins | sample LakEriMetagenome_9_FD_203523 | JGI IMG/M metagenome (GOLD analysis project Ga0315902, IMG submission 203523) | Freshwater fungal communities from buoy surface, Lake Erie, Ohio, United States - Buoy 12 MA117 | ecosystem: Environmental > Aquatic > Freshwater > Lake > Lake biofilm | place: USA...
CGGTGGAGGTGGAGGACGGCACACCGCAGGTCCCCCTCCCGACCTCGCCGCACTGGACCGGGTGGTGGCGGTGGCAATCCCCCTCGCACTCCCGGCCCCGACCGTCGTCAATCCTCCCGCCCAGCCCGGGGGAGACTGGACCGTCGTCTGCAATGCCCAGAATCGTCCGTTGCGGCAGACCGTGCATGTGCAGCCCGATTCGGCCGAGATCACGCGCCGCGAAACCTTCGACAAGAAACACTGGATTGACCGTGTGGTGGGAACCTGCATCGCGGCCCATGAAGGGCAGCTCTTCGGCCTGGCAAACCAGCTGTTGGGCCTTGCCGCGGCGATGGGCCTGATCGTGGTCTGCCTGAGTGCAGTGGTCCTCTGGTGGCGTCGCCGCGATCCGGGAACACTGGGAGCGCCGCAGCCCCTGGTCTCTGTGCACGGTACTGCGGGCTTGCTGGGAGTGCTGGCTCTGCTGACGGTGCTGTTGCCGCTGTTTGGGGCGTCGCTGGTGGTGGTGCTGCTGCTGGAGCGATTCGTCCTGCGTCGTGTCGCGGGAGTTGGCCGGTGGCTGGGACTGGAACACCACCGCCCCACAGGGGAGGCGTGAGGTCCATGGGAGATCCACATTCGCGGGCGACCGGGCGCGGGAAGGTCTGGTTGGGAATCGCGCTGGTTTCGCTCACTCTGCTGGCAGGATGTGACCGGGTGCGACCCGTGACGGGAGGGACCCCCGGGGTCCTGCAGATTCCGGATCAGGTCGCGTCGGATCTGCAGCTCTCCGTGTACCGCGAAGAAGCGGGCACCTGGCAGCCGATTGGTTTCGCCACGACGGGGGCCGGGGGCCGGTTTGAGCTGTTGTTGCCGGGGGCGGCCGGTCCCCTGCGACTGGAACCGGGAGCCTACCGACTCACCATGGAAACGGCCGGGTCGGATTTGGTGTTGCCTGCCGACGTCGGGCAGGTGACTGCGACGCCCCTCAGGATTCAATGGACGGGGACCGAGCCACGCCTGGAGTTGTCGGTGACGCTCTCCCGCTGAACGGCGCATTGGAAACCGGCGCACCGGAAACCGGCCGACCCGTTCCCGCCGCCGCGGTGGAGGAACGGGTCGGTTGGGGACATCCAGTTTATTTCTGGGGGGGCCAGACGGGGCGCCCCGCAACCGCCATCGGGATCTGCCACAGGCTGCCGCCGGCGGTCACATACAGGGTCTTGAGGTCCGGCCCGCCGAACGCACAGTTCGTCGTTTCGTCGCGGGGGATGGGAATGAACTGCAGCAGTTCCCCGGCGGGTGAGAAGACGTAGATCCCGGCGGTCGGCTGGTCCTGGGTTTCGTACGGGGGATTTTGGCGATTGAGCCCCCCCGCGACGTAAAGCCGTCCCAGCGAATCGAGCTTCATCCCATCGGGACCACGGGTCTGTTTCCAGTCGTGGATCAGTTTCTGGCTGGCGAAGTCGACTGTGCCATCGGGCTGAAGCGCGAAGCGGTAGAGTTTTCGTGCACCGCCGACCGTGTCGTTGTTGTTGTCGGCGACAAACAGGAACTTGTCGTCGGGGGTCACAACCAGGCCATTGGGGCGGTCGACTTCGTGCGTGATGATGCGGGTGACCCTGCCATCGGGATCAATGCGGTAGACCCCCTCAACCTGCTTCCCCTTCTCATCGAGCAGCTCAAGGTGGGAACGGTCACCGTAGCACGGATCGGAGAAGTAGATTCGGTTCTTCGAATCGATGGTCAGGTCATTCGGCTGGTTGTAGCGTTTTCCGCGGTAGTTGTCGGTGAGCACGGTCACCTGCCCATTCGGTTCGAGGCGCGACACGCGTCGCCGCACCGGTTCGCACATCACCAGCCGCCCCTGGCGGTCAAACAACAGGCCGTTGGTCCCCGCCTGCTGCCGGTAAATCGACTGCTTCCCCTGCAGGTCGCGGCGCATCACATGTCCGTCCCCGCTGGTCAGCAAACCGAGTTCCGGGTGCCACGCCGGTCCTTCGCCAGCCCCGGTCTCGGACAGCAGTTCGGGCTTGGCGCCCGGGGCCACGATGGGCTCGGCGGCGGGTGCGACGGCGATGGCCCAACCTGCCATCAGGGTCCAGGCCAGCACGGTGGGAAAATTGACGTTCATGGAGCGACTCGGGCAGGGGGACTGTTCGAGGGGAGAACCGCGGCTGCGGGTCTGTCAGCCGGCGTCGCCGAACTTAACACATCCCGACCACACCGTCGTCTCTCGGGGGGACCAGGATCTTGCGGGCCGTGTGGGTCGGGAGTTTCCTCCAACGGCCGGGCTTCGGTTCAGCGGGGGTCGGGGCTCGTGCCCGAAGCTTCCCCCGGGGGAGCCAATTGCCGGAAGAGGGCCACCCCGGCTGCCGCCCCGATGACCGGAGCGCAGAGGTAGATCCACAACTCGGCAATCCGTCCCGAGACGATGGCTGGGGCGAGGGACCGGGCCGGGTTCATGGAGGCCCCGCAGACGGGGCCGGCAAACATCGCCTCGAGGGCGATCACCGCACCGACCGCCACCCCGGCCATGATCCCCTTCTCTTTGGCACCGGTCGAAACGCACAGAATCACCACCATCAGCATCAGGGTCAGAATCAATTCCAGCACGAATGATTGCCAGCCCGTCCCGGCGGGCAGCGTCGCCCCCAGGGTGGTGGCGGTGGGGAACAACAGCCGCAGCGTGACACTGGCCAGCAGGGCCCCGGCACATTGGCTGACGAGGTAGGGCCCCACCTGCGTGGCGGGGAACCGGCCAGCCAGCCAGAACCCGGTCGTGACCGCCGGGTTGAGATGGCAGCCCGAGATGTCCCCGAGGGCGTAGATCAGCGCCAGCACGATCAGCCCGAAGGTGAGGGCGATGCCGACGTGGGTGATGGCCCCTCCCTGCACTTCGTTGATCACGATGGCCCCGGTGCCACAGAACACCAGGGAAAATGTTCCGAAGAACTCGGCGAGCAGCGAGCGACGATTCATGACGCGGGGCGGGGGGAGTGGGGAGCCCGCCGACGGGGGCGGTTGGGGCGGGGAAGGGCCGTCTCGGTGAGGCAGAGCCCCTGGTCGAGCAGGCCGCGGATGCAGTGGTCGATGAGGCGGTAGTGGACCGTGGTTCCCTCACGGCGGGAGGCGACCACTCCCAATCGGGAGAGGCGGCGGAGCTGGTTCGAAATGGCCTGGGGCTTCATTTGCAGTTGCCCACAGAGTGAGCCGACCGACAGCTCACGCTCACGGACGAGGGCATGCAGCAGCCGCAGGCGGGTGTCGTTGGCCAGCACGCGAAAGACGGCGGCCAGGCGCAGCGACTCGCGGCGATCCAGCAGCGGACGGCGGGCCACATCGCCCCGTCCTGCGCACGGATCACACCCTTCGTCGCCGCACGCCGGTGTCACAGGCGCACCCCACTGATCTTGAAGTCCGGTCAACCCGCATTACACTATCGCGTGTAATACGGAGTGCAAGCCTGGAGTGGTACCACTGCGACCATTTCTGGCAACCCGTTGTTGTCTGGTCCATTCCGATTCTTCGCCCCCCATGTCCTCCCGCAAGCCCCGCGTGTTGTTTTTGTGCACTGGCAATTCGTGCCGCAGCCAGATGGCCGAGGGTTGGGCCCGGCACCTGCTGGGAGACCGGTTGGACCCGTGCTCGGCGGGCATCGAGGCGCACGGGATGAATCCCCATGCCGTGCAGGTGATGCGGGAGGCGGGGGTCGACATCACGGGGCAGTCATCGAAGCTGGTGGGGACGCTGCTGGGGGCCCCGCTCGACCTGGTGATCACGGTGTGTGGTCATGCCGACGAGAATTGCCCCGCGTGGCCGGCCGGGACCCGGGTGGTGCATGTGGGGTTTGATGATCCACCGCGGTTGGCGAAGAGTGCCGCCACTCCCGGGGAGGGGCTGGTGCATTACCGCCGGGTGCGCGACGAAATTCGCGAGTTCGTGGCGACCCGGCTGATGACGCTGGTGACGGCATCCGGGTGATCGCGGTTGGCTGGTGTGGGTGGGTGGGCCAATCCGGGATCGACCGGAGTTGGGCATCAGCGAATCCGTCGCCGGCGGGCCAGCCAGGCCAGTCCCGCCCCGGTCATCGCGAGGGCCCAGGTCCCCGGTTCGGGAACGGTCGTGCCAGAGCCTTGGATGGTGGCCGGGTCGACCGTGAACCGCAACCAGCCTTCCAACACCAGCGTGGTGAAAGGAACCAAGGCGGGCGTTGTCATCCCCAGCGGGTTGCCCGCGACGGTCGCGGGAAGGGCCCCGGGGTGGTCCAGGCGGCCCCGTATTGGTGAATGTGCAGTGTCGAGGGGGGTCCGGGAACGACTGTGCCGTAGTAGTTGATCACGCCGTTGAACATCGCGAAGCTACCTGGCCCCGGGTTTCACGCAGGACCACACAATCAATCAGCCGCCGGGCGTGTTGTGGAGGATGGCAAGGCCGGCGACTCGAACGTATCCTTGGGCCCCTTCGGTTTCGAGAAGACACAACGATTGTCGTACGGTGAACAGGGGGTGAGCAGATGGAGGACGGGATCACGCGTTATCGTGTGACGGATGTCGTACTCTTCTCAGCTGGGGATCTGACGGCACTCGCGACGGCCCTGGAAGCTCGGGGAATGGCAGTCACCCAACGCGCGCTGGACATCGCCGAGACAGACCGGATGTGGGTGTTCCAGGTGGGCTGTGAGCAACTACCCGACGACGATCTCGAGGAGGAACTCGCGATGTTTGTGGCGGCGGTCGAGTCGCTCGAATCGCCCGAGCGTGCCGCCTGGGCGAGCTGCTCAAAGAGGGAGTTCGACATCGCGTTCGACTGCGGGATCAAACCGGGGTCGGTCCGCCACGAACTGTCGGCCGGGCTGCTCAGCCGGCTGGTGGCGGTCGGCGGGTCGCTGAAGTTCACCCTCTACTCCCTCGACCCGCGCGAGATCCCGCCCGACGACGTCGCCGCAGAATAGACGGCGCGGCACGGGTTCCAGGAGAGACGTCCGTAGGGGACCCCTGGTATGGGTTGACTCTCGTGGCCGCCTCCAGCGGGCGCCAGTCGGTTTTCTGCTCTCTGACTCGAGGCCGAGTTGTCCCGGAGGAATGGCGGACCAGCCGTGACCAAATCCTTTGATCGGGCAGCGCTTGGCAGTTGATGAACTGGTCGGTGAGGTGCATCTTCCGGGTGGTGTTCGGAGGAGTTTGAAGTCAAACCATGAGACAGGGGAACGAGTTCATGACAGCGGACCACCTGGTGGGATGTCTCTGGGGGACCGCCGTGGGGGATTCGATCGGTTTGCCTTATGAAGGTTTGTCCCCCCGCCGGGCGTCCCGGCTCTTGGGGCTCCCCGATCGTCAACGACTGTTCCTGGGGCGCGGCATGATCTCGGACGACACCGAGCAGACCTGCCTGGTGGCCCAGGCCTGGATCGAGGCGGGCGGTGACCTGCCAGGTTTTCAATCGGCGTTGGCCAGGCGACTTCGGTGGTGGCTGCTGGGAATGCCCGCTGGGATCGGACTGGCCACCTTGCGGTCCACCCTCCGGCTCTGGCTCGGATTTTCCCCCGAGCACAGCGGTGTCTTTTCGGCGGGGAATGGACCGGCCATGCGGGCCGCGCTCCTGGGTGTCTTGCTGGAGGACCGGAATCGGTTGGCCGACTCGGTACGGGTCTCCACCCGGATGACGCATACCGATCCTCGGGCCGAACGGGGGGCCCAGGTCGTGGCCCTCGTCGCCCACCTGGCCGCACGCGGCGGATGGAATCGGCCCCGCGATGTGCTGGCCCCTTTGTCAGCCTGTCTTTCCGCAACGCAGGATGAATTGGCACAGCGCATTGCCGAGGTGGTCGACTCCGTGGAACGGCAGGAATCGACCGCCGCCTACGTGGCCGGGCTGGGACTGGCCCGGGGAGTCACCGGGTATGTCAACCACACAGTCCCAGTCGCCCTGCACGCCAGTCTCGCGTTTCCCCAGGATGTGCGTGGGGCGGTGATGGCGGTGGTGTCTTGTGGTGGGGACACCGACACGACGGCGGCCATTGCGGGGGGAATTGTCGGTGCCGCGGTCGGTCGGAACGGGATCCCGGCCGACTGGCTGAACCAACTGGCCGACTGGCCTCGTTCGGTCGCGTGGATGGAACGCCTGGCGCACGCCCTCTGGGAGGCCAGGTCTGCCTCTGTCCCCATCCCACCCCCGGGACTCTCTCTGCCGGGGCTGCTGCTGCGGAACGCGCTGTTCGCGGGCGTGGTGCTGGGACATGGCCTGCGGCGTCTCGGTCCTCCGTATTGACGGGGCGCAGGGCGCACGGGGCCATCCTTTGTTGGACGCAACCACAACGTGCGCCGTAATTCGTTTTAAATGAAAGACTTATGAATCACCGGCCCAATCGGTTCGGACGGCCAAACCCCTTGATGTCGGACAATGGATGTCCTCGGTCGCGCATGGCCCCGGTCGGTTCAACTTCCCCAGTTGTCGACGTAAGTCCTTGCGGCGCAACACCTGGTCCCCGGATTTTTCCACGACATTGGCTGTGGAAAGGTTTTTTCACCGACCGGCGACGCAGCCGGGTGGGCAGGCGCAGGTGATCCAAGGGCGCTGGACAGCGCTGGGCGCCGGACAGAGCCACCCTTGGTTTGGCGAGGCCACCAATTGCACCGTAAGTCGTTATTGAGATGTGCCTTATGATCGATCGCCTGGGAGGTGGCTGACCGGGGACCGGATCATATCGGACAATGGCTGGCCCCAGCCACCTGTGCAGGTCGAAAGGGGAGATGGTACGTTTGACTCTTCTCCCCTTCCGATCTGCCCTTTGAAAGGGATTCTCGGACATGAAATCAATCGCTGACGCTTTGGTATACGCTGTCACTTACATCAATCTCATGGGGGCGACAGAGGAAGAGTACGACGATGGCGACGTAGGCGCCTTGGAATCAATCGCAGCTATGCTCAATTCCGCGACCGAACAGGAAAAAGATGCACTTGCAGCCGCAGCTGAAAAGGCACTTGCGGATGAACTGAATCACGTCCCCCGTCAAGAGTTCGTCCGAGATTACAGGACTTGGATGCAAGATCTGTTCGGAGATGAATGGGACGGAAACAAGCGGCGGGCTTGGTGAATGACCACGCGAAATCGTGGCACATGAATGCCAGTTCAGTTTCCATTTCCATTGGCCGCAACAAGAAGCTCTGGGCGACGCTGGGTGAAAGATCAACTCTGGCTGTTTGGCATTCAGGGAGATTGTCGTGGCTGGAGGGGTGCGTGGGTGGGGCCACCCTTTGTTTGGCGAGGCCATCAGTTGAGCCGTAGGTCGTTATTGCGGCAGGGCTTATGGGCGCTGATTTGAATGGATGCCGACCAGGGACCGGCTGATATCTGACAATGGATGGCCCTCGTCGCCCAGGTCCGACCAATCCTGTGCGGCACTTTGCTTCTTCCATTCGAGGCGCGCATAACCGTCTTGCCGCTTGGCAACACGCACTTCGAAGAGGCGGGCCGCGCGGGTGTTCTGTGCCAGCAGCCGTCCGACATCCCGCTCCACGACCCCCACGGCGCGTTTCTGTTTGACACAACGTTCAGCCATGGCCGTCAGGCGTTGCTCAATCCGGTCCTCAAACCGCTTGAGGATTCCCGCCTCCTTCTGGACACGGTCTCGACTGCGACAGAGCAGGAAGATTTCGCGGTCTTTGGTCTTTTCAGAACCATCCCCCTGGGGGGCATCTCCGGAAATGGGAGGAACGTCCAGGATCTTGACTTCGATGCCGTCGCGGATCGTGCGCCAGTCCTCAGCCAGCAGTTCCCGCTCGTATTTCCGAAGCAGGGGTTTGGGAGTGCCTACCAGGTAACGGCGCTGTCCCTGACGGAAGAAATCCAGGTTCTTCTCACTGACCATACCGCGGTCCATGACCCAGACACGCTGCGACTTGCCGTAGCGCTCCTCCATTTCACCAACCATCTGCTGGACTGTCGTGACATCTGCCGTGTTGCCAGCGAACACCTCGTAGCCCAGCGGCATCCCGCAACGGGAGACAACCAGGCCGATACAGACCTGTTTACAGTCACTGCGCTGATCGCGGGAATAGCCCCGCTGCGCGAGTGGAAACGCAGCCGTCCCCTCGAAAAACGTGCTCGTCACATCGTACAGCAGCAGATCGTACTCCAGTCCAAAGAGTGTCCCCAGCCGTTCTTTCAGATGACATTCCAGGGCCCGCTTGTGGGGCAGCAACTGATCCAGGGCGCGGTACAGGCGATTGTCATCCACGGCTGCCGCAGGCACTCCCAGCAGCTCGGGAAGCGCGGTCTTCGAGTACCACTGTTCCGCCACGTACAGTTCGCTGGACGGATCAAGCAGCCGGGCGATGATCAGGATCAGGGCGGTTGTGGCCCAGGGAACGGTCTCTTTTCCCTCTGGCAGAGTCTCTACGAGGAACTGGTCCAGCTTGAGTCGCCTCACGATGTGCAGGGCCAGCCACGGTCCGCCAAACATCCGCGAATTCTCCACCCGGACTCCTGCGGCATTGACCTCGACCCAGCGGGGTTCCAGCTCTGCTTCCTCCTCGGGGAACAAGCGCAACTGCCGATCGGGGCTCTCGGAGTCCCCCGCCGCCATTCGCGCGGCCTGGGCAATTCCCAGCCGCCCCGCCTCGTCCAGGCGACCCAACCAGGCGACGACGCGCTGGCGTGGTCCGGAGTGGGTGCGAAACGACTCGACGAGGGCCCAATAGGCCTGGCGTTTGCCGTCGATTTTGCGGGTGTGCTGGCGGATGAACATGGCAGGATGCTACCTGCCGTGACACCACTGAACAGGGCAACTTTTTCCACTACATCCGACTTCAGAGGTTTTTGGCCCCCAACGGACAACCCCGCCGTTCACAAACCTCGGGAAATGCGCGAATCCGCCCTCCGAAAAAATTTCCAACTCGCCGATTTTGTGGTCCAACTGGGGAAGTTGGGTTAGCCAGTGTTGTAGGGGAGATTCCGGCGACAGTCCAGCGCACGTGAGCCGTCCTCAGGGCCTGAAGCGAGGGGTCGCTTCAGGACATGGCACAACGGCTGGACGCGACGTCTCAGCACCCGTCACGCAGCCCGAACTCGGGGCGAAGCAGGGAACGGTCCTTCCCGAGAGCCAACCGGAGCGGTCAGCGCAACCGCGGCGCGCCGTGGGACAAGCAGACAGCAGGCCGCCTCGGGATGTCTCGCGAAAGGGGTGACTGGCGGGGGACCGATGCGCTGTGTCTGGAAGGGGGACGTTGTTCGGCGGTGTTCCCTGGCCCCTCTTCCCGGGCCAGAGACAGGCGGAGTCGAACTGCCCACAGCTCAATCGGTTCGAGTCGCCGAAATTGGCAGGCCGGGAAAACAGACAGAGCCACCTGCCAAAAAATGACAGGTGGCTCCATGGTCTGATCTGGCTTGGGAAGTGTGATGAGTTTCCTTCAGGCCTGTTCGAACAAGAGGGATGTGTTTGACAGGTGACAGAAATCCTGAAGTTGAACTTAAGGCTCCTCCCCTGCCATGTCATTACTGTTTATACAAAACTCGGTGGGGGGGTGGATATTTCCGAAGATTAAGGTGGGTTGGGGTGGCTGGTGCGATTGTGGTGGGCGGTGCGCCCGCGGGGCTGCAGTGAATATCGGGGATGTGCTGACGCTGGATGTGGACAATTGGTTTCGTTCTGTTCCGAATTGTGGCGGCAATTCTCGCGGTTGTTTCAAGCCCAAACAACCTGGGTTCTCGAGGACGAATTCATTCCTGCCCCCGCTCGCCGCGCTCTGCGGGCCGAGACGCCGGTGGTCGCCACCGGGCTTTAGCCACAGGGGACTGGTCAACGGTGACTGGGCACTGTGTCAACGTTTCGGCCAGTAGCGCAGCCCACGCGCCAAACAAAAAAGCAGGGCCTCTCTCGTTGGCAAAAGAGGCCCTGCTTCGAATGTGGAATCACAAACAATGAGTTGATGCGCGGCGAGGATCTGGAAGGAATGCTCATCTCCCGCACCTCTCATTTCACCCACACAACTACCGTACACGAAATTCGGCCAATTGCAAGAACGGAAAAACCGAAATTGCTGATCCGGAAGACGGACATCGACTGGGAGGGCAGTCTGGTCCTGCCAGCGGTGGAGGGGTGGTTCCAGATCGCTGTGAGGAGCCTCGCGCTTGGCCCGTGACGGGGGGGTTGACCCCGCCCGCTCACCGTCAAGACGTGATCAAGTGGTCACTAAACATGACAGACAACCACCCACGAAGCAGTCAGGAAATGGCGGAAGTGAATGCC
>Ga0315902_10014250_pt1 | contig 10229 bp, 11 predicted proteins | sample LakEriMetagenome_9_FD_203523 | JGI IMG/M metagenome (GOLD analysis project Ga0315902, IMG submission 203523) | Freshwater fungal communities from buoy surface, Lake Erie, Ohio, United States - Buoy 12 MA117 | ecosystem: Environmental > Aquatic > Freshwater > Lake > Lake biofilm | place: USA...
GAAGAGACAAATAAGACCAAGACTATGGAACAGTTTAGGAAGGATGTTAAAAAATACATTGGAATCGAAGATACTGCAAATAAATGTGACCTTGATCAAATAAAAAATGTGATAAATTTTTTTTTAAATGGGCGTTCTGCCGGTTTTGAAACTGATAATGTGAAAGGTAAATCATATATGAAAACATTTGAGAGTTTGTATAAAGCAATCCTTTCAAAAAAGTATGGTGAGCTTTCATCATTTAGTACTTTTAATGAGTCCATTATTTATCTTATTTTGGAAGAAATGGGTGTAATCGAAAATAATGTGTTAATTGATAAGACAATTACTGAAACAGTTAAAAAACTTATAGATCCTATTAATAGTCGTATGGAAATTATTAATGATGAATTTAAAAACTATAAATTATGTCTTAAGCAAATAGATAATGAGAAAGGTTTTGAAAAATCAATGACAACTTTTGATACCCGTCTAGAACTTAATAAAAATTTACACGAAAAAAAGATTACAAATCTATCAGTAATAAAGAAAAAAGAGGGTCTGTCAGAAGCTGCTGATTCGGAGGATTTATTATTTGTATCCCCGGGAAAAGCTCGGACAATGTTTACGAAAGAAGCAGGTGCACCAAGGGGTTCGTGGGAGATACCGGACAGGCTTAAACAAACATACGAAGCATCAACGAGTGCAGCATTAGAAGATGCTATTGTAGATTAAGGTAAACATAATATTATTAAGTATATTTACAGTAAAGATATACTTACCGTATAGATTATAATAACAATTAATGTCTACAATTTTTACAATATAATTGACATAAATTATATAGATACATAAAATATGGCGATTGATTCTGAAGAATTTAAAAGGGTTACCAGAAAACAATTACCAGCAACGTGCACAGACAAGAACCCCGACCTACCCCTTATAATAAAAAAGGATAAGACTACTCCATCTATTGAGAACAAGTTCGCTCCAAATATTAAAGAAAGCATATTGAGAATGGAATATTCTCTTAATGTTATGTATAGTAAAAAGGACTACTTTTATTTTAGTTTATTTAATGGATTTAGAAACTACGTTACTACTAAAATACAAGAAGCGTATAAAGCTACAGCTATTAAAAATGCGGATAAATCTTATAAAACAGATTCGAATGGATATTATATCATAGTGGTTCCAGACACTGAAATATTTAGAAGTGTAAATAGCCAGATTTTAAGTGTTTATAATAGCTATGCTACACTTATCCAATGTGCGGACAAAACGGCTCAAGAAGATGAATTCAAAAATAAGGTCGAAAAAGCGTATGATCAACGACGCGAGGCGATGAACAAATTACGGACTGATGAAATTAGCAATATAGATAAAAGGTTTAAAGACATGGGTATTGATAAGAATGTTTTCACAGACGAAGATATTATTAACCTCTACAATAATGCCTACTGGGCTCGTAAAGGAGATGTAGCTCAGCCATTACCATCTTGGTATATTCCACCTCAACAACAGCGATATTATTATGATGGACATTGATAAAATATAATTTTTCTAATTGTAAAATGACAGCCAAAGTCGTTCGTGAAGAAATAAATAAAAAAATATCTTCCATCAATACCCAAACTGAACTGTGTGATAATCATATTACGCCCCTGCTTGTATCGGTTATCGCTCCTTCACCCGTACCAACGATTGATAATTCATCGACAAACTTACCGATTGAAATAAGAGAGACCATTATGCGAGCAATTGACGAAAGGGTAACAAAGTATAACACTGAAAAGTATTATTATCTTGGAGGTTATAAAGGATTTGCACCTTTTATTAACAACAAGCTGGTTGATATATATACCAAATCATCACTAGGTCAAAAAGATTATATGGGTACTTATATTATTTCAATAAACGATAACATCGCTCTGACAATATTAGACAATTCTTTACGTAATCTGCTGTTACAGTATGTTGTTTTACTACAATGTTATCAGAATATAGCAAATACACGGCGAACACGCAGGGTAGAACGTAAAAGTCAGCGAAATATTGAATCTATTTTCATGAAAGGTGTAGGTAATATTGGTTAATGAATACATTTCAGATAAATGTCCGGTTATTTGGTACTGCAAAGATTCTATCAAACTATATTATCCAAATATAACTAAAGATCTCCCGTCTAATTTACCCAAATACCAATCAAAATAGAAATATTATAATTCTACTATAATTATTTGTCTTATTAAAATGAATAAGACAAGTATCGCTACGCTTGTTGTAACTATTCTTGGTGGTATAGGTGTTATCGCTTCCTATATCTGGGTTTTTAGTAAGAATAAGGGCAATTATGTAACTCATGAATATTGGTACGGATTGGACGAAAGTGTTGTCAAACTCCTTATATTTTTTCAAGTTTTAGCGGCCATAGGCTTTTTGATGGCTATATTAACCTGGATCATCGCCCCTCCCGTTGGAGGGGTATTAGATCCTTGGTATGCACTGCCAACCACTCTTTTGTTTTTCTTTATCACGGCGATTATTTGGCCATTTGCTACACATTTTGAAATAGAATGGCTGGTTGTACTATCATTGATAGGCACAGCTATCTGTACAATCGTTCTTTTGGCTGGTTCGGTTGAGGAAAATAATCCTCGTTGGTGGGTAGTGCTTGGCTTGATGTTATTATCCATTGTTACTGTTTTATCTGATGCGATCATTTGGAATGCCAACTATATCCGAAACGTAATACTTAAAAAATAGAACGTATAGGAAAATGGACTTATCATATGGTCAGACTTCATATACTTCCATGAAAAAAGCCATTAAACATCTTGAGCTAGTTTGTAAACTTAGTTCGGGTTACACGATTGACATTAATACCTGCAGAATTGTCGATCACTCCCATTGGTATAGTACTTATGTCCGATCCATATATAATGAGAATCGATATAAAACAATTCTTTGGTTAGAAGATCTGTTTGAAAAGATTTCAAATCTTGTTATACATCTTGATTATCTTATCGAAAAAAAAGCATCAACGTCTCGTGTCAGTTTTGAAGATTTTGAACTACTAGAGTGTATCGAGTCGCCCGATCATTCTGAAGGTGATGAAGACGACTCGATATTAGTTTCGTCAGATAATTCTTTACCAAATATACTAAATCCTATTATAAATCCTACCGAACGCAAGTCTGAATTGGTTCAGCTTATGGAAAAAGCTCGACATGGTCTAAATAGTCTACTTGAAACCTATCATGAAGACAAAATAATTGTAAGCCGAGTGAAACAAATTATCACTACCCTTTGTATTGCTTTAAACATTAAGGTCAATAACAATTATGTAACCAATAATTTTCTTATACGTCTACGCACGTTGCACGATCCTTTTCGTCATTCTTTGTGTCCATGGCGTTTTCAATCACCTGTAGCCGATAATTTAACAACACCACCAAATACACCCACTAATTACTCGGATGTCGACTAAAAGATTATGTTATACTAAAATGTGTGGTATAATAGGCTTTTTGGGTATTCAACCAAGTTACCCATATATTATAAATGGTCTTGAGATGTTACAGAACAGGGGTTACGATTCGGCCGGCATAGCAACCTTATCAACGTCCGGTTTTAATATAACCAAATATGCATCAACGGCAACAGAAACATCTATTTCGATATTAGCAAATCATAAAAATAGTCAGAGCAAAGACACGATTGGTATCGGTCATACACGTTGGGCCACCCACGGTATCAAGAATAATATCAATGCACATCCTCATGTATCTATGAACAAACTATTTTGTTTAGTTCATAATGGTATTATTGAAAATTATGACACTATTCGAGCTGATCTTCAAGCAACTGGTTATACTTTTTTATCTCAGACGGACAGTGAAGTTATCGTCAACCTTATAGAACATATTTATCTTAGTGAAAATAGAGATGTTTCAACGTCTATCAAAAAAGCCCTAGGCTATCTTAATGGCACATGGGCTTTGGCTATAATGTGTAGTGAAGAATACAATAATATCTATTGTGTTCGCCATGGTAGTCCACTTCTTATAGCAGTAAATGATGAGTATGCTATGGTTGTTTCAGAGCATCGGGGTTTTAGTCCGGAAGTGACTAATTATATTACGCTCACTGACAGCAACCTTGCTATACTATCTATAAACAAAAATAAAGTGTCTTTATACTATAAAAACCAAACAAACGTTCATACCCGAAAAATAGAACATACTAATCTAACACCGGCTCCATATCAACATTGGATGCTAAAAGAAATATATGATCAACCCGAATCTTGTAGGCGTACCCTCGGACTCGGTGCTCGTCTTTTGTCAAACGATAGTGTTAAGCTCGGTGGTCTTTCAGATCATACAAATGATCTGCTTAATATAAAGCATCTTATCCTTCTTGGATGTGGCACATCACACCATGCCAGCCTTATGGCTGTTTCGTATTTCAAAGACCTTTGTGACTTTGAAACCACACAGGCCATTGACGGATCTGAGTTTGAAAGTCAAGACGTGCCACGAAACAACACAGGTCTTATTCTAATTTCGCAATCGGGTGAAACCAGAGATCTGCAAAAATGTATTGATATCGGTCGCCAGCATAATCTTATTCTTATCGGGGTCGTCAACGTTGTTGATTCACTGATCGCTCGTTCGGTAGATTGTGGATGCTATCTTAATGCGGGACAAGAAAACGCAGTTGCCTCAACAAAATCCTTTACCTGTCAGGTGGTCATGTTAGCCATGATTGCTGTTTGGTTTGCTCAAAATAAAAATATTAATCATACTAAACGTATCAAGTACATTACTTCTTTACGTCGTATCAGTAATGATCTTGAACATATTATAACCGAGTGTGAAACTCAAATACCAAAATATATAAAAGACTTAAATTATCCTAGTTTATTTATCATTGGTAAAGGGCAAGGTGAAGCAGTCGCGCGCGAAGGTGCCTTGAAAATAAAAGAAGTCTCGTATATTCATGCCGAAGGGTATTCTAGTAGTTCTCTCAAACACGGCCCGCTTGCCCTTCTTGAACCTCATTTTCCAGTAATCATTTTAGCTACTCATCCAAAAGTTATCAATGCATTTGAAGAAATAAAATCACGTGAAGCACATGTTCTTTTACTGACCAATCGAGAAATAGAGCATGAAGTTAAAATACCCATTATGACAAACGAAGTATTTTCCGATTTATTGTGCATTGTTCCTCTTCAGTTTATTGCTTATCATCTTGCCATCGTCCGCTCAATTAACCCTGACTTTCCTCGTAACCTTGCAAAAGTTGTGACGGTTGAGTAATCATCTCTATTATTAATTGATTTACCAATACGTATTGGTAAATCAAAATGGTGTCTATGGATAAAATACACGATGATTTGGTCATCATGATCATGTCTTTTCTCAATCTAAAATCATTAGGTTCGTTTTCTCGAACCGCAACACGTTATAGAAAACTTAAGGCATATTTTGAAACAAAACTTCAAATCAACCTTCTTGGTGAAACACATGCTCATTATCAATGGAAAAACGAATGCTTTTCTTTCAAGCAAATAGGTCGTCGATCTAAAAATTTATATCATTATTATACGGACGGACCTATGTTTGAATATACGTTGTCAAAATTATCATATGCCTACCACGAAATAATTCTTTTTGTTTATCGTATAAAAAACCCCTATATAGCCATTTACGACAATAAAGGGTACTTAATAAAATCTGACGACGAGAGAGCTAAGCAAAGATTACCTAAATCAGTGATTAATTTCTTTTCACAAAAAACCCTAATCATTCCTGATGTTTATTGTTTGTTATAGACAGCTTGACACCCCATTTTGTCGCTTCTGATTGTATGTCAATATCAGTATACATCGGCTTTGTGTAAACTGTTTTATTATTCTGTATTGTTGGTCCACTTTGTTCATGAAAGTACTGAATAGATAACTTAACAAAACTATGAAGATAGTTCCAGACAATTTCCCTATCCTTATTACCGACAATATATGATTTTCCGTCACTCTTTTTTGTGGTAAGCACCTCTAACAACTGATTGATATAATCATCCTTATTTGGGACCTCTAGAAACTTAAATATCTCACCAAAGTCCTTCGTAAAATAAGATTCGTTTTTAGCCAGAATGTGATCCCATTGTGTGCGTGACCCATAGATAAAGCTATCTATGAGTGCATCCATATTAAACGCCTTTATAAAAAGACAGGTAAATTCGAGATCTTCTGGTTTTGCTCGGATATTATAAGATTGTTTTAGTTCTCTAACAACGTCCGTCAAAAACTCAATAAAATCAACCGAGTTTTCTTTGAATTTATAAGCAGGTGAACGGGACATTTTAGATTCTGAATACCCTTTTATGTATTACTAGCTAACTGATCAGTTCTAGATTATATGTTGTATACAAATAATCTAAACTATCTAAATTATGTTTATAACCGTCAAGCATAACTTTATATTGAACATAAGCATTTGGTGTATTTTGATATCTTTTACGAATAGCAACAATAGTACCTAATGTTCCAACAGGTGCCGGATTATCCTCCGAATAATTACTGCGTCCTGTGGTTTTTACTCTATTGCCTATAGTTAGATGCATTTGATAAAGAAAATAAACATCTAAACATAATTTTGTTTATAAGAACATAAGATATAAACAAAATGTCCCCTTATCGTGGTCTTATACTTATTCAGTCTACTGAGTTAGTTCAGGAGCTGACACGTAAGTATCTCAAGCTAGATTATGACACGGTTGGATTTGTTATTCAAACAGATGAATCATTTCAATTTCAATTTAAGTCTATATTTTCATATGAAACTGTTTTAACTAAATGTGCTTCATGGCATGATGTTATTACCGATCCTTATGTTAACATCCTTTTATACTATCCGTCGGATGATACTGATCTTGTGACGATGATCAACAACCTTCAACCGTCGTCCATTGTTGACAGCATACTTCGGCTAACATCACCTCTACCTCTTTATTTTAATATTGCTCCGTACATTCAGCAAATACCAACATGTGTTTATAACAAGGAGGCCAAGCCAACAACTAATGCCACCCATTTAGCAAATGTTATGAAGGCTTTGGTTAATCTTCTTCAAACTGATAAATTTCGTCGGTCGATATTTTTATCTTCGAGTCAAGATCATCAACCATATATAGAGTGGATTCAAAACTTAACCGGTGCTTATCTTGCCAACGATATTCCAGTGATTAATATCAACGATCTTATTGATATGACAAATCACTTTACAAATTCTTCAATTAGCAACGTGACTCACCGAGACTATAAATATGCTATTTTATCTTCCGACCTCATAGCCGATGTCGAACAAATAGGTGATCAGATGATAGATCTGATAAATCCAAAGACTCATCTGATGTCGGTTAATAACCTTATTAAGTTGCGTAACGTATTAGGTAGTCCTCCTTTTTGCAACAATCATAAATATAATTATCTACGACAGAGCATTGACCAAACACTAATAATGAAACATAGTTGATGTTTGTACATATGGGTTAAACTCTAAATATGACAAATCATATAACTGATTTAATAATATAGATTTTATCTATAAAATGTCAACTCCTAGTGACCTGATATCGGCAAGACGTGAGTATGTTTTACAATCGTATAACTCGGCGCGGGCTGATAACCATTATCTTTTTTTAAAAGGAGATGATAAGGCAACTTCTGAATATATATTTCCAAATCAGATAGAAGATGCGAATAATATTGTCGATATTTTCTATAGGAATAATAGACGTGTTGTGAGCATTCAAAAAAAAACTAAAGTTGGTGCCGATGGACTTATGATTGAAATTGCAAAACTTTTAACAACACACAATGACGACAATTTTGTTATAAATCCAGCGAACGTGAAAATAATTACAGGCATGAGCAATGCAAGCTGGCAGAAAGATATGATTGATAAGTCGCCTAGTTGTTTCAAAGGAAATATCTTTCATCATGGAAAGCTGTCAAAATCAGACCTTAAAAATCATAAAAACGGATTAATTATTATAGATGAGATAGATTCTGGTGATAAAGAAGGTCAAGTCCTTCACAAGACTCTGAAGGAAGCGGGTATACTAGATGTGCATCACATGCAAACATTTAACAATCGATTTGTTTTTATAAGTGCTACTATGATTAAGGAATTATATGACCTATATAGGTGGGGAGATTTACATGTTCAATATAAGATGACTATTCCATCTTTATATATCGGCCATAAGGACTTTTTAGAAAAAAATATTTTACAGGAATTTTTTTCTCTAAACACCCGCGAAAACGTAAAACGGTGGGTTAGTGAAGATATTATTAATATGTATGGAACCGATTATAGAGTTCATATTGTTCGTGTAAACTTAAAGAATATTCGTACTATACAGGAAACATGTAAGGATATGGGCATTTCCTTTAGAAATCATACTTCAGACGATCGATTAACAGATGCTGAAATTAATGAGTTTTTTACAGAACCTCTAAGGAAACATATTGTTTTCGGGGTAAAGGGATTTTTTCGTAGAGCAAATCTAATCCCAAATCGTTGGAAACTTCGTATCGGTGCAACCCATGAACTATACACTAAAAAGATAGATAATAGTGTACAAGTTCAGGGTTTACCTGGGCGTATGACTGGTTACTGGAGAAACGAAATCGACGGGGGTCATAAAACTGGACCACATAGAACTTCTCTCCGGGCAATTAATGAATATGAATCGATTTATAATGATCCATTTGGATATAACTCATACAAAACAATGGGTTTTAAAAAAAGGAAGGGTAAAGTTACAGAATATAAAGCTACCATGTTAAAAGCGGAAAATGTAAATGTTATGAATCCTGTTAGTTTTCCTGAAATAGACACACATCCAGAATATGACATTACAGAGCCATATGACGAAAAGGAAGAATTAAGGAATTATTTAAAACCTAGAATATGTGGCAAAACTACAGCCTATAAATTAAAACCTAGTTCTACTACACCCTCGGACATCAAAGACTTTTCCATTATATATCGAGACGAACTTATCCCTCTCTATTTATATGAAACAAAACAATCTTTTAAAAATAAAGACATATACTGTGGGATAAACAAAGAAACGGCAACAGATAAGATCGGCGCCAGAATTATGCCAGTAATCTATAGCAATTCGGTTAAATGGGTGGGTATTTATCTTAGAGCCGCATTCAATGAAGATATAATTACTTCTTAGTAGGTACAGATATTATGCCTCAGATCTCGATGTTGTTATTTGTTAATAATAACAACATAATTTAACTATTAATGAATTTAACATAATATGATAGAACAATAAGTATTTATATATCAACTATCAACATGATAATAAAGACGATTATAAATAAGGTAGTAAAGTTTATTTTTTACTATTATAACATTTTTCACACTGATAGTCGATCATAAAACCCGAGTTGTCCGTATCGTCTGTGCGTGTATAAATACATTTGGTATTTTCTTCTCCGCATGTGAGACACATCGTATTTTCTAAAAAATTGTCTTTACATTTAATGCATACCCAATCATAAACACTAAACATACATTTTTGAGAATGACAATAAAACTTCTCGCACAAATGACACATAGTGCTCGTTGCCACTGTTGTCAGTTTACGACATTTAGAACATCTAATTTTACTATTTAATTCTTCTCTTTTACATATCGGACATCTGCCTACTAATCGCATTGAACAAAAAAAACATGTGTTGGTTTTACACGTTTTACACGTTTCGAATGCTTTTTCTTCTATATCATAACAAACAAAACATTCCATTTTGTTTGCTGTTAATACAAATTTTATATCAGTTATGTTTATTTGATCATTTACTTCAATTCTGATATTTTGTTTGTAACGTAATCAATAATTTCCGTTGCTGTTGTTGGCTTCCTAACTACAACCGTACCTCTTATTGTATAGTTTAATGATTTTATTTCACCCCATGGGACGATAATAGGTTTAGCATTTAAAAACAACAAATTACGTTTTTCATGACCTTTATTACTTGCCCATGTTGTTAATCGGTTAGTTGCTGGAATAACCTTTGTTACAAAGTGAATCTCTAGCCTGTGTTTATTGTGGACAAAAATAAATAAATCACCAACATTAGCCTTGTTGCTCATTGTATCGTCCCATACGAGCTCTTCACCCTTACTAACTCTTTCTTGCTGTTCTTCATAGTCTTT
>Ga0315902_10014254_pt1 | contig 10226 bp, 4 predicted proteins | sample LakEriMetagenome_9_FD_203523 | JGI IMG/M metagenome (GOLD analysis project Ga0315902, IMG submission 203523) | Freshwater fungal communities from buoy surface, Lake Erie, Ohio, United States - Buoy 12 MA117 | ecosystem: Environmental > Aquatic > Freshwater > Lake > Lake biofilm | place: USA...
CCCTGTTTCATTGGACCATGAGCGACTTTTCTCTCATGGACGCCATCGAATGCGGAATCGTGAAACTGCCCCGCGTTCCAGTCGCTGAAAACATCCCAGGCGATGAAATGCCGATGTTCCGAAACCTTTGGGAAAACATCCGCAAAGACATGCCCAAAAAAGGTCGCTCGCATGGCGAGGAACACGACCCCCTCAAATTGCCGACCCGATTGCAAACAGCCATCCAAGCCCTCTACGGCCACTACGAAAAAACCTTCTTGAGCTGGAATGAACGCGGCATTAGCGTCCCTCCCTGCTTCATCATCGTCTGCCAAAATACCGCAATCTCCAAATTGGTTTACGATTACGTCTCTGGTTTCCACCGCAAACGCGAAGACGGCTCGCTCCAACTCGAAAACGGACGACTCGCCCTATTTCGTAACTTTGATGAGGCGACCGGTGCCCCACTGGCACGACCTAATACCTTGCTGATCGATAGCCAACAGCTCGAAGCCGACGATTCGCTCGATGCGAATTTTCGCGAGATGGCTAGCGACGAAATCGAACGCTTCCGGCGTGAAATCATCGAACGAACGGGTGACCAGCGCGCGGGCGAAAACCTCACCGACCAAGAGCTCCTGCGCGAAGTGATGAACACGGTTGGCAAAGCCGGTCAGCTCGGAGGCTCGATCCGCTGTGTCGTCTCAGTCTCGATGCTCACCGAAGGCTGGGACGCCAACACGGTGACTCACGTTCTGGGGATCCGAGCCTTTGGTACCCAACTGCTGTGCGAACAAGTCATCGGGCGCGCCCTCCGACGCCAATCGTACGATTTGAACGAACAAGGGTTCTTCAACGTCGAATACGCCGATGTCTTTGGGATCCCATTCGACTTTACAGCCAAACCGGTTATCGCTCCGGTCCAACAAACGCGCGAGACGATCCAAGTCAAAGCAATTCGGCCCGAACGAGACCACCTTGAAATCCGATTCCCTCGTGTCGAAGGCTACCGCGTTGAACTGCCCGAAGAGCAACTCTCGGCGAAATTCGACAGCGATTCGGTACTTATGCTGACCCCGGATCTGGTCGGCCCATCGCTTACCCAAAGCTCCGGGATCATCGGAAAATCCGAAGACCTCAGCCTGCAGCACCTCGATAAAGTTCGCCAATCGACGATCCTTTACGAACTCACCAAGCGGCTCGTCTACACCAAATGGCGCGATCCGGGCGAAGAACCCAAACTCCATCTGTTCGGCCAACTCAAACGGATCACCAAACAGTGGATGGACGGGTACTTGGACTGCAAAGGAGGAACCTATCCAGGGCTCCTGATGTACCAAGAGCTCGCCGACATGGCATGCGAGCGCATCACGCGCGGCATCTCAGAACACTTCAAAGAGGATCGGCCGGTGAAGGTTCTGCTGGATGCTTACAATCCCACCGGCACGACCAATTACGTCCGATTCAACACCAGCAAGACCGATCGCTGGGAGACCAGCTCCGAGCATTGCCACCTCAACTGGGTGATCTTGGATAGCCAATGGGAAGCGGAATTCTGCCGGGTGGCCGAATCCCATCCCAAGGTGCGAGCCTATGTGAAAAATCACAATCTCGGTTTCGAGGTCCCTTACCGATTTGGGGGCGAGCAGCGCAAGTACCGGCCCGACTTTATTGTGCTCATCGACGACGACCAAGGTCCCGAGGATCTGTTGCATTTGGTCGTCGAGATCAAAGGGTATCGAGGCGAGGATGCCAAAGAGAAGAAAGGGACGATGGATACCTATTGGGTTCCTGGGGTGAATCGCTTGGGCACCTACGGACGCTGGGCGTTCGCCGAGTTTACCGACATCTACGAAATCGAATCGGAGTTTGCCAAAAAGCTTGCCTCGGAGTTCGACCAAATGATCCAGCGTGCCAGCCAATCCGCTCCCCAAGCCACCCTCACCCACTAGCCACTCCCCTCCCCTTCCCCTTCTAATCCCCAATCACTCTTCACCAATCACTGCTCACTTGCATGCCTAAGAAGTCCACCAACAAAGAGACCGTCAAATCCGTCGATGCGATTCGGCACACCGACGACAAGCGGAAGAACATTCCGACGATCGAGTACCGACCGATGGTCAGCGACGACCAGCAATCGCCTGTGCCGGTGAAGTACCCGCGAAACACGGACTTGGACCCGCAATTGGTCTGGCGTGGAAAGGACGAGCAGGACTGGTCGGATTTGGTCGTCCATGCACCGCCGCTGTACATCCAAGAGAAGGTCCATCCGAAGGTGCTCATCGACGATCTGATCCGCATGGCGGGCGATCGGGAGAGTGCCAAGGCATCGGACAAGAAGTCCTCGGGTCAGGTGCAGTACACCCAGTTGTCGTTGTTTGATGATTTCAATGGGGTGCCAGATGGGGATGCCAAGACCGAGTTCTATCAGCACGATCAGCATTGGTCCAACCGCATGATCTTGGGGGACTCCTTGCAAGTCATGGCGAGTCTTGCCGAGCGCGAGGGGTTGCGAGGCAAGGTGCAGTGCATCTACTTTGATCCACCTTATGGGATCAAGTTCAACAGCAACTTTCAGTGGTCGACAACGAGCCGGGACGTCAAGGACGGGAATGCGAGCCACATCACCCGAGAACCTGAGCAAGTGAAAGCCTTCCGCGACACCTGGCGCGACGGGATCCACAGTTACTTGACGTACTTAAGAGACCGGCTCACCGTCGCTCGCGATTTGCTCACCGACTCAGGATCGATCTTTGTACAGATTGGCGACGAGAACGTGCATCGGGTACGAGCGTTAATGGACGATGTGTTCGGCGATGAAAATGCAATCAGTATGATCACATTCGTAAAAACCGGAGGACTTACACAAGACTTTATAAACAACAAATGTGACTATATTCTATGGCATGCGAAAGATCGACGTCTAACAAAGGCAAGGCAGATATTCTCAATGAAAGTTCAAGGAGAAGATGGAGGCACCAAGTATACAGGACTCGAGACAACCGACGGTACGAGAATAACGATCAAACAAGCCCACGAAGTATTTGGCGAGAGTCTTCCTCAGGGAAGTCGTACCTTTCGATTAGACAAGACAACATCTGAATCTAATCCAGTTGTTCTTGTAGATCTGACCAGAGGTGCGTTCAGCGGCAGTTGGAAAACGACACCTGCAGGAATGAAGGTATTAGAGAAAGCAAACAGAATTGTTCCGAGCACGAGGATTCTAAATTACGTTCGATACATTGAAGACTTTCCCGTCCACTCATTGAGTAATGTTTGGAATGATATCGGCGGGATTCAAAGTCGGGCTGATCCAAAGATCTACGTTGTTCAAACTGCAACCGAAGCAGTCAAACGATGTCTGTTAATGGCTACCGACCCAGGAGACCTCGTTCTTGATCCGACGTGTGGCTCCGGCACGACAGCTCATGTCGCCGAGCAGTGGGGTCGACGATGGATTACGATCGATACGTCTCGGGTGGCGTTGGCCCTTGCCAGGGCCAGGATCATGGGGGCAAGGTACCCCTATTATTTGTTGGCCGATAGCAAGGAAGGTCAGGTCAAGGAGGCCGAGGTGACGCGGACTGCAGCCAGTACCAAGCCGGTGCAAAACAACATTCGGATGGGGTTTGTCTACGAGCGGGTCCCTCATATCACCCTCAAGTCGATCGCCAACAATGCCGAGATCGACGTGATTTGGGACAAGTGGGAGGAAAAGATCCTACCGATCCGCGAGGAGCTTGGCAAAAAATCCGGCGACTGGAAAGACGCGAAGAACAAGTCACGCACACCCGAGGAGTGGGAGATCCCGCGCGAGCCGGATCCCAAGTCCTCGCTGGCCACTACCCACCAAGCACTCCTGGCTTCCTTCTGGCAAGCACGTATCGCACGTCAAAAAGAAATCGACGCATCGATCGCCGCCAAAGCCGAGTTCGAGTACTTGTACGACAAGCCCTATGAGGACAAAAAGAAGGTCCGAGTCGCGGGACCCTTCACGGTCGAAAGTCTTTCACCGCATCGGATGTTGGGGATCGACGAGAACGACGAGCTGATGGACATCGGCCAAGGGTCGGTTTCAAGTGGCAAGGGAGGATACGACAAACCTCAAGATTTCCCGACGATGATCTTGGAGAATCTGCGCGCGGCGGGCGTACAGCAAGCGCACAAGGACGGGCGGATCGAGTTTACGTCGTTGGTAGCTTGGCCGGGCGAGCTCGTGTGTGCCGAGGGCACTTACCAATCCGACCCCGCCACCGACCCGACCAACCACTCGTCCACGAACTCACAGCCATCCTCTAAGAATAACTCCTCAAGCCCCGCAGCCCACTCTTCTAAACGCGCAGCGATTTTCATCGGTCCAGAGTTTGGCACCGTGCAGCGGCAAGATTTGGTATTAGCGGCGAGGGAGGCCAGCGACGCAGGATTCGACGTCCTCATCGCATGTGCGTTCAACTTCGATGCCATGTCCACCGAGTTCAACAAACTAGGCCGCATCCCGGTGCTCAAGGCACGGATGAACGCGGATCTCCACATGGCAGACGACCTAAAGAATACGGGCAAGGGGAATTTGTTTGTGATCTTTGGCGAGCCCGATGTGGAATTGTTGCAGGAGGGGTTTGGATCGATGCGGGTGAAGGTCAATGGCGTTGACGTATTTCATCCCAATACGGGCGAAGTTCGCAGCGACGGCCCCGAGGGGATTGCGTGTTGGTTCATCGACACCGACTACAACGAGGAGAGCTTCTTCGTCCGTCACGCGTACTTCCTCGGCCAAAACGATCCCTACACTGCCTTGAAGACCACCCTCAAGGCCGAGATCGACGCCGACGCGTGGTCGACTCTCAACAGTGCCATATCCCGCCCCTTCCCGCGTCCCCTATCAGGCCGCATCGCCGTAAAGGTCATCAACCACCTAGGCGACGAAGTGATGAAAGTGTTTAGGGTGTGAGGGGGGGTGGTGAGATGTCAAGTGAAGCCAAGCTACTAGAACCAATTGATTGTGAACTCGTCATCGGAGTCGTAGGTGCTCTTGGCACCCAATTTCAAGAGGTGATCCGAAGACTCGAAATTGAACTGAAGCTGGCTGGATACGACGTTGACTTCGTAAAGGTGTCTCGTGACGTAATCGCAGAAATCTTCGAGGTCGCCACGGCACAGACAGACTTCGATCGGTATTCAACATATATGAAAGCCGGGAACGATGCTCGCCGAAATTCGATGCGTTGGACGGAGGAAGGATTGGTTAAGGGAAACAATAGTATATTGGCCATAGGGGTTGCTGCCAGGATTTTCGCCAAATCGATTGACAATCAGCAAGATCGTCAACCGCGTTTCAAACGAGTAGTGATTGTTGACTCACTGAAACGAAAGGAGGAAGTCGAAACGCTTCGATCCATATATGGTGACGGCTTTGTTTTACTTGGGATTCACGAAAGTGAGGAATGTCGAGTTCGGAATTTATCCTCTCAAAATCGGATGACAGCCGCACAAGCCATCGATCTTATCTCACGGGATTATGCGGAGCTATCAGACCCTTTTGGTCAAAGAGTCAATGAGACATTCCATTTGGCGGATTTCTTCGTCGAGATTTTAGACGGCCGAACTGACTTAGAATGTAATATCCGTAGACTGGTTGAAATCTGGTTTGGGCACCCCAACCGAACTCCTACGTTTGACGAATACGCGATGTACATGGCACATTCCGCAGCGTTAAGGTCTGCGGATCTATCTCGTCAGGTGGGTGCGGTACTAACGCGTGGGAAACAAATTCTTTCGACGGGAGCCAACGAATGTCCGGAAGCCCATGGCGGACTATACTGGGCTAGTCAGACATTTGATCCTCATTGCAACAACGACGCGGAGGCAGGCAGAGACTATCGACGAGGAATCGATTCAAATCGACAGGCTCAATTGGAAATGATTGACGGAATCGTAAGGAAGTTTTTTTCTGACCCAAGCGGTCCTGAGGCGATTGAGATGCGGGCCAAGCTAGACTCCTCCCCAATCAAGGACATCACCGAGTATGGTCGGGTGGTTCACGCTGAGATGGAGGCTTTGCTAGCATGCGGTAGATTGGGAGTTTCAACGCAGGGTTCGACCCTGTACTGTACGACTTTTCCGTGCCACAACTGCGCAAAACACATTATTGCCGCGGGAGTGACCAGAGTTGTCTATGTTGAGCCTTATCCTAAGAGTCGAGCGTTTGCTCACCATACGGACGCAATTAGCGAGAAAGATTCCGACAAACATGTCAAATTCGAGCCATTCACTGGAGTTGGGCCTAGGCGTTACTACGATCTTTTTTCGATACAGGGGAACGGAAGTTTTCCGATAAAGAGAAAAGACTCAGAGACTGGTAAGGCTCTACACTGGCGATTGCAAGAAAGTCGACTAAGAATTCAGATGAGGGCTTTCACCTACTTGGATGCCGAAACACAAGCTGCTAGACTTTTTGAAGAGTGGATTCCAAAGGAAGAGGGAGTAGACGATGACTGACAAGAAGTTCCAAGAAGCGCTTCAAGCTGCCAGAAAAACGGTCGATGGCTGGCCATCCTGGAAACAAAATAGTTTATTGGTAACGACCATGGCGACGACCCCATCCCCGCGTCAGCCCGTCGAGTCTAGGGCTGTTTCGCGTACTGACAAGAAGCTATCCCATGGATCTGATCCACACGATGCCAATAAGAGTGGGAGCTGACGCTCAGTTCCCTGCGGTTTACGCAACCCCGTGATGGTGGAATTCGAAGTCAACAAACACAAGAAGAAAAGGGGGAAGCTAGGACGTAAAACCTCGTCAGCAGAATTTGCGGGTCCGAGTTAAGAAAAACTCGGGGACAGTCCCCGAGTTTATGGCAACAAGCCGGTTCCTTTCGATGAGTCGTTTTGAGGTTCGGAAAATTCCTGATTGGTCATGACTTCGACCCGCAGCTCAAACCCGAACAAGCCGACTTGGGCCAAGCTATCAATCACCCTCGGACGTAGCGAGCCAAAATAGCGTCCGAGAGCAACCATCATGGCTTGGCACGCCCCCCAGGAGCATGGTTTTGGGAAAAGTACCAGCAATTGGTCTATTCGAGCGCTTTCGCGATAAATGCGTTGAGTTCCTTCGTCGCATCATCGCCGACAAGAGTTGGTATCAAAAATACTCGAATCGGCACACATTCACCTTTGGCCAAAAAACTTCGCGCGCAAGGGGCGTTGCCCGTTGCTTCTCACAATCTAGCTCGTCCGTCTTCGGCACTGCTCGGTCGCGGGGCATCCGCCCTTCGCGACCTCGTGTGCCTACGACCGCATACCGCTCCGCTCTACTTGTCCGCCTCCGGCGACTGGGGGATTCCGGATGGACTCAGGGCCAAGCGGAAGCCGAGGTAGTTGTTGCGGATCTCCGGCGAGTACCAGTCCCGGTTCGCCGACTTGCAAATCGCAGCAACGTTGTCCCAACCGCCGCCACGATTCACGCGGTACGAGCCGTATGAGCCCTTTGGATCCCAGCACCACTCCCAGACATTGCCGTGCATGTCATGCAGGCCCCACGCGTTCGGAAGCTTCTGGCCGCACACCGATGCGAGTTTCGATGGAAACATCTGGCAATACGATGCCAACAGCGACTCGTCGCTCCCGGTACTCCAAGCTGTGTCGCTTCCGGCTCGACATGCATACTCCCACTCCAACTCTTTGGGCAATCGATAACCATTCGCACCCGCTACCTGTTCCCACTTGTCCACTTCCACCTCTTGTTGATTACGAAAGTCCTTGACCTTTTCTTTACCGACACTGCGATACGCAGGCGTGCGACCTTCCCGCCGGCTAAGCCAATTGCAGTACATCAACGCATCGTACCACCTCACGTTCTGGGCAGGAGGGTCCAGCGTCGGACCAGTTTTCTTAATGCCAGTTTTCTTAATGCCAGTTTTCGTAAGGATGGTAATCACCATCTCTCGATCTTGCGGCTTCTCGCCTGTGTAACTCGAATCGTCAATGAACGCCTTGAATTCCCCTCGCGTTACCTCGCGATTGGCAACCCAATACTGCTGCTCGGGAACGTTGGTGTGCTCAACCGCTAATTTCACGAACCGAGGATCATTGTGGAGAACCCGCAGGTCAGTATCGGAACGCATCTCGGTACGGGATGATTCGTCTCCCTGGCTCAAACGCTCCAGGAGAGTCAAAGCGCGTTCAATCCAGCTTCGTTTTTCTTCGGAGGTTGCCGACTCATTGGCGGCAAACAGCGCCAGTGCACGAGCCAGATTGTAAAGCACTCTGCGATCCGCCGACTCCGCTCCCGCAAGCCCCTTGTCAAGTCTTGCAATCGCAACCTCCTTGCGCCCGAGCCACAGCGGCACTAGGCTCTCTACGTAATCGCGATAGACGGCATTGGGTTCGCTAGCAGACCATTGAGCGAGCGCCGCGTCGGCTTCTTCTGTTCGCTTCAATCGCGCTAACGCTAATAGACGTCGTAGCTCAATTTCACCACGCACTCCTGCCATCGAATCGTCCAATTCCATTTTCGACACCGCATCGAGATCCGCCAGCGCGGGCTCATACTCCCCAACGAGGTAGAGGTTTCCGCCGCGCGAGTAGCGAAATTTGGCCTTAGCCTTTTCTTCCGGTGTCGCGTTCTCCATCTCAGTGAGAGCCTGGCGCACTTGTTCCAACGGATCCGAAAGCAGCTTGGTCACTACTGGCGATGGTGTGATCCGCACCAAGGTTACTCCCTGCGAATTGACAAACCAGTTCCTGCCATCAACTATTTGCTTAGCATCGGGCAGTGTCGGCTCGGGGATTTCCCATTGACGCATCAGCCACGCGACCGCGCTGTGCGTCGAACTGTCTGGAAGCGAATACCACTTGGTTGCGAGCTCGGCAAAGAGGTTTTTATCTTGCTCCGAAATTCGTTTTACCGGGATCTGCCCCAGTCCTAAACAGACCGCAGATCGCAGCGCGGGGCTGGTCGAGTCGTTGATGGTTGCTGCCAACGCCGCGCGATCCAGCTCCCAGCGAGGGAACTGGTCGATGAGATGGGTTCGAACGCCGGGATCAGGCCGCCCCTCGAACTCGCAAGCGTCGATCGGCAAGTTTGTGTCGCCAATCGCGAGCGCCGCCATGGCCAGGCGTGCCTTGCGGCGATGGAGTTCGGGTGTTGTGCACTCAGCAGCCGCTTTTTTCAGCCAGTCGATGGATCTCGACGAGTCCTTGCCCAGCGCGCTAATCAGATTGGCAATATCCCCATCACCGATATCGTCCATTTGAGATACGAGGTACTCCGATTCGACCTGTCCGAAACTAGCAAGCCCAAAGGCCAACGACAATTTCTCGCGTACCTCGTTGGTGGCACCGTAGCGACGTTTTAGGTCCTCTAGAATGAGTTTTGGTTGCTTCATCTTGACGAGATTTTGGATATTCACTGGGACAGCCGTCCCAAGTGTCTTTTGAAGCGAATCGAGGGCGACCGTGATCTTCTCCTGCTGGCTGCGAAGATTCTGTTGTCGGAACACAACCCCAATGACTGAACCGATCAGTATCACGGCGAGAATCGAACCGCCCCAATTTCTGGCGTGTACTCGGGCCGCAGTCCTCATGACATTTCGTTCCGACGAGTTCCACCGATTCGTCTCGGTCCAGCGCCGAATTTGAAACCATTCGACCAGCGTCGGCAGTTGTTTATTTTCCTTGTTGGCCGTCCAGACGGCAGCACGTTCCGCTAGTTTCAACTCCGCGCGGCCTTTCTTGGTCTCGCGCTGCTTTTGGGTGAGCCACTCTCGCAGCGAGGGGACCATGTAGTCGTGGGCAAGTTGATAGCTTCGCGTAGTGCCGGTCTCCGATCCACTGCTGTCATCTACCGGAGTGATCAAGCGCAGATTCTTGTCGAGGATTTCCATCAGTTCCTCAAACTCACGAGGCTTGTGTTCGTAGCCAGCAGCCTTCTTGAGCGAGTCCACACTTTGCATCGAACCCTTGATGTCGGTACCGGAGGCTGGCAACAGCGCTGAGAGCAAACCTCGCACCGCCTCTTGGTGTTGACGGTACTGGATCGGTGCGTGCTTTTGACCAAAGGTCTCTTCAAGAAACGTTACGCCAACCCCCGACATGCCTCCGACATCGTCGATGGAAGCAGGAGTCCACTCCCTCGATTTCATCATTTCCGAAAACAAAGCCAATCGAACCGAGATCACTTTCCGATTCTCCGACAAGCCTTCTGAGGCTTGGGTCAGAAACGCCTTTTGTGGCTCGCTCCACTGGGATCTTTC
>Ga0315902_10014258_pt1 | contig 10225 bp, 10 predicted proteins | sample LakEriMetagenome_9_FD_203523 | JGI IMG/M metagenome (GOLD analysis project Ga0315902, IMG submission 203523) | Freshwater fungal communities from buoy surface, Lake Erie, Ohio, United States - Buoy 12 MA117 | ecosystem: Environmental > Aquatic > Freshwater > Lake > Lake biofilm | place: USA...
GCCTGATGGGTGAGTTGCACATGCCCCATGTGGTGACAATCGGTACCGACAAAACTCACCATGCCCTTATCGATGAGGCGTTCGGTGATGCGCTGACACGATGGTCCGTATTGCCCGGTTAGGCTATTGACATTAATCTGAAGCATGACATCCTTATCAATCATGCTTTGGTATTTCTCAAAGTTCCCGTGCCAGTATTCGTAGCGTTCAGGATGCGCTAGAATGGGCTGATAGCCTGCCAGGCGCATGTTGAAGATGGCCCTTCCAAGATTGACGTTCTCGGCAGCAAATGAAATCTCGAACAACACAAACTTCTTCTTTCCAAAAGTCAACAAGGTTTGATTTTCAATTTGCTTCTCGAAATGCTCATCACAATAATATTCGGCTGCAGCTTCTATCTCGACGTCTATTTCGCGCCTCTTGATTTCCTCCCGTATAATAGCCAGCTTGTCGGCTATTATTTCAGGAGTATTCTTATACATGTCCCAGAAAATGTGCGGGGTAGTAATAAACTTGCGATACCCCATTTCCTTCAAATGCAAAATGAGCTGAATGGAATCTTCAATGCTCGTTGCACCATCGTCGATACCGGGAAGTAAGTGGCTGTGCATATCGACACCAACAACCGATAAATCAATCGGGTCGATTGGTTTCTCTTTGCGTTGGGGTTTCCACTTATCGAAAAATCCCATGGTTATCGGTTGTACTGTTCTTCGTAATAATGGAGGTAGTTACCGCTGGTCACTTGCTCGAGCCAAGCTTCATTATTCAAATACCAGTCGATCGTTGCAGAAAGCAGTTTTTCGAAAGGCTGTGTGGGTTCCCAACCCAATTCAGTTTTGAGCTTCGTTGCATCAATGGCGTAGCGAGCATCGTGCCCGGGGCGGTCGGTTACGTAGGTGATGAGTTGCTCGCTTTCTCCGGCTTCGCGGCCTAGCTTTTCATCCATCAGTTTGCAAAGCAATTTCACTACGTCAATGTTCTTCCACTCGTTGTTACCGCCAATGCAATACGTTTCACCTTGCTTGCCCTTGTGAAAAATCACATCGATGGCGCGTGCGTGGTCTTCCACCCACAGCCAGTCGCGTATGTTTTCTCCTTTGCCATATACAGGCAGCGGACGTTTGTTCTTGATATTATTGATGATCAACGGAATGAGCTTTTCCGGAAAATGATGGCTGCCGTAATTATTGCTACAGTTGCTAATAACAACAGGTAAACCGTAGGTATGATCGTAGGCTCGCACCAAATGATCGCTAGACGCCTTGCTCGCGCTGTAGGGGCTTCTGGGATCGTATGCAGTAGTTTCCGAGAACTTACCTTCTGCGCCTAGCGAACCAAATACTTCATCGGTAGATACATGATAGAAACGCTTACCTTCCATAGCGCCCTTCCAGCTTTCTACTGCTGCGTTGAGCAGGTTGGCTGTTCCCACCACGTTGGTTTGAATAAACGCGTCGGGACCTGTAATGCTGCGATCCACATGGCTTTCTGCAGCGAGGTGAATCACGCCATCAAATCGCTCATTCATGAATAGGTCGCGAATGAATTGCTTGTCGGTGATATCCCCTTTCACAAACCGATAGTTCGGCTCATCCTGCACATCGGCCAGGTTGGCCAAATTACCAGCGTAGGTAAGTGCATCCAAATTCACGACATGATACTGTGGGTAGGCCTTTACGAACCTACGCACAACATGCGATCCTATAAATCCGGCCCCGCCGGTGATGAGCAATTTCATGTTTCAGATAATGGGTGTAAGGTGAAAGGTATAATGCGTAAGATTTGAACTTCTCTGTACCTCGTACTCAGTACTCAGTACCCGGTCCCCAATTAAAGGCTCCAATAATTCAAATCCTTCATCTTTCCTCGGTACAACCCTTTCAAGTCAATCAAAGCGCCTTTTCCTTCATGCAGGTATGACTTGAAATGATCTTCCGATAAATTCTTGTATTCCTTGTGGGCAACGCCCAAAATAATTGCATCGTAGGCATTCTTATCGGCCTCGGCAACCAAGCCAAAACCATATTCGTGCTTCAGTTCGTCGCTGTCCGCGTGCGGATCTATGACATCAACATTGATGCTGAACGACTCGAGTTCACGAATCACATCCACCATCTTCGAGTTGCGCACATCGCTCACGTCTTCCTTGAAAGTAGCCCCCATTACAAGCACTCTCGACTCAAGAGCATTGCGTCCCTGTTCCAATATCTTTTTCACCGTTTGCTTACCAACGTACTGTCCCATGCCGTCATTCACATAGCGGGCACTGCTAATTACACGGCTGTGATAGCCCAGCTTCTTGGCCTTGTACACCAGGTAATATGGATCTACACCGATGCAGTGGCCACCTACCAAACCGGGAGTAAACTTCAAGAAGTTCCATTTGGTTCCGGCTGCTTCCAACACATCGTATGTGTTGATGTCCATCATGTTCATGATCATCGAAAACTCGTTGATGATGGCGATGTTGGCATCACGCTGCGTATTCTCCAATATCTTACATGCCTCAGCTACTTTGATTCCCGCTGCGCGGAAAGTGCCTGCATCAACTACAATTTCATACGTCTTAGCAATCTCTTCGAGGGACTCATCATCGCAACCGGAAACCACCTTTGTAATGGTGCGCAGGGTGTTGTTTTTATCACCCGGATTGATACGCTCGGGTGAATAACCAACTTTAAAATCAGTTACCCGCTTCAGTCCCGACAATTCTTCGAGAATCGGCACGCAGTCATCTTCCGTGCAGCCCGGATACACCGTCGACTCATACACCACATAATCGCCCTTCTTCAATACCTGCCCCACTGTGCGTGAAGCCGAAAGAACCGGTCCCAAATCAGGAAGGTTGAGGTGATTGATGGGGGTAGGAACTGCAATGATGAAGAAGTTTACATCTTTCAGGTCGTTGATATCGGCAGTGAAATGAATGTCACAGCCCTCAAATGCTGAGCTCTCGAGCTCCTGCGATGGATCGATGTTATTGCGCATCAAATCGACACGCTTTTGGTTGATATCAAACCCTACCACCTTGATGGCTCGAGCAAACTCGAGCGCAATAGGCAATCCCACGTAGCCAAGACCGATAACGGCCAATTTGGCTTCCTTGTTTTTAAGTCGGTTGTAAATCATGGTCGTTAGTCTTCACCCGTCGGGTGTGCCGCGAAAATAGCATTTTTCAAGGCTCCACCCCACTCGATGTGATGCTATCAATTTTTAATGTACTTATCGAAATTCTTGTGCTCAACCTTGTTGAGTTCATCCTCCGAAAGCGATTTGAAATACTCGTAGGTGATCTTTAGTCCCTCACTGCGATGCACCTTCGGTTCCCAGCCCAAAAGCTGGCGCGCAAGGGTAATATCCGGCTGTCGCTGCTTGGGGTCATCCGTTGGCAAATCCTTGTAAATCACCTTTTGCGATGTGCCCGTTAGCTTGATGATCTCTTCGGCAAAATCACCAATCGTGATTTCATCGGGATTGCCCACATTCACGGGGCCGCTGTAGTCGCTGAGGAGCAAGCGGTAGATTCCTTCGATCAAATCATCGACATAGCAGAAAGAACGGGTTTGTGAACCATCACCAAAAACGGTGAGATCCTCTCCGCGTAGAGCCTGGCCAATAAAGGCCGGTAATACACGACCATCGTTCAGTCGCATGCGTGGACCGTAGGTATTAAAAATGCGCACAATGCGGGTTTCTAATCCGTGAAACGTATGGTAAGCCATGGTCATGGCCTCTTGGAAACGCTTGGCTTCGTCGTAAACACCGCGCGGCCCAACCGGATTCACATTGCCCCAATAGCTCTCCTTTTGCGGATGCACTGTTGGGTCGCCATACACTTCGCTCGTACTTGCGATGAGCACGCGGGCGTTTTTCACCTTTGCGAGCCCCAGGCAATTATGAATTCCAAGCGATCCAACTTTCAAGGTTTGAATCGGAATCTTGAGGTAATCGATTGGACTAGCGGGCGAAGCGAAATGCAGGATGTAATCAAGCGGACCCGGCACGTGAATGAACTTAGAAACATCGTGGTGGTAAAACTCGAAATGCTCCAATGGGAACAAATGCTCTATGTTTTTCAAATCGCCGGTGATGAGGTTGTCCATGCCGATAACATGGTAGCCTTCTTTGATAAAACGATCGCACAAATGCGACCCCAAGAACCCGGCTGCACCGGTAATAAGCACACGCTTCATAGTGAGATTTGGATATTAGAGGGTCGCGAAGGTACAAAAGCCCCATTAAATTTGCCGTTATGAAGCAACGGTATTACAGCCGGCACGCACAAGTACTTCTTCGCGAATTGAATAGAGTCATTTCAAGAGAAGAATTGAAAAAGCTCCACCACAAAAATCCATGGAGGCACGGGGCTCTTCTCGCACGTCAATACGCCTTGTTAATCCTTTGCTATGCCGGCATAGTAAATATCAACTCATGGTGGTTCTGGATTCCGGCAAGCGCTCTTCTTGGGTTAACCATCTTCAATTTCACCGTTCTGCTTCACGAGGTGCTGCATCATTGTGTATTCAATGAAATACGCCCAAAAACAGAACGCCTGCTGTCCCTGCTCTATGCCATTCCTTCCGGTATCTCACCCACCCAATTCACCCGTTGGCACCTCGACCATCATGCTGAACTGGGATCAATGGACGACCCAAAGCGAAACCATTTGTCGCCCAAAAAAAACAGCCGACTGCTGAAAATACTCTATGCGACTCCTTTCCTTTTTGTAATCTATTTCCGAGCTGCGGCTAAGGAAACGGCAACCTACGAGAAGCAGGTACAACGAACTATTAGACTTGAACGATTTTTAGCGCTATGCGTGCATGTTGTCGCAGCAATCGTGCTTTATCAGTTTTTCGGTTTATCTGTTTTAACAAAGGCCTATATACTCCCCGTGTTCATCTTTTTCCCCATAGCTTTTGCCATTAACCGCATGGGACAACACTACCATATCGATTCGACCGATCCCGCAAAATGGAGCACCCTTATTCAATCTAATGCCTGTTGGAACTGGATTTTCATTTATTCAAACCTTCACCTAGAACATCATTATTTTCCCGGGGTTCCCTGCTACAACTTACCCAAATTGCAAAGACTACTTCACCCCTACTACAAGCAAAAGGGAATGTCATTCCTGACCTATCCTCAATTGTTTAAGGGATGGATACTTCACAATGGAGCTCCCCATACGAAGTGGAATACAATATGAATCTAGCCGCTAACTTCAGCAAGCTGCACCTTCAAGCCATCCATATCGTTGGCCAAATGCAGCTGACAACCCAACCTTGAATTACTCTTCACGAAAAAAGCCTGATCGAGCATGGCTTCTTCATCGTCGTTGCGCTCCGGAAGTGCATGGTCAGAAAGGATGTACATATGGCAACTGGCGCACATCGCCATGCCACCGCATGTGCCTTCCACCGGGAGCTCATAGCTTTTACAGAGCTCCATCATGTTCATGTTCATATCGGTTGGGGCTTCCAGCGAATGCTCTTTTCCCTCGCGATCAACAACCGTAACGTGAATGATATTTTCCATAGATAAGGCGAAAGTAAAGCAATCTTAGAATCCGGTCACTCCATTCACGGTGGTGTACTTCAAGACATAATTCTTATCCGGGTAAATACGCTTGAAAGCACTCTGTACCATGAGGGTCGCTTCATGAAACCCACAAAGAATGAGCTTCAGCTTACCGGGGTAGGTATTGATGTCACCAATGGCATAAATGCCGGGAACATTCGTACTGTAATCGTATGTATTTACTTCAATCGAATTCTTGTCGATGTTAAGTCCCCAATCGGCCAATGGCCCGAGCTTCGGCGACAAACCGAACAACGGCAACCAATGGTCGGTAGTGAGGGTTTGTTTGTCAGCTCCCTGCACATCCACTTCGATGGACTCCAAGTGATCCGCTCCATTCAAACCAACCACTTCGGCATCGGTAATGAGTTTGATTTTTCCCGAAGCCGACATATCGAGCACCTTTTGAACACTATCCGGATGCCCACGGAAACTCTTACTTCGGTGAATCAGGGTTACTTGTGAAGCCACTCCATTGGCGAGGAAAATCGACCAGTCGAGCGCGCTGTCTCCACCACCGCTGATGATGACGCGTTTGCCTTTATAGAAATTAGGATCGCGCACGATGTACTCGATTCCTTTGTCTTCAAACTGACCGATATTTCCAATGGGCGGTTTGCGCGGTTCGAAACATCCCAGTCCTCCTGCAATCGCTACAACCGGGGCCTTGTGCAAGGTGCCGCGGCTTGACTTTACGATGAACTGTCCATCGTCGGTTTTCTCGAACGACTCACATCGCTCTCCAAGGGTGAATCCCGGCTTGAAAGGCGCCGCCTGCTTCATCAAATGATCGATGAGGTCGCCGGCCAATACCTCGGGAAAGCCGGGTATGTCGTAGATGGGCTTCTTAGGGTAAATCTCAGTGAGCTGTCCGCCCGCCTGTGGTAAAGCGTCAATCAAATGACAACGCAGCTTCAACAATCCGGCTTCGAATACGGTAAACAAGCCACATGGGCCTGCTCCAACAATTATGATATCGGTTTCAATCATGCAATTTTCCTAAACGGCGCGAAGATAATACGCATCCAAGAACATGAATAACAAACAAATCGGCCGAAGGTTTACGCATCGCCAGGAGGGCTGAACAAGAAAACCAATGCAAACTAAATCACATACAATACTCAGGACATAGAGAATTGTGCCGCGAGAAGGACAATCGACAACAAAACACCGACAACAAATACGAGTGCACTAAATTTCAAGAAAGGATACTTGCGACCTTGCAGAACCTTTCCTATTTGATAGATATCCTTGACCATTGCACGCTGAACCTCCTCAGGAGTCTCCATTATTCCTTTCATGTGAGCTTGATACTCTTCATGCGAGAGCTGGGAAAAATGGTCAAAAAAAAGCGAATTGAATTGCTCTTCCTTCAATTTAGGTCTTCTCTTCGGTAGAGACAAAGGAGCAACAACAAAAAGTGCTAGTACGATGGATGCAATGGCCATCACTAACATGGAATACGTGCACCAGTAATCCTGAAGAACTTCCAGCCGCGAAAGCGTGAGGGATAGAATGATGGAGTTACTGGCAATTAAAATGTTGGCCTTCTGATCGGCAAGCAGACTAAGTTGAACGTGATGCTGCTGCGTCGTACGCAACAAATACATCCAATTCGAATTTTTCGGGTCCGTTTGCATGGCGACAAATGTAGAAGGATGTTGCACGCTTGGCAGCAATGAAAAAAGAAAATTACTAGACTATTCGCATGCAGTTAACATTGAAAACGGATTCTAGCTTTGTGGCAGACTTTCATTTTATTCCAAGCAGACTATATTTACCCCTATGAAAATACTCTTACTCGCCATTTTTAATTTCATCGCGCTTACGTTCATCGCTCAATGCGACGGCAACCGATACCTCAACCGCATCTTCTCGGATGTCTCTATTACAACCGATGTACTTTACGGATCGGCCACTGCCAGCACGGGAGCTAATGAACAATTGTACATGGACGTTTACGAGCCTGCAGGCGATGGCATTACGAATCGTCCGTTAATCATCATGTGCCACGGAGGCTTTTTCATTTCCGGCGATAAGGCCGGTCCCGACATGGTTCCACTGTGCGAAGACTTCGCTCGCATGGGATATGTAGTCGCTTCAATCAATTACCGCATGGGAGTTTCCTTTCTTTCCGATTTGGACGACTCCTTCTCGCAAGCCGTTCTCCGCGCGGTTCAAGATTTGCGCGGCGCCATTCGCTGGTTCCGCAAGAACGTGGCAGAAGATGGGAATACCTATAGCATCGATCCTGAAATGATTTTCACCTTTGGTTCTTCAGCCGGTGCCTTCATGGCATTACACCATGCATTCATGGATCAAGACGAACTTCCTTCGTTTATGAACCAACAAGCAACCGGATTGGAAGGCGGTGTGGAAGGCGTGAGCGGAAGTCCGGGTTACCCTTCTCACGTGCGTGCGTTGGTGAGCCATTGCGGTGCATTGGGCGACAACGCATGGATCGATGAAGACGAGAATGTCTCATCATGTTTGTTTCACGGCGAGAACGATGCTACCGTTCCCATCGATTCAACGATGTTTGTGTTTAGCGGCTTTTTACCCGTTGCAGTTACCGAAGGCAGCATTCCTATTAGCCAGCGCATGACCTCCATCGGACTGGAGCATTGCTTTGAAATCAACGACAACGCCGGTCACGTGGCGTATATCGCTAACCAAGCCATTTACGATACTACCCTCGCTATTTCAAGCAATTTCTTGGCGCATCACGTGTGCGGCTTCGAGCTCGATTGCACCTATCGCGAAGTGCTTACATCAACCGAAGAAATTCTCACAAAGACATCCATGCAACTATATCCTAATCCTGCTCAACACGAAGTATGGATAACGGGAGCCATAGACAATACCATCAGTACAGTGTACACATCCGAGGGAAGAATAGCTATTCAACAGCGAGGCGCACGTATCGATGTGAGTTCACTCACACCGGGTATTTACATCGTAGAAATGAATGATGGAGGACGCAGCCTCAACAGGCAGCGACTCAGCGTTGTGCACTAGTTAAGCGACAAACCGTTGACAGCCTCTACCGATTTGATTTCGGGTACGGCTGCGCGTATGGCGCCTTCCACACCGGCCTTCATAGTCATCACGCTCATGGAGCAGCTACTGCAGGCGCCGTGCAATTCCACGCGTGCTGTAAGGTCTTCGGTTACTTCAATCAAGGAGATATTCCCACCATCGGCTTCCAAGTAGGGCCGAATGGTGTTGAGAGATTCATTCACACGTTCGAAAAGAGATCGTTCGCTCATATCAGGAAGGTTCGGTTGAAACGGCAGCGTTGGTTTTCTTTCGGAAAGGCAGCATGCGCATTTCTCGCTCAAAGGTATCCAAGATTGCGTTCAACTGCTCAACAGCCGGTGTTCCTTCTTGCATAATGGCCGGACGACCTGCATCGCCTGCTTCTCGAATGCTTTGAATGAGCGGCAACGGGCCCAGGAATGGTACTTCGAGTTCTTCCGCCAAATTCTTGGCTCCATCCTTTCCAAAAAGGTAGTATTTGTTGTTCGGCAATTCTTCGGGGGTAAACCACGCCATGTTCTCGATCATGCCCACAATCGGGATGTTGATGGCCGGCATGCGAAACATGTAAGCCCCCTTGCGCGCATCGGCGAGAGCAACTGTTTGCGGGGTGCTCACGAGTACCACGCCATCGAGCGGAATGGATTGTACGATCGACAGATGAATATCGCCCGTTCCCGGAGGAAGATCCAAAAAGAGATAATCGAGTGGACCCCAGTAAGCATCGTTCACCAACTGATTGAGTGCCTTAGTGGCCATGGGGCCGCGCCATACCGCTGCCTGATTCACTTCGGCAAAGAAGCCGATGGAAAGAACCTTTACACCGTATTGCTCAATCGGCTCCAGCATGCTCTTGCCATCCACATCAATCACGCGTGGTTTTTCATACACCAAGTCAAACATCGTTGGCGCCGATGGTCCGTAAATATCCGCATCGAGCAATCCTACTTTGTAACCGCGACGAGCCATACCGGCAGCCAGGTTGGCACTCACCGTGCTCTTCCCTACTCCACCTTTGCCGGATGCCACTGCGATAATGTGCTTCACGCCCGGAAGCACCTTGCGCAATTCGCCATGACGTTCGTCGCCGCTGATGGGCAGCACTTCGCATTCCACTTTAAAATCTTTCCCCAACGTGCGTTCAATAGCAAATGACACCGCTTCGCGCATGCGCATTTTGCTGTGCATCGCAGGGTTGCTCACCTTCACTTCGAGATGGATAACCTGATCCTTCACATCGAGGATTTTTACCAGATTCAAGGAAACGATGTCCTTCTTCAGGTCGGGTTCGATAACAGTAGTAAGGGCGTCGATGATCGCATGTCGCGAGATGCTCATAGTATTGAAAATTACGGGGCACAAATGTAAGGTGGAGGATTATAGGATTGTAGGATTAAAGGATTGTAGGGGTTTTACTAAGCACAGCCACCGCACCACTCGTCACTCGCCACTCGTCATTTGCCATTCACTCCGGGCTCCAAAACACGCGCTCAAACTCCACCACCCTATCATCCACTACGCGCACACCCTCGGCTTCGAGCAGCTCCTGCATCTGCATGGGATAAGCGAACATCATTTTACCGGTGAGCATACCTTGTCTGTT
>Ga0315902_10014259_pt1 | contig 10225 bp, 7 predicted proteins | sample LakEriMetagenome_9_FD_203523 | JGI IMG/M metagenome (GOLD analysis project Ga0315902, IMG submission 203523) | Freshwater fungal communities from buoy surface, Lake Erie, Ohio, United States - Buoy 12 MA117 | ecosystem: Environmental > Aquatic > Freshwater > Lake > Lake biofilm | place: USA...
CGCATCGCGAGCGCGCGCGGTGAAGCTCACCGGATCGCGCACCATCGGCATCTGCGGGCGAAAGCGTCCCGCCCCTCGCCCCGCTCCGGGTGGGCCACCGGGATGGTCACGACCACGATCTGGCCCCATCGGCGGCAGACCGAGGAATTCGCCCACGAAATCTTCGTTTCGGTGTCTGAGATCAGGTGGTTCGGGTGAGGGCGGCGCGTTTCGGATTTCATCCTCGCTGGGGAACTGCCCGCGAAACGTTTCCTCCAGACCCGTGGGCGCGGACGCGGTGCTGAAGATCACGCTGCCGTTCACATGCTCCATCACCACCATCACCATCGGCGTCTCATCCGCCACGGGTGGAAAGACCGCATCACTAACCTCTTGAAACTCCCGCACCGTCGTGCGCGGATCGATGCGGTTCCACACGCGCTGCGCCTGCGCACTGATGCGCGTGTCCACGCTGCGCTCCAGCGTGCGTGTGGCATACCACCACGCCGCGGCGCCGAAGGCGGCCACCAGCGTGCCCGCCACCAGCGTCGTCTGCACGGCCAGACGCACGCGAAAGCTGCGCTGGGAGGCATGCATGGGGCCGGTACTGTTGCTCATGCGGGCATCTTCCTCCGCCGTGCAGGGCACGCACGCAGATAAATGCGTTTTAATGTGAAGCCGCATCCTGCCTTCATGCGCTGCGGCTCAAATACGGAGAATTCACACCTCCCCGTGTCATGAACACCACCTCCGCCAATCCTCCCGCCTCCGCCACCACCTGCAGCAGCGCCTGCGACACGCTTTACCGCCGCCATTACGCCAATCTGTGCGCCTTTGCCCGTGCCCGCGGCTGTGAGGCACATGAGGCGGAGGACGCCGCGCAGGATCTCTTCGCGAAACTCTTCGCGCAGGGCCAGATCGATCGCGCCGCGGCCATCACGGACAGCGAAGGCCAGTCCGCCTTCCTACTCGCTCGCATGCGCACCCTCCTCATCAAGCGTTGGCACTACCGCACTCGCTTGTGCCGCGGTGGCGGTGCCGTTTGCCTCTCCTTGCATGATGAAGAAGGGCAGGCGGTGGACATCGCCGATGCCAGCCACTGCCCGGACACCGAGATGGATCGTGAATGGGCCCGCGCGGTGCTGGGGCGCGCTTTGCAGCGCATGAATGACGAACTGCACGCCACCGGCCGTGCAGAAATGTGGGATCAATTGGAGGAAGACCTCAACGACGAGGTGCGCAGCCGCAGTGAGCGCTCACCACGCAGCGGCGCGCTGCGCGTGGCCCTGCATCGCGCCCGCCGTCGTCTGCGCGACTTCATTCGTGAGCAATTGCAGACCAGCGGCGATGACGCGGCCTGCGAACTCGGTGTCGCTCTCGCGTGAAACCGCGATCAACGCGGGTCCGTGCCATACACGCCCTCTTTTTCCGGCACCGGCAGGCGCGGGCGTGAGTCCGCGGGCCGGTCTTCGGCAAACCACGTGTTCTTTTCAAAGCGGAACGTCTCCGGCGCGGTGCCACCGCCGATGTTCACGAACTCGCGGATGTCCGCACGGCGAAAAACCACGCGGTTACCCTGCACCAGCACGTTGCGCGAAGGAATGAATCCTTCGGCTGTTGTCTCCTGCAGCATACGGAAGACCCAGCGCTGCGGAAAGAGCACCGTGTTCCCGCTGAACTCCGCTCCGTCCACGCCCACAAACGCCGCCGCACAGCTGCTGCCCTCAATGACGTTGTCGCGCGCGATGAGACGTGCTGCTTCATACTTCACGCCGAGCGGACGGAAGTATTCCAGCCCCGTGGAGCCGCCGAGATTCAGCGGACGTTCGCCCCCGTCTTTGAAATGGCATTTCTCCACCACCACGTCGCTGCTGCCGCCCTTGAACTGCACGCCGGCGCTCGCGCTGAAGCCTTCTTTGCCTGTGAACTTGCAGCCGGTGATCAAAACGTGATGACAGCCCACGCAATCGATCCCCTGGCCGCCCCAGCCGGTGATTTCACAGCCGAGAATGGTCAGTTGATCGAGACCGGAGCACTTGATGCCATCGTGATTGCCGCGCGGGCCGACATCGGAGATGCGCAGGTTCTCCAGCGTGATGCCAGACACCGCCTTGCCAGCTCCGCCATCATCCAGATTCAGTCCGTTGGCCGTTTGACCGCTGAAATCGAGGCTCCGCAAAGTCAGCCGCGCGCAGCGGCTGAAGTGAAAGCCGTTCGCGCCGCCGATGAAGCGCGGCGGGCTTTTCGGATCGAGCGCCGTGATCGTCAAACCTTCGATTCCAGCGATGTGATGGCCTCCAGGATAGTCACCGGGGCCGATTTGGAGCACATCGCCGGCTTTGAGGCCGCGCAGGGCCTGCGGGAGCTCCGCAGGCTGTTTGACGATGATTTCGGCCGCAGCCGAAAAAGTGGCGCAGAGCAGAAAAATGGCCGTTTTCATGGTTTGGGGGCCTGCTGGAGTTTTTCCGGCAAAACGGCCAGTCGCTCGACTTTCGTGACCTCGTGGAAAAACCACGGTTTGTCGTCCTTGGCCTTGAAAATGACCGTTCGTGCCGCGTAGCGCACGCCGTCGTGCTCCTGCCAGTCGCTGAAGCGATAATAATCGCCGCGCCAGTCCAAGCGCGTCAGCAGCGCTGTCTCTGCATCAAAGTACAGGCTCATTTCAGGTGTGACGCTGCCGCTGATGCGCAGCCCGAAGCACTTTTTGCCCTCATCCGCCCGATCCGGCAGCACCTCGATCTTGGAGGCTGGATCGACGAGCAAATCGAGGTTCCACGCGCGCACATCGTGCTTCGCCGGTTCATCTCCGCGTTCTTTGCTGCCCAGCCACCAACGATCCGGCATGGAGAGGATGGATTCGCGTGTGCTGCGCTTTTTGCCCGCGGCCGGCTCCGGCGTGCTGCCAAAGTGGAAGATTTCCTGGATGCGGAAGATTTTCAGCAGCTTTTCCTTTCCGCCCACGGCCTGCAAAGCGCGGGCGACGAGCGGTGCGGGATCGGCCGTTTGGGCACGAAGGGCGGGGCAGGCGAGCAGAGTGATCAGCAGGAGCGGGGTGGTGAGGAGGTATCTCATGGCTGTGGGTGAAACGTTTCCGCGCGTTGTTTCCTGCGCCGCAGGGTTTCGAGGAAGGTTTTTTGCCCTTTGCGCCAGACCTGCGGAACCGCTATAACCCGGCCCTCTGATTTAATCCCTCTGACCATGCTCCGTCGCGTTCCGCATTTCTCCCGTCGTCGTTTTCTGGCTTCCAGCGCTGCCGCACTGGGCTTTCCGGCGATCGTGCCTTCCTCCGTGTTTGGAAAGCCGGGCCGTCCCGCGCCTTCCGAGCGCATCACCGTCGGCGCGATCGGCTGGGGCACCATCGCGGGTGATTGGACGCCATCGTTTTTGACGAACGGCAAGTGCCAGGTGATCGCCGTGGCCGATCCGATGAAGGAATACGGCCACTACGGCTATGACGGGAAGGAAACCGGTGGACGTGAGGCCGGACGGAAGATCATCGACGAGACCTACTCCAAAGAAGCGCACAAACCCGCGAAGGGCTGCACCGCGTATGCGGACTTCCGCGAGATGATCGAGAAGGAAGATCTCGATGCCGTGCAGGTGAGCACGCCGGACCATTGGCATGCTTACATGGCCGTGTATGCGGCGCGCAAAGGTCTGCACATTTACGGGCAGAAGCCGTTGGCGCTCACCATCGCGGAGGGCCGCCTCATGAGTGATGAAGTGGCGAAGGCCGGCGTGACCTGGCAGACCGGCAGCCAGCAGCGCAGCGATCTTTATTTCCGCCTCGCGTGCGAACAGGTGCGCAACGGTCGCATCGGCAAGCTGCAGCGTGTGCTGGTGGGGCTGCCCGGCGGGCACAAGAACTGGAACGGCATGGCGGAGCAGGTGAATACCGCGCCGGTGCCAGCGGATTTCGATTACGAGATGTGGCTTGGCCCGGCGGAGCAGATGGACTATCGTCCGGCGCTGCTGCCGCTGAACTGGAGGCACAATTTCAATTTTTCCGGCGGCATGATCACGGACTTCGGCGCGCATCACATCGACATCGCGCAGTGGGGCATGGGCACGGACCTCACCGGGCCGGTGGAGATGAAAAACGTGAGCGGCAAGCACGATCCCAGCGCTCTCTACAACACCGCCAGCGAGTTCAGCTTTGAGTGCGTGTATGAAAATGGCGTGCTCATGCACGTGGCCAGCCCCGAGCATCAAATCATGAAGGCCGTGGCGGCTCATCATGCCAAAACGCCCGGCGCAAAGCCCTTTGACCACATCGGCGTCTGCTTTGAGGGCGAGGGCGGCAAATGGATCCACGTGAACCGCGGCAAGATCGCCGCCAGCGATCCGGAAATCCTGCGCGACAAGGCGAAGGACGGCGAAGTCCGCCTCTACGAGAGCAAGGACCACACGGACAACTTCCTCAGCTGCATCTACGACGGCAAACCGACCGCCACGCCCATCGAGGTCAGCCACCGCAGCATCAGCATCTCGCATCTCGCGAACATCGCGCTGCGCAGCGGCAGCACCTCGCTGAAGTGGGATCCGAAGACGGAAACCATCGCTGACAACGCCGCCGCTTCAAAGCTGCTCTCCAAAGAATGGCGCAAACCTTGGACGCTGTGATGTTCCGCCCTGCCATCCTCCGCCGCACGCGTGCAGCTTGGCTGCTGCTGGCGGTGGTGTGTGCATGCGCGGTGTCGTGGGCTCAGTTGGAGCTGCAAAGCCGTCTTCCGGTGAATTTGGAGAACGTGCCGGGCGTGGGGCCGGTGAAGCCGGTGCCGACGGTCACTGCCGAAGGCGCGCAGGCCATTCCCGTTGCGGCGAATGCGCCGAAGCCTGCGGCGCCAGCGGCTGTTCCTCCGCCCCTGCCGTCGGCCAAGATGAGCACAGGCCCGGTGGCGCAGCTTTATCTCTACATCGAGCCGTATCAGACGCGGGTGGAGGCTCTCTTTGATATGAATCACACCTTTGACTGGCTGTCTCCCGATGAGCGGCCCCGTCCCGGGAAACTCACACCGCAGCGGCAGCAGCAGATCATCAAGGATGCGGAGCGCCTCGCCGTAGACTGGTGCACCGTGGAGACCAACACGGGCCGCCAGCCCACCTCGATGCCCACGGCGTTTTTTGTCAAAGGCAAGCCCGGTGCCACGCTGCCGATGGCGGAGAATGAGGAGCTCGCTTTTGATGAGTGCATGCTTGGCCTCGTCTGGCAGTACACCACGAATGAAACGCCGGACACCGTGGAGATGCGCTGGACGGGCTGGATCAATGAGCTGAAAAAACTGCCGGTGACCACGCTCTTTGGCAGCCTCAGCGAGCGCGGGGAGATGAACTTCATCACGCGCAATCATCAGTGGGGGAACAAAGGCCGGCTCCGGCCCGCTGCGCTCGTCGCGGTGCCCACCTTTGATCCCGGGCAGCCCGTGCGCATCCCCGTGGGCCTCGTGGTCTGGCTCGTGGCTGGAGCGGTTTTCTGGTGGTGGATCTGGCATCGGGACTACCGCCTGCCCGGTGGCAGCCTGCCCTACTTTGGCGTGTGGCTGTTTGGCCTCGTTCTCTTTGGCAATCTGCTCACCATCCATATGGGCGGCGGCGACAAGGCTCCACACATCACCGATGCTGCTGCAGCGCAGAAAATCGTCTCGCCGCTGCTGCGGAATGTGTATCGCGCCTTTGATCACCGCGTCGAATCACGCGTCTATGACGTGCTCGCGCGCAGTGTGGATGGCGAACTGCTCCGCAAGCTCTACCTAGACACCATTCAGGCCCTCACGCTCGATGGACGCGAGGGCACGCGCGTGCTCATCACCGAATTTGAGGCCACAGTGGACAAAGTCACGCCGGATGCGGCCTCCGGCGGCTTCGTGGCCGATTGCAACTGGAGCGTGCTTGGCAACGTCGGCCACTGGGGCCATGCCCATCCGCGCTACAACGGCTACAAGGCTCGCGCGACGATTTCCCCTCTAAAAGGCGAGTGGAAGCTCACCGCCCTCGAGGTGCTGGAAGTGCGGAGAAAGTGACGCGGCGGCCTAGTCCGCAAGACGCTGCTTGGCATCCAGTGTGCGCGGATTGTCATCCTCGGCCTGCACTGACACGTCGGCATTTTCGACCGCGTTGGTTCGCGCATGAAAGCCACGCTGCACCTCTCGCTCGTCGCTGCTGTTTGCCTCCTGAACAACAGCACCCTCGCCGCGGACACCTCCGCCGCCTCCAAGCAAATCGACTCGCTGCTCGCCCAGAGCTGGCAGAAGCACAAGATCACGCCGAACCCGCTCGTCGATGACGCCACGTTCCTCCGCCGCGCCTATTTGACCGTCGCGGGCCGCATTCCGACCTACGAAGAAGCAAAAGCCTTCCACGCCTGCATCGCCAAGGATAAGCGGGCGAAGCTCATTGACTCGCTGCTCGCTGGCGAAGGCTACGTGCAGAACTTTTTCAACTACTGGGCCGATGTGCTGCGTGCACAGACCCAAGGCGTCGCTGGCAGTACCACGGCGGAGAATTATGTGAACTACCTCCGCCAGTCGCTGCGCGAAAACAAACCGTGGGACCGGATGGCCCGCGAACTCGTCTCCAGCGAAGGTTCCTGCTTCGACACCGGCGCGATCGGCTACTACATGCGCGACCGCGGCATGCCGCTCGACAATTTGTCGAACACCACGCGCATCTTCCTCGGCACGCGCATGGAGTGTGCCCAGTGCCACGACCATCCGTTCGATAAATGGACGCAGAAGCAGTTCTACGAGATGGCGGCCTTCACGCACAACATGACGGCCTCCAGCTACCGCTCGAAAGGCAATGACGAGGTCAGCAAAATGATCCGCCAGGACAAGGCGATCGACAAAGAGACGCAGGACCTCATGCGCCAGGCACTTCAAGAAGTCTTCCGTCCGCTGCGGGACACGCTCGTGGTGCAAAACAAGAGCAGCATCCGCCTGCCGCACGATTACAAGTATCAGGACGCGAAGCCGAAGGATGTCGTGCCTGCCTCGGTGATGTTTGGCAAGCCTGTCGCGCTGTCGAAGGAGTCGAACACCATCGGCGAGTTCGGCAAATGGCTCACTTCCGCGGAAAATCCACGCTTCACCACCATCATCGCGAACCGTCTGTGGAAACGCGTCTTCGGCGTCGGCATCTACGAGCAGGTCGATGAGATGATGGACACCTCCGTCGCCTCGAATCCCGAATTGATGCGTTTCCTTGAAAAACAAATGGTCGCGCTCAACTACGACATGAAGGCCTATTTGCGCATGTTGCTGAACACGCAGGCCTTTGCCCGCGCCAGCGAGAAGGAAGCGCCTCCCGGCGTGCCCTATTACTTCCAGGGCCCCGTCTTCCACCGCATGACCGCCGAGCAGGTCTGGGACTCCATGGTGGCCCTCGTCAGCCCCGATCCTGAGCAGCCCAACTGGTCTGCCCGTGAACGCGAACGCCGCGAGCTGAGCAACCGCCACAACCTCGCCAAGATGCTCGACAAAACCGAGCCCGAACTCCTTTTCGAAGCCGCCAAACTTGTCGCCGCCGCGATGAAGGATCAAAACAAGGAATTCGACCAGCTTCGCAAAGAACTCGATGTCGCCCGTGCGAAAGACGACAAAGAAAAGGCCAAGGAAATCCAGCGTCGCCTCAACGACAGCCAGCGCATCCTGCGCGAGACCGTTTCCAAGTGCTTCTACGAGGCCGCGAGGAAGTCGAACAACCAAGAAATCCAGGCCCAGCTCGCCGCCAGCGCCGGAGACGGCCCCATGGAGATGGCGATGATGAACATGATGGAAAACGCCCGCGTCGATGCCCGGGAAGCGCCGCTCAACGACAAGCTCATGACCCGCATCAAGGCCGATGAAGCCCTCCTCGGCATCAAGGACGCGAAGAGCATCAAGAGCTACGAAAACTACCAGAAGACCCTTCATCAAACGTGGAGTCGTGCTGCCGAGCTGCCCTCGCCGGCTCCGCGTGGTCACTTCCTCCGCGAATTCGGCCAGAGCGACCGCGACGTCATCGAAAACTCCTCCGATGAGGCCTCCGTGCCGCAAGCACTCACCATCATGAACGGCTCGCTGCTCAGCAGCATCACCAGCGGCTGGTCCACCTTCAGCCTGAACCTCCGCAAAGCCGCCACCAACGAGGAAAAAATCGATGTGCTCTTCCTCAGCCTCTACTCCCGCCCGCCCACCGAGAAGGAAAAAGCCAAGCTGCTTCAAACCCTTGAATCCTACGCCTCCAACAAAGCCCTCTGGGAAGACATCACCCTCGCCGCCCTCAGCACCCAGCGCTTCATCTTCGTCGAGTAACTCAACTTGAAACTTTGAACCTGAAACTCTTATGAACTCCGACCTCTCCCGCCGCTCCGTGATGACCCGCATGGCGCAATCCTGCCTCGGCGTCGGCCTGCTTCCTTCCATGGAGCATCTGTTTTCATCCAAAGCCTTCGCCGCAGGTGAGGGCGCTGCCACGGCCAAGCAGGCCGCCACCGCACGCAACGTCATCTTCCTCTACATGACCGGTGGCCAGAGCCACCTCGACACTTGGGATCCAAAGCCTGACAACAAAGAGGTCGCCGGTCCGGTGAAGGCCATCAAGACCAGCGCCGATGGTGTGCGCGTCAGCGAATACCTCCCGCGCATCGCCAAAAAGATGCACCACGCCACCGTCATCAACTCGATGGCCACCAACACCGCCGCGCATGAGCAGGCGAACTACTTCATGCACACCAGCTTCGGTCTGCGCAGCACCATCAAGCATCCCGGCATGGGCGCATGGCTCAGCTTCTTCCAGGGGGCCGGTAATCCCGCGCTGCCGCCGTCTGTTTACATTGGCAACGACAGCCGCCATCCCGGCGCTGGTTTCTTCGCGAAGAAGCACGGCCCGCTCATGGTGAACAACCCCGAGGCCGGCCTGCAAAACGTGCGACCGCAAAAAGGCGTCACCGATGACCGCTTCGCCATGCGTCGCGACCTCGCGGGCGCACTCGATGCCGAGTTCCAGGCCAAATGGGACACGCGCGGCGTCAAAGCGTATGCCGACATGTATGACGACGCCGTCCGCCTCATGAAGAGCGAAGATCTCGTCGCCTTCGACCTTACCAAAGAGCCCGAAGACGTGCGCAAAGCCTACGGCAAGGAAACCTTCGGCCAAGGCTGCCTCCTCGCCCGTCGCCTCGTCGAGCATGGCGTGCGCTTCATCGAAGTCAGCTTCGGCAGTTGGGACACCCACACCGCGAACTTCATCAACACGCCGCGTCTTTGCGACACGCTCGATACCGCGCTCACCGCGCTCGTCACCGATCTCGAGCAGCGCGGCATGCTGGATAGCACCATGATCGTCGTCAGCTCCGAATTCGGCCGCACGCCAAAGATCAATCAGAACCAAGGCCGCGATCATTACCCCATCTTCAGCTCCGCCATCTTCGGCGGCGGCATCAAAGGCGGCTTCACCTACGGTGCCACCACGCCCGATGGCGCGGGCATCGCTGCCGACAAAGTCGGCCCGCCCGATCTCAATGCCACCATCGGCTACGCCCTCGGCCTCCCGCTTGACCAGGTCATCTACTCCCCGAGCAAGCGCCCCTTCACCGTCGCCGACAAAGGCCAGCCGCTCACGCATCTGTTTGCGTGATGCGGAGCGCTTGATGCGACTCAACGGCTCTCCCGCCATGTCAGGCGAATCGCCGTCGCCGCCATCACCGTGCCGACGAGGTTCGAAACCATGTCCCACGCGGTGTTTTCATAGCCACCGACGTTCGTGTTCGGAATCGTCAGCACGGCGATGAATTCCAGCACCTCATTCAGCGCGCCAAATCCCATTCCTGCGGCTGCGCAAAGCGTCAGCATGCCAAAAGTCGGGCGCACTGCCGCGCCGTCCGGTTGTCGCAGCGCGTGACGCAGGATGTGCCAGCACAGCCACGTCGTGATGCCAAAGCCGTAGGCATGCACGATTTGGTCATACTTCAGCCGCTGCGGAATGAGCCACCAGCTGTAGAGCACGGCCTGGTCACCGTTGTAGGGCCATCCCGCAGGCAACGGCGTGAGTCCGCCCGCCATGTGCAGCAAACCCCAGGCAGAAAAAGCCCACAGCAGCCCGCCCGTCAGTCTCACGCGACTGTGCACGACACTCATCACTCCGATGAGCACGAGCATGACCACGATGTAAAAGATGAACTCCTGGTTCCGCCGCGCGAGCGACAGTGCCGCTGCGACCGCGATGTAGGCACCATTGAACAGAAAGACTGGCAGCAGCCGAGGAGAGA
>Ga0315902_10014260_pt1 | contig 10224 bp, 9 predicted proteins | sample LakEriMetagenome_9_FD_203523 | JGI IMG/M metagenome (GOLD analysis project Ga0315902, IMG submission 203523) | Freshwater fungal communities from buoy surface, Lake Erie, Ohio, United States - Buoy 12 MA117 | ecosystem: Environmental > Aquatic > Freshwater > Lake > Lake biofilm | place: USA...
CATATTAAATTAAAACTACAGCAATCAGATAATCTGCCAATAAAATCATGATATCACTAATAACCACGGCATTGGTGCTTGCCTTTCCCAATTCTATGCTACCACCTTTTACGTTGTAACCTTGGTAACAAGAAATGGAAGTGAGTAAAAAAGCAAAAACAAACGATTTAACAAACATCATGAAAACATTGTAAGGCATAAAAAACGACCTTAATCCCATGACAAATTCTTGTCCTGAAAGCAATCCTGTTGGAACCGATGCAATAAATCCGCCACCAATACTGACAAAAGCTGCGATAGCTACTAAAATGGGAATGATTATCACGGCTGCTAAAACTTTTGGCATTATTAGATAGGCAGCGGTATTAACACCCATGATTTCCATAGCATCGATATGCTCTTTCTGACGCATACCCCCAATTTCGGAAGCCATGTTCGAGCCAACTTTTCCAGCTAAAACCAGGCAAGTAATAGTTGGCGCCAACTCTATAATGGTCATATCTCTTACCACATACCCAATATAATAATCGGGTACTAAAGTACCATCTAGCTGATAAGCAAACTGAATGGCGGTAACTGCCCCGATAAATAGAGAAATGATAAAAACTATAATGAGGGAACCTACCCCAATGTCATGCATCTGTCGAATGACCTCTTTGTAGTACATGGACGTCTTTTCAGGCTTTGAAAAGGCGTTTCCCATCAAAATAAGGTACTTTCCCAGATGATTTAATAATTTAGTTATTACCACTTTCTTCTTTATTAACGACGAATCAAAAGTTAAAATTAATTAAATTAAACAAATAGAACCCGTATTCAGTTTAAGAAATAAATAGAAATAATGCCAGTTGCCATAATTACAGGCGCTTCTAAGGGTATTGGTTGGTCAATAGCTAATAGATTTGCTGAAAATGGTTTTGATTTGTTGATGATTGCCAGGGATATCGAAGGATTGCAGGCAAGAAGCGGCGAATTACAACAAAAATTTCCTACTCAGCGCTTTGCCACTTTTTCGATTGACTTAATGGATAAATCTCAGTTGAGCTCTCTTTCGCAGTTTGCCTTGGCAACCTTATCGTCAATGGATGTTTTAGTGTTCAATGCAGGCCTGTTTGCTATGGGCGAACTGTTAAACTCCGATGAAATTCCAAGTCTAGATGATTTTATGCAATTGCATGTGCTTAGCAATCATTTTTTATGTCAAAAATGGCAGTCTTCTTTTAAAAAGGGAACCCATATTTTTTCTGTTTGCAGTGTTGTTTCCAATGAACCCCGTTTCGATAGTCCCGCTTACAGCATATCGAAAGTAGCTCAGTTAGCCTGGACAAAAATGCTTCGGAAATCATTTTTAGAAAAGGAAATTAAAGTAACAGCGGTATTACCAGGCCAAACATTAACCTCTTCCTGGGACGGTATTCCCGTAGAAGAAAATCGGATTTTATCAGCTGATGCAGTAGCCGATGCCGTATGGAATGCCTGGGAAATGCATGGAAATTCGGTGATAGAGGAAATTGTTATTCGTCCACAAAAAGGTGATTTATAATATGTCTAAAATTTTAATAACAGGTACAAGCCAAGGTATTGGTTTTGAACTTTTATGTCAATTCCTCCTGAACCAAAATCATGAGGTAATAGCTATAGCAAGAAAACCGCTGGATCAATCCATACCTGTTTTTAATCAAGCTATAAAGGAACATCGTCTTTTTCCTTTTGAATTAGATTTGGTAAAAGATGATTTTTATACCTTGTCTAATACTTTAAATGCTATGAACGGCCTGGATATTGTCATCAATAATGCTGGTTTTTTAGTAAATAAACCCTTTGTGGAACAATCGGAAGAAGATTGGCAAAAGCAATTTGAGGTGAATGTATTTAGTCCAGCAAAGTTGATTCGTTTTCTTTATCCATGGCTTCTTTTAAGTGGAAATGCCCATATTGTTAATATTACTTCGATGGGTGGATTTCAGGGAAGCAGTAAATTTCCAGGGTTAAGTGCATACAGTGCTTCTAAAGCTGCTTTAGGGACATTAACTGAATGTTTAGCTGTAGAATTTAGTGGCAAAGGTATTTCTGTGAATGCGTTAGCGCTTGGAGCGGTGCAAACTGAAATGTTATCGCAAGCTTTTCCGGGCTACGAAGCACCCATAAGTGCTCACAAAATGGCTGATTTTATATCTAATTTTGCACTGAACGGACATCAATATTTTAATGGAAAACAAATTCCTGTGGCTTTTACCACGCCCTGATTATTTCTTACAACTAAAGTTTGAAGAAAATGATAAGGCATTTGCTGGTAAATTTTCTAAACATGCCTTGCTATCCAAACATCATTTTCATTTGATGTAAAGGGAACTGCATTTGGGAAAACGCTCAATATATTTTCTATAGGAGGCTGTTGAGCCCTGAGAACGTTAAATAGTAGTAAGCCGCTAGGCTCTAAACATTCTTTTAGTGCTTCGAAATAATCTGTTGAAAAGAAATCTAAGGGCGTCTCATTATCATTGAAAACATCAAAACAGATGAGGTCAAATTTTTCCTCTGTATAGAACGGAAAAGCCAGAGCATCGGCCTGAACAGTACTAATGCCTGAATTTAAATATTGCAGGGTATATTTTTCAGCGAGATAAATGATGTTTTCATCTATTTCGATAGCTGTATAATAGGCATCAACACCCATATTTTTTTCCAATAAATAGGGAATACTACCCAGTCCTAATCCTAATAATAGCACTTCTTTTTTATCCTTAATTTCAGGGGACAGATGAATAAACACATCTCGAAATTGAGAGTAGAGATCATCCCAGGAGTAGATTGCCTGTTCAGAATACAATTGAAAACGACCTTTATGCAAGCAAACGGTTAGAGGTAAATCATTTTGACCCGAGATAGTTTCCAACGGAAATTCAATCAAATGACTTAGTATTTTTTTCCAAAAGGGGACAGTAAATCTATTTATTTCTCCCAAGGTCTTTGGTATGAGGTAATCTCAAAAATTTTAAGTAAGAGTAATCTTTGTTGAAAAGTAAGATCCGCCTGCCTTCTTGTCATCATCTGTTCGGCGGCACGAAAGGCATTTTCCGGAGAGAAAGTAATGCCTACCTGTCCATTTTCTGATGCGGCAAAAGAGGGAATAAAGCGCGGAGCAATGCCAGGTGTTAGCGTATTGGCACAAATACCAGTTACAGAACCGGGAGTGAAAACGGTTCCATTGGCCGTTTTTGTATGGTCGCCTAAAACAGCACCCATAGATTGCGTGCCTGTAGGGATGAATTGTTCATCGCCCTCATTCCACATTTCTATCTCATCATAGGTGTGTTGCACACTGGCAGCCTGAGTTCCCGCCCCAAGATTACACCAATTTCCGATGATGCTGTGACCAAGGTAACCTTCGTAAGACTTGTTACTATAACCTTGAAATAGAGAGGATTCTATCTCCCCACCAATTTTACAAAAGGGACCCGTGGCGAAAGGTCCATAAATTTTAGTGCCCATCCGTAAAATCGAATTTTCTCCCAATGCAAAGGGACCCCGGATAAAACATCCTTCCAGAATTGAGGAATTTCGCGATAAATAAATAGGCCCGGTTGTTGTGTTCAGATAAGAACCCTGAACGGTGGCTCCTACCTCTATAAATAACTTATCGGAAGGACCGATAAGGGTATTTCCCGGAGGTAAGGGCATGGACTTACGCATTTTGCTAAGTAAACGAAAATCGTCAATAATGGCGGCTTCGTTCAGGAGAATTAAGTCGGTAAGTGAGCTTATTTTTAAAAATGGCGTGTCTTGAAGGTCTTGAGCATCAAGCTCTTCAATGGCTTCATCGTCGATTAATTTGCGCAGTTGCTTTTGATCAAGTTTGGCCACAACCAATTGGTCTTCATGAAGGAAGGCCTCATTTATATCCATTTGCCTAATCAACGCGACTAAGGCGTCGGAAGGTAATACAGCACCGTTAATAACATAATTTTCGGTATCATATTCGAGCGGATATAATTCTGATAAATAGTCCTGCGTAACCACACTCACTGGAAATCCCAGGTAATGTGACCATTTTTCTCTAATGGTTAAAAGACCAATCCGCAAATCACAGACAGGCTTTAAGTGTGTAAGAGGTAAAAGATTCTCACGGGCTTCGCCATCGAAAAGAATTACTTGCGCCATACTTTGTTTTTTGGCATGAATAAATACACAAAAAGTCCCAACCGGAGTAAGATTGGGACTTTCAAGTTTAGAAGAAAAATTTAAATTTCTTTATTAAACTTAGTATTCCCGAATTTCTTATTGAATTTATCAATACGACCTGCTGTGTCAACAAATTTCATCTTACCAGTAAAGAACGGGTGTGAATTGTTAGAAATTTCAAGCTTAATTAATGGGTATTCTTTTCCGTCTTCCCATACAATCGAATCTCTTGTATTAGCACAACTTCTTGTTAACCAAGAAACGTCACAGGAAAAGTCCTTGAACACAACCATTCTATAATTACTTGGATGTATATCCTTTTTCATCGCTGATTATTTTGTCTTTCAAATAAAGTGCAAATATAGTACATTTTACAAAAAATAAAAACCCTTTCTTTTTATTTTTTATTGTGACGCATTTATAAAAAAAAAGTCCTAAAATTGTGTTCCTAATTAAATAATTGCCAATAAAAACCTAATATGAAAACCACGAAGGAAGAAGCCTTGCATTATCATGCGAAAGGAAGGCCTGGAAAAATTGAAGTTATTCCATCAAAAGAAACGGCTACTCAAAGAGATTTAACTCTGGCCTATTCTCCAGGGGTTGCAGAGCCGTGTCTTGCCATTGAAGCAAATCCTGAAGACGCTTATAAATATACGGCAAAAGGTAATTTAGTGGCCGTTATTTCCAATGGTACCGCGGTGCTCGGATTGGGAGATATAGGTGCCTTGGCTGGAAAGCCGGTGATGGAGGGAAAAGGCCTTTTATTTAAAATTTATGCCGATATTGATGTTTTTGATATCGAATTGGACACAAAAAATGTGGACGAGTTCGTTAGAACGGTCAAAATTTTGGAACCTACTTTCGGTGGAGTTAATCTGGAGGATATTTCTGCTCCTGAATGCTTCGAAATTGAAGAGAGACTCAAGAAGGAGTTGAATATTCCTGTCATGCACGACGATCAGCATGGAACGGCCATTATTAGTGCCGCCGCTTTGCTCAACGCGCTGGAAATTGTTGGAAAAGATATTAAATCTGCTAAAATTGTAGTGAATGGTGCAGGTGCTTCCGCCATTTCTTGCTCCAAAATGTACCATGCACTGGGTGCACTTAAGGAAAATATTTTCATGTTCGATTCTAAAGGGTTGATTCACCCAGATCGGACAAACCTGGATGGTAAAAAAATTGAATTTGCCAATAATCACGCGCCAATAGATATTTCTTTAGCCGATTGTCTTCATAATGCTGACGTATTCATAGGTCTTTCAAAGGGAAATGTGCTCAATGGGGAAATGATTAAAGTAATGGCTAATGAACCGATTATCTTCGCTTTAGCAAATCCTACCCCGGAAATAAGTTATGAGGAGGCACTCGCTTCCCGCCCAGATAGTATCGTAGCTACCGGTCGAAGTGATTATCCTAATCAAGTGAATAATGTATTAGGATTTCCCTACATCTTCAGAGGAGCCCTCGATGTTCGCTCGAAAGTTATTAATGAGGAAATGAAACTCGCTGCTGTTTTGGCGCTCGCCGCATTAGCAAAAGAACCCGTTCCAGACAGAGTTAATCTGGCTTATGGAAAGGATAATATGGTGTTTGGGAAAAATTATATTATTCCAAAACCTGTCGATCCCCGTTTGCTTACTACCGTGGCTCCCGCTGTCGCTAAAGCTGCCATGGATTCAGGCGTGTCTAAATTTCCAATTACCGATTGGGACGCTTATAAAATGCAGCTCTCGAAACGCCTTGGCTTAGATAATACGCTCACAAGAGCTATTATCAATAAGGCTAGGCAAAATCCTAAAAGAATTGTATTCGCGGATGCTGAAAATCCAATGGTTCTCAAAGCAGCAAGAGAAGTAATCGAAGAGGGTATAGCAAAACCTATTTTATTGGGAAATGTGGAAAGGATCAATCAGCTTATTCTGGAAAATAAACTGAATCTGAATAACCCTATTATTATAGATCCAAAAATTCCTCAGTCTGAGTCCGAAGCAAATCTGCTTTTGGAATACGCAGAACGCTTGTTTGAGAAAAGACAACGAAAGGGTACCAATAAATCGGAAGCTCATGATCTCATAAAAAGACGTAATTATTACGGTGCTATGATGGTGGAACTAGGTGCCGCCGACGCAATGATTGGTGGAATGACCAGAAATTATCCGGAAACGGTAAGGCCTGCTCTTCAAATCGTTGGACGAAAAGAAGGGATCAAAAAAGTGTCAGGGATGTACATTCTTATGAGCAGATTTGGACCGCTTTTTCTGGCTGATACCACCGTAAATTTTAATCCTTCCGTGGAGGAAATTGTTGAAATTGCTGAATTAGCCGCCGACCAGGTCACTAAGTTTAATATTAAACCTCGTTTGGCTTTGCTTAGTTATTCAAATTTTGGTACCGCCGATGGCGATGATCCTGAAAAAATGCGTCGCGCTGTGCAAATATTGAAAGCCCGACATCCGGAAATGATGGTAGATGGGGAAATGCAGGCACATCTTCCTTTTCATCAGGATTTGTTAAAGAATAATCACCCGTTTTGTAGCCTGGCCGACGGAAATGGGGCAAATATTTTGATATTCCCTAATCTCTCTGCTTCTAATATTGCCTATAATCTGGTCAAAGAAGTTGCTGGTATTGAAAAAATCGGACCTATCCTTATGGGCTTGAAACATCCGGTGAATGTGCTACAATTAGGTAGCTCCACCAGGGAAATTGTAAATATGGTGGCTATTTCCGCTCTTGGGGCGGGATAAATATAATATGATTTACCTTCAACGATGCGTATTTTTCGATGAAATATGGGAATATTCGATCGAAAAGTACGCATCGTGTTGTTTGTGCGTATTTTTTTTATTTAACTGGTTCCTTTACGGAAGTCCAAATAACAGCAGATATTCCCAGGCAAGTTGCGCAGATTAAGAAGATTATTCCTTTATTTTCAGCCTGGGAAATAAACTCTCCAATAATCAGGCTACTTACTAGCTGCGGTAATACAACGGAGAGGTTAAATAACCCCATATACTTACCCATTTTTCCTTGCTCCACCTTTTGCGACATAATAGCAAAAGGTAAACTAACGGTCGCGGCCCATCCGATACCCAAAATAGACATCATAACATAGAGGTTAAAGGGGGAATTTCCCCAGAAATAAATTCCCAGATATCCAAGAGACATTGTTGTAACGCTTAGTAAATGAATGTTAACTTTTCCCCATTTTTCACTCAAAGGTTGTAGGAGAATGGCTGGGAGAATGGCTGCAACGGCATTCAATAGTAGAAAAGAGAGAGAAATAACCTTACCCAAATCATTTTCTGAAAGAAAATTCATCTTGTTTTGAATAAATGCAAACATGTATATAAACATCGTCTGAATACCCATCCACGTGAAAGCATGAGCTGCCAGAATTCGTTGAAACCCTATTTCATTGCTTCGAGAATTAGCTACTTCGCTTTCAGGTTGTTTTAGTACCTGGAAAATACCATATATGGTTAATAACAGGCAGGCCAATTCTAAAATGCCGGGCGATAGGGATTGGCCACTTAGTTTTTTAAACATACCCAATGGTGCATAAGCTAAAAATCCCCAAAGAGGCTTGATGCTAAATAACGCTGAAACCCATTTGTTTTTATCTGGTGTAGAATTTAAAACCTCCTCTTTTTCACTCAGTTTTTCTGGTTCTTTTATAAACCAGATTGGGATAAAGCTAATGAGAAATACAATAATGGCCCCAGCATAAATGAGTGCATAATTTCCCCAAATGGCCCCAATAGCATAAGCGCCTACACCAAAAGTGCCGGAAATGGTTTGCATCCAGGTGTAACCTTTTGTCCTTTCATTGCCAGAGGGAGTGACATCGGCAATAATGGATCGGGTCGGATTGAAACTGATATTTATGGATAAATCGAGGGTAAGGGCAATTAAAATAGCTATGCCAACAACGCTTTCAAATCCCAGACCTGTTGAAATAACGCCTATAAAGGGTAATGCTAACAGCATGAGCGCAGACAGTGTTCCACCAATGAGTATAAAAGGTCTCCTCCTTCCACCCCAAAACCAAACTTCATCACTGATCATTCCAACGATAACTTGTCCAAAAATACCTGCAATGGGGCCAGCAGCCCAAACGAGTCCTATCTCATGAATGGCTAAATTGTATTGAGTGCTCAATATCCAGCTTAAAGCTGAAATCTGAACAGACAAAGCAAAGCCCATGGCAGTAGATGGCAAACTTAGGATGGCATAAAAAGCAGGGCTAAGTTTTTTCTGAATGTCTAACATGATATTTTATTTTATATCAAATAATAAATGGGTTCGGGGATCCAATTGAATGGAGGATGGTTTTTCCTTTACTTTTCTTGAAAAGGTGGTGTTTTTATCGCTAACAGATATCGTCAATGTTTCTATTACATTTTTTTGTGCATCTAAAAGGGCAACTTCCAGCGGAAATGAAAACATAGCATTTTGAAGTTGTGTAATGGACAGTTGTAATTCTTTTTTGCTCTCATTCCACTTCCAGTCATATTTTAGCTGCGGATGACCAGATTGATAGAACCATTGTTTGAAAAATTCCTGGAGAGATATTCCACTAACTTCTTCCATAACACGCTGAAAATCTTCCGTCAATGCATTGCTATATTTATACCTTGCATAATAGGTTCTTAATCCTTTCCAAAATAGGTCATCCCCTGTTTTATTCCTTAACATGTGCAACACCCAACCAGCCTTTTGATAAGTATTTGTGCTCAAGACGGTATTTATGTCCTTGACATTCAGATCAACTATGGGTGTTTTTACTTTATCAAAATAAGAAATTATGGTTTTTCTTTGAGACAATAATTCTTGTGTGCGTCTTTCCTCACCGTATCGATCCTCTAAATAAAGGACGGTACAATAGGTAGCAAAACCTTCACTTAACCAAACATGACGCCAATCGGCTTCTGAAGCTGAATTTCCAAACCATTGATGGGCTGTTTCATGAGCGATAAGACTTTCTCTTTCATTTTTACCATTTACTGAATTTTCAAAATAGAAAATAGCGCCGGCATTTTCCATGCCACCCCATCGGGTTTTAGATTGAACATGAGCTAATTTACTAAAGGGAAATGGGCCTATATTTCTGGAAAACCAGTCTAATACTAAAAGGGATGGTTTAAAGTCTGAAAAACCTTCCGTTCGGTTTTGGGGAAAAACGTAAATAGACGACGGAATTCCCTGTATAAGACCTGAATGTTCCACGGCAAATTTTGCTGCGCCGATGACCATAACCTTGGTAGGTAGCGGTACTTTTTCTTTCCAATGGGTCGTTTTAAATCCTAAGCCATTAGGATATTCCTGTGTTTTTTCCCCATTGCCAACTACCTGGTAGTGTCCAGGGGCGGTAACAATAAATTCAACGGTTGCTTTATCCCTTGGATGATCGTTACTCGGGAGCCATTTATGCGCTCTGTTTGGCCAGTTATCACCAAAAAAGGTTCTGTCACCGTATTTGTTTGTGCTGATTATCAGACCGTCTTCAGGAATACCTCGATAACTTATTTTTAGGGTTATTGAGCCACCCGTTATTCCTTTTTGCGGCAGTAGAATACTAAGTAAATCATTTTGATGAATAAATTTCAAAGTAACTCCTTTGTCGTTTTTGATATCAGTAACCTTCATTATATCAGAAAGATCAAGAGTGAGCGTATCTATTTCAGCTCTAAATCGAACTAAAATGGTGGCCTCACCTTGTATTTCATCCGTAGTATCATTCAAAGAAATAGCAAACTGATAATGGGCAACGTCCTGGGTAAAATATCTATTTGGGATAAATTGCGCCTGGACAAATATATAAAGGAGGAAAAAGGACAGCGTTAGAAAAATCTTAAAATGCCTCATAAAGATAGGTTTGTTACGAATATAAGCGTTTTATCTGCTCTTTTTCAACAAAAGCTGTAAATCTTCTAAGGTATTGGCTTCAGCAACAACTTTATCTTTTCGCCAGTGAACCATTCTTGGAAAACGAAGGGCAATACCAGATTTATGTCTTTTACTTTCTTGAATTCC
>Ga0315902_10014262_pt1 | contig 10224 bp, 10 predicted proteins | sample LakEriMetagenome_9_FD_203523 | JGI IMG/M metagenome (GOLD analysis project Ga0315902, IMG submission 203523) | Freshwater fungal communities from buoy surface, Lake Erie, Ohio, United States - Buoy 12 MA117 | ecosystem: Environmental > Aquatic > Freshwater > Lake > Lake biofilm | place: USA...
GGTCATCGGCGACGCCCTGCGGGCCAACGACCCGTCGCTGCTGGCCCGGTACCCGCACCTGCTCGACGACGAGTACGGCCGCTACTTCAAGGTCGCCCGGCTGTTCGCCAAGGTCATCGGCCGGCCGGCGCTCATGCGGGAGCTCACCCGGGTCGGCCTGCGCTCCCGGCCGCTGATGGAGTGGGTGCTGCGGATCATGGCCAACCTGCTGCGGCCGGACGAACTCGGCCCGGCCGAGGCCGCCTACAAGGCGGCAGCGGCGCTGGCCCGGGTCGTGCCCGAGCGCAGCGCCGCCTGATCGACTTCGCCTCGTCGCTGCGACGTCGCGCCGTCGCCTCGGCAGGTCAGGCCTCAGTGGTGCAGGTCGTCGACCCAGGGAACGGTCTCGGGCTCGGCGACGGCGTCGAGCTCGAGGTTCACCACCACCGGCTCCTGACCGCTGCGGACCAACACGCACGACAGCGGTTCGTCCGCAGCGGCGTTGATCTCCTGATGCGGCACGTAGGGCGGCACGAAGATGAAATCACCCGGGCCCGCCTCGGCCGTGAACTCGAGCTGGTCGCCCCAACGCATCCGGGCCCGGCCGCTCACGACGTAGATGACGCTCTCGACCTCGCCGTGGTGATGGGCGCCGGTACGGGCGTCGGGATGGATCACGACCGTGCCGGCCCACAATTTCTCGGCGCCTGCCCGGGCATGGGTGATGGCCGCCGCCCGGTTCATCCCGGGGGTCTGCGGTGTGTTGGTGTCGAGGGCGGACGAGGGGATCACCTTGACCCCCTCGGTCCGCCAGTTGCGGGTGGTGTCGCTCATCGGATCGCGGTCAGTCGAACGTGATGACGGTGCGCGTGGTCTGGCGGTTGCGCATCAGGTCGTAGCCGTGGTTGATCTCGTCGAGTGTGATGCGGTGCGACACCATCTCGTCGAGCATCAGCTTGCCGTCGAGGTACAGGTCGATGAAGCGGGGCATGTCGAGGCGGAACTGGTTCGAGCCCATCATCGAGCCCTTGAAGGTCTTCTCGGCCATGAACACCTCGTGGGCGGGCAGCTCGAAGTTCGTCCCCATGGGCGCCATGCCGATGATGGTGGCCACGCCACGGGGCCGCAGCATACGGAACGCCTGCTCGCCGGTCTGCTTGTTGCCGATCGCCTCGAACGCGAAGTCGACGCCGCCACCGGTGAGCTCCTTGACCTGCTCGACGGCGTCGCCCTCGGTTGCGTTCACCACGTGGGTGGCACCGAGCTGGCGGGCCACCTCGAGCTTCGGCGCCGTCACGTCGATGGCGATGATCTTGGAGGCGCCGGCGATGCGGGCGCCCTGGATGGCCGACAGACCGATGCCGCCGGCGCCGATGACGGCGACCTCCGAGCCGGGCTCGACCCGGGCGGTACGGAACACCGCACCGAGACCGGTGGTCACCCCGCAGCCGATGAGCGACGCCCGGTCGAGCGGCATCTCCTCGCGGATCTTCACCACGGCGTTCTCGTGGACCAGCATCATCTCGGCGAACGCACCGAGCCGGGCGAACTGGGCGAGGGCCTCGCCCTGGCTGTTGGTCAGGCGGGAGGCGGCACCGCGGGGACGGGCGACGGCTCCGGGGTTCTCGCAGATCGACAGATGGCCGGCGAGGCAGTAGCGGCACTTGCCGCAGAACACCGACAGGCACGAGATCACGTGGTCACCGGGCTTGACGTATGACACGTCCTCGCCGACGGCCTCGACGATGCCGGCCGCCTCGTGGCCCATGACCGCAGGCAGCTTGGTCTGCCACAGGCCGTCCATGAAGTGCAGGTCCGAGTGGCACAGGCCGGACGCGACGACGCGCATGAGCACCTCGTTGGCCGCCGGCTTGGCGATCGAGACCTCTTCGATCTCGAGTTCACCAGGAATTCGGTTCAGGACTGCTGCGCGCATCGGTGGCTCCACTCCCCTGCGGGTCTCGGACGGCGCGACCGTAGCGCCCCGGGCCGAGCAGGCGCATGGCACAGCCGGACCGGTCGCGCGGGCCGGCGAAGGCGATCAGGAACCGGCAGCGACCTCGGCCGCGGCTTCGGCGGCGATCTCGACCGTCCGGTCGACGATGGTGTCGTCGTGGGCCAGGCTCGGGAAGATCGCCTCGTAGGGCCCGGGGGCCAACGCCACGCCGCGTCGCAGCATGGCGTGGAAGAACGGGGCGTAGCGACCGTTGCCCGCCGCCGCCTGGGCATCGTCGAAGGTCCGCACCGGCTGCTCGGCGAAGAACAGACCGACCAACGGCCCGACGCGAGGGACCTGCACGGCGAGACCGGCAGCGGCGATCGCTCGGTGCAGGCCATCGGCGAGGCGGGTGGCGATGCGGACCAGCTCGTCGTAGGCGGCCCGGTCGAGAAGCGACAGGGCAGCGAGACCTGCGGCGGTGGCCAGCGGGTTCCCCGACAGGGTGCCGGCCTGGTACACCGGCCCCAGCGGGGCCAGATGGCTCATCACCTCACGGGAACCGGCGAACGCACCGACCGGGAGACCCCCGCCGATGACCTTGCCGAAGCACCACAGGTCGGGCCGCACGCCCGACCACTCCTCGGCACCACCGTGGGCGAGCCGGAACCCGGTGATGACCTCGTCGAAGCACAGCAGCACGCCGTGGGCGTCGCAGGCCGTGCGCAACGCGGCCAGGAAGCCGGGCTCGGGCTCGACGAGGCCCATGTTGGCCGCCACCGGTTCGACGACGACCACGGCCGTGTCGTCGTCGAGGTCGGGGACGACGTTGAACGGTGCCACCACCGTGTCGGCGACGGCGGCGTCGGGAACACCGGCAGAGCCGGACAGACCCTGGTTGGCGACGCCGCTGCCTCCGGCGGCCAGCAACGAGTCGCTGTGGCCGTGATAGTGCCCGGCGAACTTCACGATCTTGCGCCGCCCGGTGGCCCCCCGGGCCAGGCGCAACGCCGACATCACCGCCTCGGTGCCCGACGAGACGAGCCGGACCTGTTCGACGCCGGCGATCCGCTCGACGATGGCCTCGGCCAGCAGCACCTCGCGTTCGGTCGGCGCGCCGTAGGTGGTGCCCTGCGGCGCAGCGGCGCAGATCGCCCCGATCACCGCCGGGTGGGCGTGGCCGAGGATCGAGGCGCCGTAGCTCTGCACGTAGTCGATGTACCGGCGGCCCTCGACATCGGTGACGTAGGCACCCTCGGCCGAGGCCACGAAGTACGGCGTCCCCCCGACCGACCGGAACGACCGTACCGGGGAGTTCACCCCGCCCGGGACGACGAGCTTGGCCCGTTCGAACCACTCGGCATTGGTGTCGGTCACAGCGCCTCCGCCAGCTCGCGGGCGAGGTAGGTGAGGATCAGATCGGCACCGGCCCGCTTGATGGCGGTGATCTGCTCGAGGGCGACAGCATCACCGTCGATCCAACCGCGCTCGGCGGCGGCCTTGATCATGGCGTACTCCCCCGACACGTGGTAAGCCGCCAACGGCACGTCGACCTCGGCCCGGGCCCGGGTGATGATGTCGAGGTACGACAGCGCCGGCTTCACCATGACGAGGTCGGCGCCCTCGGACAGGTCGAAGCGGATCTCCTCGAGCGCCTCGCGGGCGTTGCGGTAGTCCTGCTGGTACCCCTTGCGATCGCCGCCGCCCTCGATGGTCACGTCGACAGCATCGCGGAACGGGCCGTACAGGGCCGAGGCGTACTTGGCGGCGTAGGCCATGATCGCCACGTCGTCGAAACCGGCGTCGTCGAGCGCCTCACGGATGGCGAGCACCTGGCCGTCCATCATCCCGCTGGGGGCCACGATCGACGCCCCGGCGGTGGCCTGGGCCACGGCGACCTGGCCGTAGAGCTCGATCGTGGCGTCGTTGTCCGGCTGACCGTGCTCGTCGAGTACGCCGCAGTGACCGTGCGACGTGTACTCGTCGAGACACAGGTCGGCCATCAGCACCACGTCGTCACCGACGTCGTCGCGCAGCTGCCGCAGCGCGACCTGCACGATGCCGTCGTCGTCCCAGGCGCCACTGCCCTCGGGGTCCTTCTGCGCCGGGACGCCGAAGAGGATGACCGCCCCCACACCGAGATCGCGCAGCTCGGCCACCTCGCGGCGCAGCGAGCCGAGCGTGTGCTGCACGACACCGGGCAGCGACGGGATCGGTTCGGGCCGGTCGATGCCCTCACGCACGAACAGCGGGGCGATCAGGTCGTCCACCCCGAGCCGGGTCTCGGCCACGAGCCGGCGGAGGGCAGGGGTCCGGCGCAGGCGTCGGAGGCGGCGTTGGGGGAAGGTCACGCGCCCGATCGTACTTCCGGGCCGCCTTGCGCCCCGGGTGCACCGTCCCTATCGCCCGGAGGATGCACCAGGGCCACCGTCGCCGGAGGCGGTCGCCCACCGGCACACGACCTCGAGCAGCCCGTCGACGTCATAGCGCTCGGCCACGGCGTCGACACGCACACCGAGGGTCTCCGCCGCAGCCGCTGTCACCGGTCCGATGGCGATCACCGCTGGGCCCGCACCGCCCGGTGCCAGGTGATCGGCACCGAGGAGGCCGGCGAGGCGCTCGACCGTCGAGGGCGAGGTGACGAGCGCGACGTCGGCGGCCCCCGCTTCGGCAAGCGCGTCGTCGGGGACCTGGGCGGCGACGGTCCGGTACGCCGCCACCACCTCGACCGTCCACCCTGCGCCCCGCAGCCCGTCGGGCAGGGTGTCGCGGGCCACGGCGGCCCGCACGAGCAGGACCCGGCCACCACCGCTCGGCGGGGCCGGGAACTCGTCGAGCAGACCCTCGGCGACGAACCGGGCCGGCACGAGCGCTGCGGGCACCCGCGCTGCGGCGAGCACGGCGGCCGTGGCAGGCCCGATCGCAGCGAGCCGCACCCCGGCCAGAGCCCGGAGATCGTCGATGGCCTCGAGCAGGGCACGGGCGCCGTTGGCCGACGTGACGACCAACCAGTCGTAGGTGTGCAGGCGGCGCACGGCTGCGGCAAGTGCCGCGCCACCGTCGTCGGGTGCGGCGATCGCGATCACCGGCATCACCACCACCCGGGCGCCCCGGCGCCGCAACGCCTCGGCGAGCACGGCCTGCTGGCCCTCGGGCCGGGGTACGACCACGGTCCGGCCGGCCAGTGGCCGGTGCCCGGCGGCGATCGGGCCGGGCGGCGCTGCCGCCTGCTCGCCTGCGGCGACGGCGACACCGGGCACGACCTCGAAGTCGATCCCGAGCCGCTGCAGCTCTGCCCGCTCGGCCGCCGAGGCAGCGAGGCCATCGCCCGGGACGAGACGGACGACGGTGTCGACGTCCGCACGGGGCCAGTCCGGAACCGGCGGAACGGCGACCACGGCGGGGCCGGCGCCCACCTCGCGGGCCAGCGCCACACACACCGGGTCGGCCAGCACGACCGCCGCCTCCCGCAGCAGGCAACGGGCCCGCACGGTCAGCAGGCCGGGATCACCCGGACCGGCGCCGACCAGCCACAGCACGCCGGTTCAGCGCTCCAGCAGGGCGCGGCCACCTTGGTCGAGCAGCTCGGAGGCCACCAACCGGCCCGCCTCGCAGGCGTTGTCGCCGGTGTGACCGGTCCGGAGCACGACATGGCCGTCGAGTGAACCGATCAGCCCTTCCACCCGCACCGACCCACCCCCGGCGGGCGTCGCGTACGCCCCGGCCGGCAAGTTGCAGTCGCCTCCCAGCGTGGCCAGGAACGCCCGCTCGGCATCGAAGCACCGGCGGCTCGACGGGTCCTCGAGATCGGCCAGCAGGGCGGCGACGGCCTCGTCGTCGGCCCGGCACTCGACGGCGAGGGAACCTTGGGCCACCTGGGGCAGCATCACCTCGGGCTCGAGAACCTCGGCCGCCCGGCCGGTCAGGCCGAGCCAGCCCAGGGCGGCGGCCGCCACCACGATGGCGTCGAAGTCGGCGGCCTTGTCGAGACGGAGCCACGCCAGCTGCGTCCGCCGGCGGATCGAACCGGTCGCGACCCTGGCCCCGGGTGGCAGGTCGGCCAGCGTCGAGCCGACCAGCGCGTCACGCGGGTCGCGGCGCGCCGGGACGGCACCGATGGACAGGCCCTCGGGCGTCTGCGACGGCAGGTCCTTACCCGAGTGCACGGCGATGTCGGCGCGCCCGGCCAGCACGGCGAGCTGCACCTCCTTGGCGAATACGCCCTTGCCGCCCAGCTCCCAGATCGGCGTGGTCTTGTCGATGTCGCCCGTGGTGTCGGTCGGGACCAGCTGCGTCTCGAGCCCGGGATGCAACGCCCGCAACCGATCCGCCACCCACGTCGTCTGGGCCAGGGCCTGGGCCGACGAACGGGTGGCGATGCGCAACAGCATGGTCACGGTTCGAGGTCGAACAGCTCGGCCACCGCCTGGGCGAGCCGCGCGCCCTGGGCCGACCCGGCCGAGCTCTTCAACGCCACGGTCGGCTGGTGCAGCAGCTTGGCCAGCAACGATCGGGTCATCGCCTCGACCAGCTCGCGATCGCGGACCGACAGCGCATCGAGGCGAGGGGCGATCCGGTCCCACTCGGCCTGGCGCAGCTCCTCGCCCCGTCGCCGCAGCGCAGCCACGGTCGGATCGGCGGTGCGACCGGCCCGCTCCGCCTCGTACCGCTCGACCGCTGCGGTCACCACGGCCCGGGCGGCGTCCGCTGCGTGACGGCGCTCGGCGAGGCCCCGTTCGGTGTGGGCCCGGAGATCGTCGAGGTCGATCAACCGCAGCCCACCGACTCGACGGGCGGCCGGATCGACGTCCCGGGGCATCGCCACGTCGACGACGACGAGCGGTTCGGCCGTCCGCCGGCGGGCGCAGACCGCACCGAGGTGGTCGGCGGTCAGCACCGGCCGGGCCGAACCGGTGGAGCACACCACGACGTCGGCGGCGACGAGCACCTCGTCGAGTTCGTGCAGCGTCACCGCTCGGGCGTCGACCGCGTCGCCGAGTTGGGCGCACAGCGCCTCGGCCCGGCTGCGGCTGCGGTTGGCGACGACGACCTCAGCAGCGCCTGCGGCGACGCCGGCGACGGCGACCCCGCTGCCCATCTCGCCGGCGCCGAGCACGACGAGGCGACGGCCGACGAGATCACCGAGCAGTTCCGAGGCGAGCTCGACCGCAGCATGGGAGATCGACGCCGTGCCGCGCCCGAGTGCGGTCTCGGTCCGGACCCGTTTCCCGCCCTCGACCGCACGCCGGAACAGCAGGTTCAGCGACGAGCCGCACGTCCCGGCGGTGCGGGCGGCCTCCCAGGCGCCACGGACCTGGCCCAGGATCTCGTGCTCGCCGAGCACGGCCGAGTCGAGCCCGGCAGCCACCGAGAACAGGTGCTCGGTGGCCTCGGTGTCGAAATAGGGCACCAGACGGTCGGAGAGCAGGTGAGGGTCGGCCCCGGTGTGGCGGGCCACGGCGTCGCGCACGACCCGGAACGACTCGTGGAACCGCTCGGCGTCGAGGTAGAGCTCGAGACGGTGGCAGGTGGCGAGGACGACAGCCTCGCGGATCAACCCCGGCTCGAGCAGGTCGGCTGCCAGCTTGTCGCGGCCGTCCGCGGACACGCTGACGGACTCGAGCACCTCGAGCGGCACGTGGCGATGGTTGAGGCCGAACGCAATGGTGACCACCGATTTCCGACGCTACCCGTCGCATCGCTCGGGTGGTCAATCGGCGTGACAGGTGCCATGCGGCACGTGCCGGCGGACGATGCCCTGTGGCACGGGTCAGGCGCTGTCGCGCTGGGACTCACCCGGTTCGTGGTGCGACTGGTAGAAGCTGAGGATCTGCAGCTCGAGTGCCAGGTCGACCTTGCGCAGCGAGATGTGTGCGGGCACCGACACCCGGGCCGGGGCGAAGTTGAGTATGGCGGTGACCCCGGCTGCGACCAGGCGGTCGGCGACCTGCTGGGCGACCTGCCCCGGGGTGGCGATGATCCCGATGACCGGGTGGTTGGCGGCCACGAGCGCGGCCAGGTCGTCCATCGGGCGGACCGTCACCGAGCCGACCTCGGTGCCGACCTTGGCCGGATCGGCATCGACCACCCCGGCCAGCGGGAACCCGCGTTCGCCGAAACCGCCGTAGTTGGCGAGGGCACGACCGAGGTTGCCTGCCCCGACGACGACGACCGGCCAGTTGTGCGTGACCCCGAGGGCCTGACGCATCTGGAACAACAGGTAGTCGACGTCGTAGCCGACACCACGGGTGCCGTACGTGCCGAGGTACGAGAGGTCCTTGCGCACCTTCGCGGCATTGACCCCGGCGAGCTCGGCCAGGCGCTCGGACGAGACGGTGCCGATCCGTTGCTCGGCGAGGTCGACCAGGATCCGCAGGTACTCGGGCAGCCGGGCCACCGTCGCGTCGGGGATGCGCCGGGGATGACCGTCCATGAGCTGCACCCTATCCAGCTTGTGCACAAAGTCACAAGCATGCTCGGTGTGACGTGTGACGCTTACGGGTACTCAACGCGTCCGCAGGTCACCGCGAGAGAGCTTGCCGCCGCGCCCCTCGGGCAGCGCGTCGACGAACTCGATCTTCGTCGGGCACTTGTAGCGGGCCAGGCGCTGCCGGGCGAAGGCGATCACGTCGTCCTCTTCGACCGAGTGACCCCGGGCGGGCACGACGAACCCCTTGACCGTCTCGCCGGTGTAGGGGTGGGGCACCCCGACCACGGCGACGTCGGCGACCCCGGGGTGCTCCCGCAGCACCGTCTCGACCTCGGCGGGGTGGACGTTGAGGCCCGAGACGATCACGAGGTCGGTGATCCGGTCGACCAGCACGAGGTACCCGTCCTCACCGGCGACGGCCACGTCACCGGTCCGCAACCACCCGTCGGGGGTGAGAACGGCCGCGGTCGACGCCGGATCGTCCCAGTAACCCCGGAACACGGTCGGGCCCCGCACCCAGATCTCACCCGGCTCGCCGGCGGCGACGTCGTCGCCGTGGTCGCCGACCAGGCGCACCTCGAGCCCGGGAACGGGCCGGCCGACCGACCCGGTCCGGGCCTCGATGCCCACCGACGAGGTAACCGTCGACGTCGTCTCGGTGAGGCCGTAGCCCTCGGCGAGCGTGAGGCCGAGCCGGTCACGTACGAGGGCCGCCGTGTGGGCGTGCAGGGGAGAACCGCCGGACACGGCCACCCGGACGGTGGCGAAGCGGTCCGGTCCGGCATCGGGCAGGGCGGCGAGGGCGCCCCACAGCGCCGGCGGGCCGGCGAGCACCGTGACGCCCCACCGGGCGATCGTGTCCGACGCCGTGGACGGGTCGAAGCGCTCGATCAGCACGACGGCCGACCCGGCGTGCAGTGCGGCGACGAGCACGACGCCGAGACCGAGCACGTGCGAGAACGGTGCCACCCCGAGCACGACGTCGTCGGGCCGGGACCCGGGCCGGCGTCCGGTCTGATCGAGGAAGGCGTGCAGGTTCCCGTGGGTGAGCATCGCGGCCTTCGGCATCCCGGCCGTGCCGCTGGTGGACAGCAGCACCGCAAGGTCGTCCGGGCCACGTTCGACGATCGGGGTCGGGCGGGCGGCCATCACCCGGTCGAGGAGCAGGCGACCGCCGGCGTCGGGGATGCCGCAGTCGATCACGTGCTCGAGTTGCGGCACCGCACCGAGGTCGACGCCGGCGAACGCGTTGCGGGCCGACGGCCCGAGCACGACGGCCCGGGCACCGACTCTCGTCAGATCGGCCTGCAGTTCCCGACCCGTGGCCATCGGGTCGAGCGGCACCACGACCAGACCCGCCCCCAGCCCGGCGAGGACCGACACCACGAAGTACCAGTTGTTGGCGCACGCAACGGCCAGCCGGTCCCCCGGTTCCAGCCCGAGTCCGCTCAGGCCGCCCCGGAACCCGGCGACCTGCTCCCGCAGCATGCCGTACGTGGTCGTCTTGCCGCGGCTGATGACCGCCACGGCGTCATCGGGGTGAGCGTCGATGATGGTGGCCAGGTTCACGGGCGGGTCCGGCTCGTTCGGCGGGAGGCGTGCGGCAGGGAGCGATCAGCGCGCCATGAAGAAGAACTGGGCGACGGCGGCGACAAGGATGATGCCGAGCAGCACCGCCACCACGAGCGTGGTCGCCGGGCGCATCAGGACCGCCTGCCGAACGGGACGATGACCTCGCCGGCCGGACGGGGGCCGTCGTCGTCGGCCAGCGGCTCGAGCCGGATCCCGTCGCCGGCCCGTGCACCGAGCTCGGCCCCGGCCGACGACCGGTTGGCGACGAGGGCCGGGAGCCCGTAGCTGTCGACCAGGATGCCGATCT
>Ga0315902_10014267_pt1 | contig 10221 bp, 8 predicted proteins | sample LakEriMetagenome_9_FD_203523 | JGI IMG/M metagenome (GOLD analysis project Ga0315902, IMG submission 203523) | Freshwater fungal communities from buoy surface, Lake Erie, Ohio, United States - Buoy 12 MA117 | ecosystem: Environmental > Aquatic > Freshwater > Lake > Lake biofilm | place: USA...
TCCTTCATGGCGCGCGGCGCCAAGGCACTGGTCATCGAGGCGGGCGTGCGCGACGTGAAGACGCTCACCGAGATGGGTTTTCCGGTCTGGAGCCGCGCCATCAGCAGCAAGGGCACGATCAAGGCCACGCTGGGCTCGGTGAACATCCCCTTGGTGTGCGCTGGGGCGTGGGTGACGCCAGGAGACGTGATCGTGGCCGATGACGACGGCGTGGTGTGCGTGCCGCGCGCCATGGCGCAGAAGACGCTGGAGGCGGCCGCCGCGCGCGAGGCCAACGAAGGCGAGAAGCGCGCCAAGCTGGCCGCGGGTGTGCTGGGCCTGGACATGTACAAGATGCGCGAGCCGCTGGAAAAGGCCGGCCTGCGCTACATCGATTGAACCGATGACCATCAAGATCGCCCTCATCGGCTACGGCGAAGTCGGCCGTATCCTGGCCGAAGACCTGCGGGTGCAAGGTCTGGAGGTCACGGCCTTCGACCTGAAACTGCAGCGCGAAGCCACCGCCACCCCCTTGCGTGAGCATGCGGCGGTGCATGGCGTGCGTCTGGCGGACGGCCCTGCGCCAGCGGTGGCGGGCGCGGAGCTGGTCATCAGCGCCGTCACTGCCAGCCAGACGGTGGCCGTGGCGCAGGCGGCGGCGCCTGGTCTGGCGTCTGGCGCGTTCTTTCTCGATGTCAACTCCGCTTCGCCCGGTGCGAAGGCCCAGGCTGCGCAGATGGTGAATGCCGCGGGCGGCCGCTACGTCGAGGGCGCGGTGATGACATCCGTGCCGCCTTACCGCATTCGTGTGCCGCTGCTGCTGGGCGGACCTGAGGCTGCTGCCTTGGCGCCGCTGTTGAACGCGCTGGGCTTTGTTGCCAAGGTGGCCAGCGAGCGGCTGGGCGTGGCCAGCGCCACCAAGATGTGCCGCAGCATCATGATCAAGGGCCTGGAGGCGATGGTCATCGAGAGCTTCACCACGGCGCGCCACTACGGGGTGGAAGACGCGGTGATCGCCTCGCTGCAGGAGACCTTCCCCGGCATCGACTGGGAAAAACAGGGCGCCTACTTCTTCCAGCGCGTGATCGAGCATGGCCGCCGGCGCAGCGAAGAGGTGCGCGAGGTGGCGCAGACCGTGCGGGAAGCGGGGCTGGAGCCCTGGAGCGCCGCTGGGACGGCCGAGCGACAGGCCTGCATGGCAGACATGGCTGACGCAGGTGTCTTCGGCGCGAGAGGCGCGCCAGGGTTTGCGCGCAGCGCCGACTGGCGCGTGGAGGCTGATCGCTTCCTGGCCGATATTCAACGGAACCCCTCATGAAAACCCAGGTCGTCATCATCGGCAGCGGCCCTGCCGGGTTGCTTCTGTCAGAAATCCTGCACCGCCACGGCATCGATAGCGTGGTGCTGGAACGCTCCTCGCGCGAGCATGTGCTGTCGCGCATCCGCGCGGGCGTGCTCGAGAGCACCACGGTGGAGGTGCTGCGCGAGAACGGCCTGTCCGCGCGCATGGACGTCGAAGGCCACCCGCACGACGGCATGCGCATCGCCTGGGCGGGCCGTGACAGTTTCTTCGTGGACACGGCCCGCACGCTGGGACGCCGCTTCATGGTCTACGGGCAGACCTCCATCCAGGAGGACCTGTACGCCGCCGCTGACCGTCGCGGCCAGCCCGTGCTCACAGAAGCCTCTGACGTGGTGCTGCATGACTTTGACGGCGCACCGGGCGCCCGGCCTCATGTCACCTGTGTGCAGCAGGGCCAGGCGCTGCGGATCGACTGCGAGTTCATCGCGGGCTGCGACGGCTTTCACGGTGTCAGCCGCCGCAGCATCCCCGAGACCGTGCGCCGCGAGTACGAGAAGGTCTACCCCTTCGGCTGGTTAGGCGTGATGGCCCGCGTGAAGCCGCTGCCCGACATCACCTACGTCAACAACCCGCGCGGCTTTGCGCTGGCCAGCTACCGCAACGAGAAGCTGTCGCGCTTCTACATCCAGGTGGCCTTGGACGACAAGGTCGACGCCTGGCCTGATGAGCGCTTCTGGCCGGAGTTGAAGTCGCGTTTTCCGGCCGAGATGGCGCAGGCCATCGAGGAGGGGCCCACCATCGAGAAAAGCATCGCTCCGCTGCGCAGCTTTGTTTCCGAGCCCATGCGCTACGGCGCGCTGTACCTGTGTGGCGATGCGGCGCACATCGTGCCGCCCACGGGCGCGAAGGGCCTGAACCTGGCGGTGTCGGATGTGTTTTACCTGTCACGCGCCCTGAGCCGCTGGTATGGCCAGGGCGACGCCAGCCTGCTGGACGGCTACAGCGAGACGGCCTTGCGCCGTGTCTGGAGCAGCGTGCGCACGAGCTGGTACCTCACCAACCTGCTGCACCGCTTTCCGCACTTCAGCGCCTTCGACCAGAAGGCGCAGGAGCACGAACTCGATTACCTCAAGAGCTCGCATTTCGCCCAGGCCGCGCTTGCCGAGCAGTACGCGGGCTTACCGTTTGAATGAGACCCTGGATGAACACGTTTGAGAAGACCCCTGGCTGGCTGGACTGGTACGCAGGCCCGAGCAAGCCCCGTTTCGTGCTGCCGGCGGGGGCGGTGGATGCCCACTGCCACGTGTTTGGCCCGGGCGCGGAGTTTCCCTTTGCGCCGGAGCGCAAGTACACGCCCTGCGACGCCAGCAAGCACCAGCTCTTCGCCTTGCGCGACCATCTCGGCTTTGCCCGTAACGTCATCGTGCAGGCCACCTGCCATGGCGCCGACAACCGGGCCCTGGTGGATGCCTGCATCGCCTCCGGCGGCAAGGCGCGCGGCGTGGCCACGGTGCGCCGCAGCGTCACCGACGACGAGTTGCAGGCGCTGCATGCCGCAGGTGTCCGCGGCGTGCGCTTCAACTTCGTCAAGCGCCTGGTGGACTTCACGCCCAAGGACGAGCTGATGGAGATTGCCAGCCGCGTGGCGCAGCTGGGCTGGCATGTGGTGATCTATTTCGAGGCGGTGGACCTGTCTGAGCTGTGGGACTTCTTCACCGCCCTGCCCACCACCGTGGTGGTGGACCACATGGGCCGCCCGGACGTGAGTAAGCCCATCGACGGCCCGGAGTTCGCGCTGTTCCTGAAGTTCATGCGCGAGCACCCCAACGTGTGGAGCAAGGTGAGCTGCCCGGAGCGCCTTTCACTAACGGGTCCGCGCGCGCTGAATGGTGAGCTAGCCGCCTACCGCGACGTAGTGCCCTTCGCGCGCCGGGTGGTGGAAGACTTCCCCGACCGCGTGCTCTGGGGCACCGACTGGCCCCACCCCAACCTGAAGGACCACATGCCCGACGACGGCCTGCTGGTGGACTTCATTCCTCACATTGCAGTCACGTCCGAACTCCAGCGCAAGCTCCTGGTGGATAACCCGATGCGCTTGTATTGGCCGGAGGAGGCACAGATTGCCTGACGCCGGTTCGCCGACATCTCGCGATACGCGGGATACCGCGGTGCCCTGTTCCGCTCATGTCCCCCGCCATCGGCCACTGGCCGATGGCTCCTCCTTTACTTCGCTCCACAGGGCACCACGCCATCCCGCGTTGCCAGCGCGTCGGTGGGCCAGAAGTGCGGGCAGGCTGTCGGGGTGGGGTGACCCCCGCAGCGAAGTAAAGGAGGAGGGCTGGGCGCAGCCCAGGCCGGGGGACATGAGCGGAGGGGGTTGCCCCACCCCGGCGGCTCGCGAAGCAGAGCCCTGTCTTCCCATGCACGCCAGGTCAGTTTCCGCAGCACGCACGGCTTGCGAGATAGCCCCCGATTCGCAGCACCAACACACACCGTGGACACACCGTCATGGCACTCAATAAGCCCTACCTCGACATCCCCGGCACCACCATCTTCGATGCCGAACAGTCCCGCAAGGGCTTCCATCTCAACCAGTTCTGCATGAGCCTGATGAAGGCGGCCAACCGCGAGCGCTTTCTGGCGGACCCTCAGGCCTACCTGGACGAGTGGCCCATGACCGAGGCGCAGAAGCAGGCCGTGCTCGCGCGCGACCTCAACCGTTGCATCGCCGAGGGCGGCAACATCTACTTTCTGGCCAAGATCGGTGCCACCTACGGCAAGAGCTTCCAGCAAATGGCCGGCAGCATGACCGGCATGACCGAAGAGGAGTACCGCGACATGATGATCGCCGGTGGGCGCTCAGTGGAAGGCAACCGCCGCGTGGGTGAGGACGGTAGCGCCCAGGCGCAACACCAGCCCCAGGGCAGCAGCACGAAGGCGGGGTTCTGAGCCATGGCACGCATCACCGCTTCCGTCTACACCTCCCACGTGCCGGCCATCGGTGCCGCGCTGGACCTGGGCAAGAGCCACGAGCCCTATTGGCAGAAGGTTTTTGCGGGCTACGAGTTCTCAAAGCAGTGGATGAAGGACCACAAGCCCGACGTGATCTTCCTGGTCTTCAACGACCACGCCACGGCTTTCAGCCTGGAGATGATCCCGACCTTTGCCATCGGCACGGCCGAGAGCTATGCGCCAGCCGACGAGGGTTGGGGGCCGCGTCCGGTGCCCGTGGTGCAGGGCCATCCCGCCCTGGCCTCGCACATCGCGCAAAGCGTCATTCAGGACGACTTCGACCTCACCATCGTCAACAAGATGGACGTGGACCACGGCCTGACCGTGCCGCTGAGCCTGATGTGCGGCGCACAAGACCCGAAGACCGGCGCCTGGCCCTGCCCAGTCATCCCCTTTGCGGTGAACGTGGTGCAGTACCCAGTGCCGTCGGGCCGGCGTTGCTTCGCGCTGGGCCAGGCCATCCGCCGTGCGGTGGAGAGCTTTGACGAGGACCTCAACGTCCACATCTGGGGCACGGGCGGCATGAGCCATCAGCTGCAGGGCCCGCGCGCTGGCCTCATCAACCGAGAGTGGGACAACCGCTTCCTGGACCGCCTGATCGACGAACCTGCCGATCTGGCGCAGGTGCCCCACATCGACTACGTGCGCGATGCCGGCAGCGAGGGCATTGAGCTCGTGATGTGGCTCATCGCCCGTGGGGCCATGGCGGATGTGGCCACTGCCAACCCGGGCCCCAAGCCCAAGGTCGCGCATCGGTTCTATCACGTGCCCGCGTCCAACACGGCGGTGGGCCACCTGATCCTCGAAAGCTGAGCCTGCAACCCTTTGCCGCGCGGTGCAGCCGCGGCTTGAATTGGAGAACCTGACATGACCATCAACGTCGCCCTGGCAGGCGCCGGTGCCTTTGGCATCAAGCACCTGGACGGCATCAAGAACATCCCCGACGTCAAGGTCGTCTCGCTCATCGGGCGCGAGTTCGACAAGACCAAGGAAGTGGCCGACAAGTACGGCATCGCCCACGTCACGACCGACCTGGCCGACAGCCTGAAGATCACCGAGGTGGATGCCGTGATCCTGTGCACGCCCACGCAGATGCACGCCTCGCAGTCCATCGCTTGCCTGGAGGCGGGCAAGCATGTGCAGGTGGAGATCCCGCTGTGCGACGTGCTCAAGGACGGGCAGCAGGTGGTGCAGCTGCAGCGGCAAACGGGCAAGGTGGCCATGTGCGGCCACACCCGGCGCTTCAATCCCAGCCACCAGTGGGTGCACAAGAAGATCGGCGCAGGCGAGTTCAATATCCAGCAGATGGATGTGCAGACCTACTTCTTCCGCCGCACCAACATGAACGCCCTGGGCCAGCCGCGCAGCTGGACCGACCACCTGCTGTGGCACCACGCCGCGCACACGGTGGACCTGTTCGCCTACCAGGCGGGTAGCCCCATCGTGAAGGCCAACGCCATCCAGGGCCCCATCCACCCCGCGCTGGGCATTGCCATGGACATGAGCATCCAGCTCAAGGCGGCCAACGGTGCCATCTGCACCCTCAGCCTGTCTTTCAACAACGACGGGCCGCTGGGCACCTTCTTCCGCTACATCGGCGACACGGGCACCTACATCGCCCGCTATGACGACCTGTTCAACGGCAAGGAAGAGAAGATCGATGTGTCGAAGGTGGATGTGTCCATAAACGGCATCGAGCTGCAGGACCGCGAGTTCTTCGCCGCCATCCGCGAAGGCCGCGAGCCCAACGCCAGCGTGGCCCAGGTGCTGCCCTGCTACGAGGTGCTGCACCAGTTGGAGCAGCAACTGGCATGACGCCCCGCCGCATCGGCCCTTTCGAGGTCGCCCCCATCGCCCTGGGGTGCATGAACCTCAGCCACGCCTATGGCGCACCGCCGCCTGCCGAGCAGGCCGAGCGCCTCTTGCTGCAGGCGCTGGACCTGGGCGTCAACCACTTCGACACCGCGGCGCTGTACGGCTTTGGCGCGAATGAGATGCTGGTGGGCCGCGTGCTCAAGCCTCACCGTTCGCGCATCGTGCTGGCCAGCAAGGGGGGCATGGCGGGCGTGACCTTTCCGGACGGCGTCAAGCGCGTGATTGACGGCCGGCCCGAGGCCATCCGCCGCAACTGTGAAGACAGCCTGCAGCGCCTGGGCACGGACGTCATCGACCTGTACTACCTGCACCGCTGGGACAAGGCCGTGCCCATCGAAGACTCGGTGGGTGCGATGTCGCGCCTGGTCGAACAGGGCAAGGTGCGGCTGCTGGGCCTGAGCGAGGTGTCGGCCGCCACGCTGCGGCGCGCCCATGCGGTGCACCCGATTGCCGCGGTGCAGACCGAGTACTCGCTGTGGACGCGCAACCCGGAGATCGCGGTGCTGCAGGCCTGCCGCGAGATCGGCGCGGCATTCGTGGCTTTCAGCCCCACGGCGCGGGCCTTCCTGACCGGCAAGCTGCGCAACGTGACCACGCTGGACGCCAAGGACATCCGCCGCGGCATGCCGCGCTTCGCACCGGAGAACTACGCCCGCAACTTGGAACTGCTGCCGGCCTACGAGGCCCTGGCGCGTGAGGCCGGGTGTACGCCCGTGCAACTGGCGCTAGCCTGGCTGCTGTCGCGCGGCGAGCATGTCATCCCGCTGCCGGGCACCACGAGCACGGACCACCTGCGTGAGAACGTGGATTCCTGGGACGTGCAGCTGTCTGCTGCTGTCCTGGCGCGGGCCGATGCGCTGATCAACCAGCACACGGTGACGGGTGGCCGGTACGGCGCGCAGAGCGAGTCTGAGGTCGACACCGAGCGGTTCTGATAAGGACTCGCGTTCAAAGGTCGAAATCCGTTCGGGCTGAGCCTGTCGAAGCCCTTCGGCGAGCTCTGGGCGAGCGGCCCGGTTTCTTGTCGAACGAGCGCGAATCCGTATCACCGCCTGGCATGACGTCCTGGCGGCCTTACCCGGCCGCCGCCTCCAGCCCCGAGCGGAAGTGGGCCTGCATGGTCTGGCGCGCGCCTTCTGCGTCGCGCTTGGACAGCGCCTGCATCAACGCCCGGTGCTCGGCCAGAGAGTCCTCCAGCCGCCCCTGCTTCAACAGCGAGTGATGGCGGTTGAGCTTCATCATCTTGCGCAGGTCCCGCACCACCTGCACGGCCCAGCGGTTGCCGGCGATCTCCAGCAGCGTCATGTGAAAACGCTCGTTCGTGGCGAAGAAGGCGTCACGATCGCCCACCTGCGCTTCGAGCAGTGCGTGCAGTTCGCTCAACCGGGCGCGCTGGCTGGACGTGGCGCTGGCGGCCACCTGGGCTGCGGCGTCGCTTTCCAGCAAGGCCAGCAGGTGGTAGACCTGGGCCACGTCGTCGCGGGACATCTCGGTGACGTAGGCGCCGCGGCGCACCTTCATGGTCACCAGGCCTTCCACGGCCAGCACCTTCAGCGCCTCGCGCATGGGGGTGCGGCTGATGCCCCACAGCGCGCACAGCTTCAACTCGTCGATCCAGCTGCCCGGCTCCAACTCGCGCGCAAAGATCTGCTGACGCAGCCGCTCGGCCACCTGTTCGTACAGCGCGGTGGGCGCCAGCATGCCGCCGCCGCTGGCCGGGGCGGCGCTGGGGGACGCAGCACGGGCGGCATCGGGTTGAGCGGTGGCGAGGTCGGCCATGTGGTGCAGGCGGGGTGGCTCGGCGTGGGAGGGAAGGGTCAGATTGGTGTTGGTTTTGAATTTATAATTATGCATAATTCGTGACGATTGGCCAAGCTCTCGAAGGCAAGTTACCCCGGGATGGCCTTCGAGCGGGGCCTTCCAGGCACGCTTTCCAGTCACGACCTTTCCGCCCCGCATCTGCCACACAGGCCCGCGCATGAGCAACCCTAACTCCCCCGAATTCAAGCCCGCCACCCTGGCGCAATGGCAGCAGGCCGCCGCCAAGTCCGCCCCTGGCGGGGACGTGTCGGCGCTGAACTGGGTGACGCCCGAGGGCTTGACGGTCAAGCCGCTGTACACGGCGGCTGACACGGCCGGCCTGCCGCACACCGACACGCTGCCCGGCTTTGAGCCCTTCATCCGCGGCCCACAGGCCACCATGTACGCCGTGCGCCCGTGGACCATCCGCCAGTACGCGGGTTTCTCCACGGCCGAGGACTCCAACGCGTTTTACCGTAAGGCCCTGGCCGCAGGCGGGCAGGGCGTGAGCGTCGCTTTTGACCTGGCCACGCACCGCGGCTACGACAGCGACCACCCCCGCGTCACGGGCGATGTCGGCAAGGCCGGGGTGGCCATCGATTCCGTGGAGGACATGAAGATCCTGTTCGACGGCATCCCGCTGGACAAGGTCTCGGTCAGCATGACCATGAACGGCGCCGTGCTGCCGGTGCTGGCAGGTTATGTGGTGGCAGCTGAAGAGCAGGGTGTCGCGCAGGACAAGCTGTCCGGGACCATCCAGAACGACATCCTCAAGGAGTTCATGGTCCGCAACACGTACATCTACCCGCCCGCGCCGAGCATGCGGATCATCGGCGACATCATCGAGTACACGGCCCAGCACATGCCGAAGTTCAACTCGATCTCCATCTCCGGCTACCACATGCAGGAGGCGGGAGCCAACCAGGCGCTTGAGTTGGCCTTCACCCTGGCCGATGGCAAGGAATACGTGAAGACGGCCCTGGCCAAGGGCCTGGACGTGGACGACTTCGCCGGCCGTCTGAGCTTCTTCTGGGCCATCGGGATGAACTTCTATCTCGAAATCGCGAAGATGCGCGCCGCCCGGTTGCTGTGGACGCGCATCATGAAAGGCTTTGGCGCCCAGAACCCCAAGAGCCTGATGCTGCGCACCCACTGCCAGACCTCGGGCTGGAGCCTGACCGAGCAGGACCCGTACAACAACGTGGTGCGCACCACCATCGAGGCCATGGCGGCGGTGTTTGGCGGCACGCAGAGCCTGCACACCAACAGCTTCGACGAAGCCATAGCGCTGCCCACCGAGTTCAGCGCGCGCATCGCCCGCAACACCCAGCTCATCATCCAGGAAGAGACCCACATCACGAATGTGGTGGACCCCTGGGCCGGCAGCTACATGATGGAGTCGCTTACCCAGCAGATGGCCGACCAGGCCTGGGCCATCATCGAAGAGGTCGAGGCCATGGGCGGCATGACCAAGGCCGTGGACAGCGGCTGGGCCAAGCTCAAGATCGAGGCCAGCGCGGCCGAGAAGCAGGCCCGCATCGACTCCGGCAAGGACGTGATCGTGGGCGTCAACAAGTACCGCCTGAAGACGCAGGAGCCGGTGGACATCCTGCAGATCGACAACGTCAAGGTGCGCGAAGGGCAGATCGCGCGGCTGCAGCAGATCCGCGCCAGTCGCGACGCGGGCCGCGTGCAGGCCGCACTGGCCGCGTTGACCGATTGCGCCGCCTCTGGGCAGGGAAACCTCCTGGCCCTGTCGGTCGAGGCCATCCGCGCCCGCGCCACCGTGGGCGAGGTCAGCGATGCGCTGGAGAAGGTCTTCGGGCGCCACCGCGCCGACATCCAGAAGGTGACTGGCGTATACGCAGCCGCTTATCAATCCGAGTACGACAGCGCCGAGGGCTGGGCCAAGCTGCAGCAGGAGATCGCCGCGTTCGGTGAGGCGCAGGGCCGCCGCCCGCGCGTGATGATCGCCAAGCTTGGCCAGGACGGCCACGACCGCGGTGCCAAGGTGGTGGCCACGGCCTTTGCGGACTTGGGCTATGACGTCGACATGGGCCCGCTGTTCCAGACGCCCGAGGAATGCGCCCGCCAGGCCATCGAGAACGATGTGCACGCCGTGGGCGTGAGCACATTGGCCGCGGGGCACAAGACCCTGGTGCCCGCCATCATCCAGTCCCTCAAGGACCAGGGCGCCGACGACATCATCGTCTTCGTCGGCGGGGTGGTGCCGGCGCAAGACTACGACTTCC
>Ga0315902_10014269_pt1 | contig 10219 bp, 11 predicted proteins | sample LakEriMetagenome_9_FD_203523 | JGI IMG/M metagenome (GOLD analysis project Ga0315902, IMG submission 203523) | Freshwater fungal communities from buoy surface, Lake Erie, Ohio, United States - Buoy 12 MA117 | ecosystem: Environmental > Aquatic > Freshwater > Lake > Lake biofilm | place: USA...
AAGACTGCTGAAGTCCACATCGCCACCCGAAATGAGTGAGATCAATCGCCCCGGAGTTGCGATGATGATGTCTGCCCCCTCCCGCAGTGCACGCTTCTGCTGTTCCCAGGCCATTCCGTCGCCGCCACCGTAGATGGGGATAGAACTGACTTGTGCGAAATAGCTGAAACCTTCAATCTGCTGATCAATCTGCTGTGCCAGCTCACGCGTGGGTGCAATGATGAGGGTATTGAGCCGACGGACCTGGCTCTTGGCGATGCGGTCGATGACCGGCAGAACGTAGGCTGCTGTTTTTCCCGTTCCTGTTTGCGCACAGGCAATCAGGTCGTGACCCTGCAGAATCAGGGGGATCGCCTGTTCCTGAATGGGCGTAGGGTTGATGAAACCCATGGCATCCAGACCATCCTGTAGAGACGTGTCAAAATGAAAATCGTGAAAATTCAAGGGGAGGGTTCAAAAGAGATTATTTCAAAGATACGGTATTCATCGCATAACATCATGATGACATCTGATGTGGGTCATGCTGATAATCCTGCGGGCTGTCTACTTTGCCATTCGATTCAAGGATTATCTCATGATAAATGCAAATCGCTCATTCATCTTAACCGTTTTACTGGCCTTGTCGCTTTTTCATTCGGGATGCACATACTTTACGTCCGTCGTCCTTTATCCGACAGCACAACATCACGAGGCGCTCAGGCAAATCCAATCGCATTGGTCGCAGGGTGAAGTCATGATCATACATAATGAACAGGGCGTGTACAGGATGGCAGGCCTGCGCGCAGACACCATTACCGGTCAGTTGGTTTTTCAGCCCGTTTTTGCGGATGAACACGTCACAGCGTTCTCACAGCCCTACCGCCGGCATGGTCGCATCAGGCGTGGACATGGAGAACAGTACATGCTGAATCAGGTTCATGTCTTTGTTCGGGACACCTTCCCGCTGCAGGTCGGAAAGCCTGCTGTTTTACTGCCTGGGTCAATAAGCCGTGTTGAGCAGATTAAACCCGACCGCTTTCGGAACACCCTGCTGACTACATCAATCGTGCTCGGTGTCACCGCTGCCACAGCAACAACCCTTGCATTGATTGCCATTAGTCAGATGACGATTGAGCTGGGTCTGCGACCTTAATCCATGACTTCGATGTAGGTGTGCGTGCGTTCTTGTATTTCCGACTTTTGTAACCGAAATTCAAACATCTGTGCTGCAGGAAACATTCGATAAAATCGTTCATTTCAGACGCTCAAACCGCAAATTCGACCCTCAGGTTGAAGTGCCCGATGAGGTCATCCGCAGGAGCCTGCAACGGGCTATCCTATCGCCTAACAGCAGCAATATGCAGTTGTGGGAGTTTCACTGGATTCATTCGGATGAAATGCTCCAACGCTTTGTACCCCTTTGTTTGTCTCAGCAGGCCGCTGCAACAGCCAAGCACCTGGTAGTTGTAGTGACACGACGTGACAAATGGCCGGAGCGTGCGCGCTGGAATTTGGAAAAAATCGATGTGGCCACAGCGGGTAAACCGGAGGCGGTTCGAAAGAAGGGTCGCATTTACTACGGCAAACTCATGCCGTTCATGTACATCAGCGATCCATTCGGAATCTTCGGATTGTTTCGGCGTACCATTTCAATTGTTGCCGGAATCTTCAGGCCCTTTTACCGAGCCGCCGGTAACGCACAGCAACGCATTACCGTGCATAAGAGTTGCGCACTCGCTGCGCAGACGTTTATGTTGTCGGTTGCTGCCGAAGGCTATCACACCTGTCCGATGGAAGGATTCGATGAAGTGCGGGTTAAGCGGGCGCTCCGACTGTCTCGTGCAGCTGAAATCAACATGATCATCGCGATAGGCAAGGGGACCGAAGCTGGAATCTGGGGGCCGCGTTTCCGTGTACCGCTCGAAGAGGTGATGGTGGAACATTGACATTCCTGTCCCCGGAGCGACTGTGTTTCATTCGAAGCGTTGATGCCAGTCGAAATGCCTGCGGATGATGTCCTGCTTGTTTTTACTCAGGTAACTTAAAAATGCGGACGCGGCAGGAGAGTGCATTTTTCCCTTTGGCCAAATCAGACTCCAGTTGGTCCGGATGGGCAAGCCTTTAACGGGTATGATTCTCAACTGCTGATTTTTGATCTCGTTCTGAATCCCGATCAACGGCATGATTGAGTAACCCAGTCCTGCAATGATCGCTTGCTTGACGGCTTCATTGGAGGTCAGTTCCATTCGCTTTTTTACAGATATGCGCTTTCGTTCGATGAATCGTTCCATCGACTGACGCGTCCCCGACCCTTTTTCGCGGTAAAGAAGGGGTAATTCTTCAAGAGCCAGTTTGCTTTTCTCATTCTTGCCAGCTTCTGAAGATGTTCCGCCGATGAAATACAGTTTATTCACGATCAGGTCCACCTTCTCGATATTTAGTTTCTCAGGCAGCACCGAAACCAGGGCGAAGTCTACCTCGTTTTTCTGAAGGCTTTCGAGTACCATTAGTTTGTTCGATACATCCATCTGAAGTTCAAGTTCGGGATGTTTGCTCATGAAGTCCGAAATGAAATAGGGCATCACGTATTTGCCGGTGGAGACTACGGATACCTTCAATTTACCGAACAATTGCCCCTTATGTGCTTGTGTGAGGTGATTGATGGCATAGACCTGCTCCAATATTCGCGCTGATACTTCAGCAATTTCTTTTCCGAAATCTGTGATATAGATTTTTCGCCCGACAATCTCGGTCAATGGAAGTTCAAACTGGTCCTGGAAATTCTTCAGCTGGATTGATACTGCAGGTTGTGTCAAATGCAAAGATTCTGCGGCTTTGGTCACACTTCCCGTTTCCACCACCTTCAGAAAAACCTGGATTTGATTCAGAGTGTAATTCATTATACATTAAATAGTTTAATGATAAAGATAGATAATATAAATAAAAACTTATGGAATGAGCGTTGCATATTTGCCGCCGAACTAAAGCCCCAAACGGATGACACGCATAACAGTTGCAAAAGGAGACGGAATCGGCCCCGAGATTATGGACGCCACTTTGGCCATTATCAAGGCTGCCGGTGCCCAGATCGAAATCGACGAAATTGAAGTCGGAGAAAAAGTTTATCTCTCCGGAAATACCTCCGGAATCAGTACGGATTCATGGGATATTATCCGCCGTAACAAGGTGTTTCTCAAGGCTCCGATCACCACACCGCAGGGTGGAGGATACAAGAGTCTGAATGTCACCACCCGGAAATTCCTTGGACTGTATGCCAATATACGTCCTTGCAGAAGCCTTCATCCGTATGTTGAAACCAAACATCCTGTGATGGATGTAGTCATCGTTCGCGAAAACGAGGAGGACCTGTATGCAGGAATCGAACACCAGCAGACCGACGAAGTCATTCAGTGTTTGAAGCTGATCAGCCGGCCTGGATGTGAAAAAATCGTACGGTATGCATTTGAGTATGCCCGTCAGCAGAAACGCAAGAAGGTGACCTGTTTCACCAAGGACAACATCATGAAGCAGACAGACGGACTTTTCCATCAGGTCTTTGATGAAATCGCCCGTGAGTACCCGGAAATCGAAAACGAGCACTGGATCATCGATATCGGAGCTGCGAAGCTGGCCGACACCCCCGAGCAGTTTGATGTGGTGGTCATGCCGAACCTGTATGGCGATGTATTGTCTGATGTTGCAGCACAACTCACCGGGTCGGTAGGTCTTGCCGGTTCGGCGAACATCGGCGAGGAATGCGCCATGTTTGAAGCCATTCATGGTTCAGCCCCCCGTCGCGCGGGTCAGAATGTGGCGAATCCTTCGGGACTATTGCAGGGTGCAGTGCTCATGCTGAACCACATTGGCCAAACTGATGTGGCGGAGAAAGTTCAGAACGCCTGGTTGTATACGATGGAAAGCGGTGTACATACATATGATATCTATAAAGAGGGTGTCAGCACCCGTAAAGTCGGCACCCGTGAATTTGCCGAGGCTATCATATCGAATTTGGGTAAACAGCCCGCGCGACTGCAAGGAGTATCCTATGCCGGCTCCTCAGCATTGAATCTGCCCAAGTATGTTCGAAGACCTGCTGCAAAAAAAGAACTTCTGGGAGTCGACCTCTTTGTGCATTGGCCCGGCACAAGTCCTGATGAACTGGCGGTACTTGTTCAGCGGATTGCCCTTCCGGATGTACAGTTGTCCATGATTACAAACCGCGGCATCAAGGTGTGGCCCGAGGGATTCTCGGAAACATTCTGTACCGACCATTGGCGCTGTCGTTTCAAACACCGCACAGGCGGAGTGATATCGAAAGAGCACATTATACAGTTATTGGATAATGCGAATGGAGCGGGCATCGATATTATAAAAACCGAGAACCTGTATGCTTTCGATGGTAAGCCTGCATTTTCGCTGGGCCAAGGTCAATAAATACATTAACTAATTGCTGAAACGAGACTAGTAAGTACCACAGATGGAAAAATCGCGGATCATTTCATACCTCCTGTTCGGAATCGGTTTGGTTTTGATCATCTCAGCATATTATATCGAAAGTCCTTTCATGTCCGATCTGGTTGCAGCTGTGTCCATTGGGGCCTTGCTGGTTACTCTTAAATCCGCTTCACGAGTCTGATGATACAAGCGGCTGAGGAGTCCATGGTGAATGATGCACGGCACTGGTTTGATGGCAGGCGTTTGGTCCTTGCAACCAAGCATGGCAAAGAAACCGTGATTTCGCCTCTTTTCATCAATGCTTTTGGAGTTAACCCCTTCGTATGCCCAGATTTGGATACAGACCGGTTCGGAACGTTTACCGGTGAGATGCCGCGCACCCATGACCCTTTGACAACCGCCCGTATGAAATGCCTTGCCGCTATGGATCAGAGTGGTTGTGATCTAGGGCTAGCGAGTGAAGGATCGTTCGGTCCACATCCGTCTTTCGTGTTCATACCGGCAGATGAAGAGCTAATCATCCTCATTGATCGGAAAAACGGATTTGAAATAACCGCGATAGAAATCAGCACGAGTACCAATTTCCGTTCTGCTGAAGTGAACACATTCGAGCAGGTTGAAGAGTTTGCGCGCATAGCCGGTTTCCCTCAACATGCATTGATCCTCCGTTCACCGCGCGCAAATGGTCGTGTCATGAAAGGTATTTCAGATCCGGATATTTTGCACCAGACGTATTTGAACCTGTGCTCAAGCAGCGGTCAAATCCTCATTGAAACCGATATGCGCGCATGCCACAATCCGAGCCGCATGCAGGTCATTGGTAAAACTGCTCAAAAATTATGTGGGCGTATCAATAGTCTATGCCCTGGATGTAATGCTCCCGGATTTGTAGTGACGTCAATCGATCCAGGATTACCGTGCAAGAACTGCAATACACCCACCCGGTCTCCAATTGAAACAATTTCTTCATGCCCAAAGTGCTCCTACAGCATTCGAATTCTCTACCCGGAAGGAAAGGCGCAAGAAGAGCCAATGTACTGTGACCGGTGTAATCCTTAAAAAACAACAAATCATAAATATCAATGGAAATGACTCCTCAACAAACACCACGCCTTTTTTTGGTTTGTCCGATTTGTGGAATGGAAAGTTATGTTCGTCAACATTTCGGAGACGGGTACTTTTATACTGCACCGGCTTCCGTATTTCATTTCGATGATCCTGAAACCATCGAAGCGCTGCGTGAAACAGTCTTCCGTAACCGCATTGGCGAAATCATATGGGTCGCCGACAGCTCGTGTTGTTTCATTCAGCGGGTTCTTGAAAACAAACCGGCTGAATTACGCTGCGAACACACCATTCGCTCCTTGTATTCGCCGGAGGATACGGCTTTGTCCATTACGTACAAGGTGATGAAACATCAGATGGAGCGGCTGGGTGCGAAAGATCTATTCGGCGCTGCAATTTCCGATGGAACCATCAAGGTAAGCTCACTGATAACGGCACGCCATGCACAGAACCTTGTAACTGTGTAATCGGTTTATGGAGTTTAAGATATTACTCACCAATCTTTCCAATCCGACCATACTGTTTTTTCTACTCGGCGTAATAGCTGTTTGGTGGAAAAGCGACTTACAGGTACCTGCATCATCCAGCCGTTTCATTTCGCTTTACCTGCTTTTTTCCATTGGCTTCAAGGGAGGTCAGGAGTTGTCGCACAGTGGATTCAGCACGGAGGTGATGTACGGCATCCTGTTCGGTGTTGCATTGGCCATTTGTATACCCACTTATCTATACTTCATCCTTCGGCGACGTTTGAATGTGTATGATTCTGCCGCAGTCGCTGCTTGTTATGGTTCTGTCAGTGCTATCACCTTTGTATCGGCTGCCACATTCCTTGAACTCCAAAAAATCGAATTCGGCGGACATATGGTGGCGGTTATGGCTCTGATGGAAGCACCTGCAATCATCATTGGGGTCATTCTCATGATGAAGTTCAGTGAAAGAACCGGAAGTGAAACTGGAATGGGTAAAATCATCCATCACTCCTTCACAAACGGAAGTGTGCTGATAATCTTGGGTAGTTTGCTCATTGGACTTATATCGGATGCGAGGCAGGCCGAAGGGATCAAGCCTTTCACAACCGATATCTTCAAGGGATTCCTGGCCATTTTTCTGCTTGAAATGGGAATGGTAACTGCGAGGCGATTCGGGTCCTTTTTGAAGTACGGTTGGTTCGTTAGCCTGTTTGCCTTACTTGTTCCCGCTGTGAACGGCTCTTTGGTAGCCTGGTGCAGTCAGATTGTTACTGATGACATTGGAAACCGGTTCATTTTCGCGGTATTGGCTGCAAGCGCTTCGTACATAGCTGTGCCGGCCGCTATGCGCATGGCTGCACCCAAAGCAGATCCGGGGCTTTATGTTCCGATGGCGCTTGGTGTCACCTTTCCGTTCAACATTACCATTGGTATGCCTGTATACTACATCATCATCCAGGCAACGATGCGTTGAGGATATCCTTCAATCCCCCAAACTTACCCGAACTCCACCTCGGCCCGTCCGAACCGCTGCAATGTGCGTACGTGCGATTGCAGCGCCTCGAACATCCCCTTGTTTTCCATGTAGGGTATGCCATATTCCCGGGCTGTCTGCTCCACGATGGGTGCGATGGCGGGATAGTGCACATGGCAGATCCGCGGGAACAGGTGGTGCTCGATTTGGAAATTCAGGCCTCCCACGTAATACGAAATCAGCCTGTTGTTGCGCGAAAAATCAACTGTCGTGTGTAACTGATGCACAGCCCAGCTGTTTTCCATCGTTCCCTGATCGGAGGGCAGCGGATGTGTGGTCCCTTCCACGGTATGGGCCAGCTGGAACACCACCGTCAGAATCATGCCTGCCACAAAATGCATCAGCAGAAACCCTGCAATCCAGGTGCCTGCGCTGAGCTGTGCAACCAATAACGGGATGAACAGCGAGTATCCGAAATAAAACAACTTCGCTCCGACAATACGTGCCAGCGTTATCCGGTTTTCAGCGGCCGTCTGGCCATTCACACCGATCCGCTTGTAGCGTGCGAACTGAATGAAGTCCTTCAACAAGGCCCAATACAGGGTCAGGATACCATAGAACAGAAAGGCATACACCACCTGAAAGCGGTGAAGGCCTTTCACGCGCGTATGCGGCGACATCCGTAGCACCAGTTTGTCAGCAATGTCATCGTCATAGTGGATGATGTTCGTGTATGTATGGTGCAACATGTTGTGCTGAAGCTTCCAGTTGAATACACTACCACCCACCAGATTCAGAGAATAACCGACCAGGCGGTTCACCCAAGGCAGCGATGAGTAGGCTCCGTGGTTTGCATCGTGCATTACACTCATGCCGATTCCGGCCAATGCCACACCCATCACTACGAAGAGTATCCAGGGCAGAATTCCACCGGGGGCAATCAAGAGCAAGCTCAAATAAATACCCAGGTAACCGCCCACCATTACGATCGTTTTCAGGATCATTTCCAGGTTGGCATGTTTGGAAATGCCACGTTCATTGAAATATTGGTCGATGCGCGAGCGCAGTTCCGCGTAGAACTCCTTTTGGTCTGCTCCGGTGAATTTGAGCTGTTTTTTGAGCGAAATGTCCACTTTTGGGTTTATTTTCCTCAATAGTACGCTTTTATCAGGTTTAAGCCGTATATTTGTCCATCAATTGAACACAGCAAGCCATTTCCGGACTCTCGTCCACGCGTGAAGGAGCTTTACCTGATTCAACACCACTCCTTAATCAACGCTTGCACTCCGTACGTTTAAACACCCCCCTCAATCCTGATCGTAAAGATCACCGGATGTTCAATTCCCCCTGTACACATCATATTCAAATCGCCGGACCCTTTCCGGCATAACACCCAAACAAAATGAAAAAAGGAACAGTAAAATTCTTCAACGAAACCAAAGGATTCGGATTCATCGTTGATGAGAACCGCGAAGAGATCTTCGTACACGTTAGCGGACTTCGTGAGAATATCCGTGAAAACGACACCGTTGTATTCGAAACCGAACAGGGACGCCGTGGCATCAATGCCGTAAACGTGCGCCTGGCTTCTTCTGAGCAATAAGCAAACGCAGTACACGAATTAGTACAGCAGGCCTTTCCACACCGGAGAGGCCTGCTGTTTTTGGGTCCCTGGTTTACCAGTGATGCGTTGCTTTATGGATCAGTTGCTTGAGGATAGAACAGATTTTTAAGTGTGTGACCGTGATGGAGTGGCGATTGATGAGTTGTTTCGTGTAGTTGTCTTGCGTGAGCTGGGAATGAGCGTGAGTGTAGAAGTGCGAACGGTTTTTGCGTAGGTAGTGTACTTAAGCGTTTATTTACCGAATACTTGGTGTTGAACCGATATTTTTGTGCCTGGGGAGGAGGAGTGGCGGCCCCCAGCGAAAGTGGTCTGCGAAATGGCCGAAGCAGGGCTCAAAGTAAGGCTTCAAAGGTATCAGACAGCACTGCTTACCTCAGGTATCAGCTCAGCAACTCAAACTCAATCGACAGTCCGTATCGATGGCCAACACAACCCCATCCAATACCCGAAATCCCAGCGTTGATGCGTACTTGCTCGATGGTTGTATGCGCTGTCCTATGGGCGCCACGCCGGCGTGTAAGGTGCATCGCTGGAACTCGGTGTTAGAGGATTTACGATCAATTGTATTATCCTCCGGACTGACCGAAGAACGCAAGTGGGGTGCGCCATGTTATACGCACAATGGAAAGAACATCCTGATACTTGCCGCGTTCAAAAACTATGTGTCTGTCGGTTTCTTCAAAGGTGCTTTGATAAATGATCCGTCGGGAGTCCTGGTCAGTACGGGTCCGAACTCAAATTCAACGCGCGCTTTACGGGCCACAGCCTTGCCCGATGTCAAAAAGCACCGCAAATCCCTGTTGCGCTTCATCCGTCAAGCTATCGAAATTGAAGAGCGGGGAGATAAAGTGCAGCGTAGTGAAAAAAAACCATCCTGGCCTGAGGAATTGCACGAAGTGTTTGAACACGATGCAATCTACAAGCAGGCGTTTTTATCCCTCACTCCTGGTCGTCAACGGGGCTATGTGATACATTTTTCGGGGGCAAAACAAGCCGTTACACGCATGGCACGGATCAAAAAATTCCGGAATCAGATTCTAGCAGGTGATGGCTTGCACGATGCGTACAAACGTACAAGTTGAGCCTTGGTTAGCTCATGGCGTTTTTATGAAATGCCTTGTGGTTAGTGGCAATTGCGTTGACAAAAAATGGGTTTTTTAAACCACGGAGAACACGGACTATTTTCACAGAGAACGCAGAGGCTCCCAAGTGGCTCAACACCCTTCGACTATGGTTCCTGAGCTTAGCCGAAGCACGCTCAGCCACCGGGGCTTCGACTACGCTCAGCCACCGGAAAAATTATCAAATCACCCCGCCGTCAAATAAATCTCCCTCCATCATCCGAAATATCGCCTCAGGTGCTTTTCTGCCCGTTTCCAGTAGGCAAAGAACGAGGGGAAATACCCAGTCACCTCATCACACATCCACTCACGGTGATGCATTACCCCGGTGTAATGGCGTGTGATTGGGTGCTCTCGGAATTGAAATTCCACATCCGGTAGCTGCTGTTGAAGTGATGCGAAGGATTCGCAACGGACGATTACTCCGGGGATGTTACCAGCCAGATCGAGCAGAAAGCGGATGCACTGCTCCGAAACCGGATAACGCCGGAAGTGTTCCGGTTCAAGCAACAGGATGCGAAGGCCTTCTTCC
>Ga0315902_10014271_pt1 | contig 10217 bp, 5 predicted proteins | sample LakEriMetagenome_9_FD_203523 | JGI IMG/M metagenome (GOLD analysis project Ga0315902, IMG submission 203523) | Freshwater fungal communities from buoy surface, Lake Erie, Ohio, United States - Buoy 12 MA117 | ecosystem: Environmental > Aquatic > Freshwater > Lake > Lake biofilm | place: USA...
AACGACTCCTTATCACTTGTGAGAAGGAAGAGATCCGCCCCTGCGAGGAGCGGAGCGATTGCATCGATTTTGCCGAGAAACAGCACCTGTTCGGCGATCCCCAGATCTCGCGCCTCAACCTCCGCTTCGACGCGCTCCGGTCCGTCGCCGATCATTACCAGTACGGACGGAACGCGCTGCGTGATGCGTGCGAATGTGCGCACGATATCACGCACCCGTTTGACCGGGCGGAAGTTGGAGATGTGCATGATCACCTTGCGCCCGGCAATCACCTCGGCTGGCACCGGAAATGCATGGCGTGTCCGATCGAAGAGCGCGGGATCGATGAAATTGGGAATGACCTCGACGGCACATCGCTCACAGCCGAAGGCGCGGTAGGTCTCGTCGCTGAGATACTGCGACACCGCGGTCACCGCATCCGATTTCTGAATGGAGAAGCGCGTGATGCTGTAGAACGAGCGCTCCTGCCCCACGATGGTGATATCGGTCCCATGCAAGGTGGTCACCACCTTCACGTCGCGACCTTCATCCCGCAGCATCTCCCGAGCAATCCAGGCACTCGTCGCGTGCGGGATGGCGTAGTGGCAATGCAGGATCTCGAGTTGGTGATCGCGAACGACCTCGTGCATGCGTGCCGCCAGCGCGAGATCGTATGGGGGGTATTCGAAGAGCGGATAGCGCCCCACATCGACTTCGTGAAACCAGATGCGCGGCAAGAAACTCGGCAGACGGAACGGCTGCTGATAGGTGATGAAGTGCACTTCATGCCCGCGCGCCGCGAGCGCAATACCCAGTTCCGTCGCCACGGCGCCCGATCCACCGTACGTGGGATAACAGGTGATCCCGATCTTCATGTGTGTGTCCTCCCCGAATCCAACCAGACAAGTGCCCGATCCAGCGCATCAGGGGCCAGCGGATCGAGCCACGTCACCTGCGCCGCCGGCAGCTGATGACGATACCAGGTCCGCTGCCGCTTGGCGTATTGCCGGGTCTCGATGATCACGCGTTCGATTGCCTCGTTCAGTGCGCGGTGCCCCTCGATGGCTTCGCGCATCACGGTATACCCGCTCGCTTTCCAGGCCGGCGCCTCTGCCGGCACGCGCTCGCGCAGAGCCTGCACCTCACCAACGAATCCTGCCTCGACCATCGCATGGACACGCCCAGCGATTCGTGCGGAAAGGACCTCACCGGGATCCACGACAAGATAGCGCGCTGGATGAGTCGGTGTGCGATGGTCAGCGGACCGGGGGGCAACGAAGCTGTCACTCTGGCGAACGCCAGCCAACAACGCCGTTTCGATGGCACGAAGCAACTGCGTCCGTCCCAGATGCGCCCGCACCGGATCGAGACGCTGACACCATTGCTGAAGCGTAGACCAGGGCTGCTGGTCCAACCAGGCACCGAGTCGTGCACGTCGGTCAGGATCAAGCGTCGGCACTGGCGCGAGCGGCTCGACGAGCGCGCGAATGTACAGCCCCGTCCCACCAACCAGGATCGGTGGCGTACCCGCCACTTCAGCTCGCTGCGCCCATTCCTGGGCATCCGTTGCCCATGCATGAGCCGAATACCGTACCTCAGGCGCGACGACATCGATGCCGTAATGCGGGACACGCGCCTGCTCGGCGGCCGTCGGCTTGGCCGTTCCCACATCAAAGCTGCGATAGATCTGGCGCGAATCCGCACTGATGATAGCCAAACCACGCGCTTCCGCCATCTGCAAGGCCAACGACGACTTCCCCGCCGCCGTCGGTCCCACAATACAAGACCAGATCATGCCCGCCCGAACCGACGATCGAGCTCATCCCACGAGAGCCGAACGATCGTCGCCCGGCCATGCACATCATGAGCCGGCAGCCGGGTATCGGCCAACGCCAGAAAGAGGGCTCGCATCTCTCCAGGCGACATCGTATCACCGGCCTTGATGGCCGCCTTGCAGGCGAAGGTCGCGGCCAATCGCTCATGCCGCGCATGACTGCTGGCGTAGCGATCGCCCACCAAGGCCGAGAGCGTGTCCCGCAGACACCGTTCCGCATCGAATCGCGGATGCGGCATGGGGACCGCATGCACCAACAGCGTATGGCCGCCAAACGGTTCGATCTCAAACCCGAGCGTGGCGAACGCCGAGCGATGCGCCTCAAATGCGTCCGCCTCATCTGCCCCGAGGTGCAGCGTCATCGGGAAGAGCAATCGCTGGGACGGCGCATCCCCTCGCTCAAACACCCCGAGGAACTTCTCATACAACACACGCTCGTGCGCCGAATGCTGATCAATCAGCACGACGCCGTCCTCATGCTCGAACATGAGATATGTTCGGCGCAATTGCAGCAATGGTGGAACCGCCAACGGCTCTGCACCCGATGCCGTCGACACATCGGCCGCTATGGCACCGGCGGGTGGATGCGCGTCGACGGACCGCGGCGTCGACCCATCACTCTCGCCCCCATCAGGTTGGGCGAAGAGTCCCTCTCCAGTCGACCGATTCCGAAGATCCGAGGGCTCCAGTGTAGCACTGCGGGACGCCCACGAACCACCGTGATGCGATCCCGGCGATGATGGCGTCCATGTCCGCCATTCGCCGATGCCTGCCGACGCATCAAAAAGGCCGAGCGCACGTCGTACGGCACCTTCGACGACGCGCTCCAGCGGCCAGCGGTCCCGGAAGCGCACTTCGGCCTTGGCCGGATGGACATTGACGTCGACATCAGCGCCAGGCAACTGCACGTGGAGGACCAGCGAGGGGCGCACGCCCGATGGCAACGTGGACTTGTAGGCGGCCTCTGCGGCGCGCACCAGGCCATGATCACGCACAAGTCGTCCGTTCACGATCAGCAGTACCCGGCGCGTCGACGTTCCCACGTCGGCTGGACGCTCCACGAGACCACTCACGTGCACCGGCCCCTGCACGTCATCGACATCCACGTAGCGCTCGAGCTCCTTCGCTCCCCAGAGGCCGGCGAGTCGTGCGCGCAGCGTGGACACGGTCGGCAGATCGAGCGCGATCCGCCCATCATGGCGCAATACGAGATGCACATCGCGGCGCAACGTCGCGATACCCTGCACCGTCTCCAAAATGGCCCGCCATTCCGAGCGTGCCCCACGCAAGAACTTCTGACGTGCTGGCGTGTTGTAGAACAGACGCTGCACCGTGACGGTCGTTCCCTGGCGGCGCGCAATTTCACGGGTGTCCACCACATGGCCACCCCGCACCGTGATCGCGGTGCCAACCCCGTCGCCAGGCGCCGTGTCGATGCTGAGCTCGGAAACCGAGGCAATGGCCGGCAGGGCCTCACCGCGAAACCCGAAGCTGCGCACGCCCACCAGTTGTTCGGCACTCGTGATCTTGGAGGTGGCGTGGCGCGCGAGCGCCAAGGCGGCATCGGATGCATCCATCCCGCAGCCGTCGTCCGCGATGCGGATGAGGGTTCGCCCGCCCTCTTCGACGGTGATATCGACATGCGTCGCACCGGCATCGAGCGCGTTCTCGACCAGCTCCTTCACGACGGACGCGGGCCGCTCAACGACCTCACCCGCCGCGATCTGGTCGGCGACGGCACCTGGGAGCACGGCAATCCGGGGCATACCGAAAGCTACCGATCCTTCCGGTCGACGAGGAGGGCGAGCGCGGGTATCGTCGGAATCCATCCCACGCGACCGTCGGCCAGTTCCACCTGATGCCAAGCGTCCTGCGTAGCGCGCAGGCGCACCATATCTCCCGTTCCAATACCACCGACGGCGCCGGCATCACGTGCGGGAGCCTCGCGCAACATCATGGGTGACGAAACGACGGCCAGTGAATCGAGGCGCCTCGCAGATGCCAACCAGCTGCCTGCAAGGCCAGCGGCCGAGCCCAAGATGATCGTGATCACTGCACCAAAGCGCCGGTGGGGCAGGCGTCTCGATACCAGTAGCCAGCCAATTGCCCACAGGAGTCCGCCAATGCCGAGCACCACCTCGGAGCGGACCGGTGGAACCATGGTCCATCCTTCGCGCGCGCCCGGTGGCAATGCACCGATCCGTTCACGTACATCGCGATCGGTCGGTGACTCGCGCTGCGCACGGTGCCATGCGACAACAGCCGATACCGTATCGCCGCCGCGCCACGCCGATTCGCCCCAGTTCACCAGCAAGGCTACATCGTGCGGATGCTGTCGAACGGCCTGCGCCCACAACTGGCCCGCACGCCGATAATCCTGTTGCCCGTGCGCGAGCGACGCCTGCTCGACAAGGGTGTATATAGGATCGCGCTCACTTGACCCGCGAGGAGGTGCCGTCACCATTGGTGCCGCCGCGACTTGTGCCGCCGCGAGGGGTGGTATTTCCACCAGACTTAGTGCGCCGATGATCAGCACCAGCCGCGGTATCCATCGCTTCCGTGGCTGGCCTGTTGCCATGGCTATCGCTTCCGCATCCACACGTTGCAGCATGGCCTCAACCATCGCCGCGCCAACGCGGGCAATCGGGCGATCGCCCGGTTGACCAAATCCCGCGGCCGCGAGACGCTCCAACAGATCCGCCACGTCCTGAGCGGCCTCTCGCGACACCCCTGCCAGCCGCAGTGCACGCCGGACCGCGTCATGATCAGCCAAGGATGATGGCGCCACATCCAACCGCTGTGCCAACCGATGCAGAAGGTGTCGACGCAGTCGACGGGCATCACCAGCCGGACTGTGATCGTCGTCGACGAAGCGCGCGTCCTCATCACGGACTATCGTGCGAGCGGCACGGCGTTGTTGATGGGCGAGACGCACGAAAGCGAGACATGGGAAAAGGCCCCACCAGAGCCAACTCCACATCGGATGCCACGTGAGCCCTCCGGTAGCCGAGTCGACTCCATCCCACGCTCGTAAACCGACGTCATCTTGTACCGACATCGGTTCATCACGCGCCCCCACCGCCATCTCACGCGACTCGACCGACATCCCTGCGGCTATCGCACGAACATGAACGGGTTGCGGGAGCGACGTCGCAACCGTGTATGCGGCCCGAACGGGATCAAAGAATGCGAAGGACACCGCCGGCACCGTCACCATGCCGGTATCGCGTGGCGTGATGACGAACTCGAACTCCTTCATGCCGCGCACCACATTCGACGATGTATCGATCGCGACGCGCTCCGCGCCTGCAACAACCGCTCCCCAGCGAATCACGACCGAAGGCCGAGTCAGAAGCGCCACGTTCCCGGTGCCTCGCACTCGAATGGTCAGCAACAGCGGCTCACCCACGCCGACGTCGGTACTTTCGAGCGCCGCCGAGATGGCATACCGTCCCACCGCGCCGGCGAAGTCTGCGGGACGCCCCTCGAATGGCAGTGGGCGAACGACGACCGTCGTACTTTCGGCTTGCACGACGTACGACTCTTCGCGACTGAAGTAGCCCCTGTTTGGCGGCAAGCGATAATTCAATTGCGGAGCAGGAATTCTCAGCGTGCCTGCCGTCACGGGAAACATGGCGCGGCGAAACAGATACCCGTTGAACGCGGTCCCATCGGTTGCCAGCGCCGTCATCTGTTGGGGCGCCCCGAGATCGTACGCGAGCACGCCCTGCAGGGCGGGGGGTACGAACTCGGGATTGCGACGCAACCGATCGCGAATGCGAGGATTGATGAGGACAGCGGCCTGCCAGGTCACCTGCTCATTCACATACACCGAATCGACGAGCACGGTCGCACGAAAATCGATAGCGCGACGGCTATCGACACCGAGACCGTTCAGCCACCGTTCGGCGGATCGCGGCATGCGATCCCTGTCTCGTTCCGCCGGCTGCGCGTCGAGTGCCCGGGAGGCTCCACACCATGCGAGGATGCCGAGCCCCATGTGCAGCACGCGATTCGCCATGCGGCTCACCAGTCCTTCCCCACGGACGGTATCCGGGCGCCACGAACGCGTCGCCCCTGCACGACACCTTCCTCACGCGCCGCATTATCCAGCAGCGCTTCGGCCTGTCGCCGATCGAGTCCCCCTCCCTTCGTGTCGGGATCGCTCGTCGAAGGCTGCGGAGGGGTGCCCCCTCCCTGCCCGCCGCTCCCGCCGCCGCCCGACGAGGGAGGTGTGGTTCGCAGCGCAAGCTCATAATTCCACTGCGCATCGCGATAACCTGGCCGCTCCATCAACATGGCGCGATACGCGCGCCGTGCAGCGTCCAGCTGCGCAGATGCCTCCGACTCGGTCGGCGTCGCTGCCGGCTTCCCAGTTGCGCGTGCCATCTTCAGCGCCGCCAGGCCGGCATTGAATCGGGCTCGAAAGCGCACGTCCCCGTCGGCAAGGCGACGGGCCGACTCGAGCAGGACGGCCGCTTCGCGCAATGAATCCGCCCCAGCGAGCGCCGTCCCCAGGTTGTACATGGTGCGCGGCGTACTGTCACCATGCGCCAATTGCGACCGATACGCGCGAATCGCCTCGTTGATTCGCCCTTCTGCGAAGATTACAGCGGGATCCGGTGGTTGCCGACAGGAGGCCATGGAGCTGACCGTGACCGCAGCGACACCGACCGCTCGCGCGAGGGGCACGCGAGGGCGACGCCGCCACGGCCCGCTGTCGATGGCGATCAGCAGGAACGCCGGCAGTAGCAGCCACAATTGGCGAGGCACGTAATCCTGGCGTGCGTCCAGTGTGCGTCGGGCGGTCTTAAGGGAACGCAAGGCCTGCCGGATGCGACTCGCCTTATCGACTGCATTGGCCGGCACGAACGTGCCACCAGCCCACGTGGCCGCCTGCTGCATGAGCGCCGGGTCATGCCGAGTCACCACCACATCCCCGGACTCGTCACGTTTTTCGGTCGCCTGCGCTCCATCACGCACGGGAATCGTGCTGCCTCGGGTCGAGCCAAAGCCAACCATGACGAGGCTGATACCGGCGTCGCGAGCGGCTTCGGCAGCCTCCTGCAATGGTCCCACGTCCTCAAACGACTCACCGTCACTCATGACGACTAGTGCGCGATCGGCGGCTCCATCACTCGCCACCAACAGCTCGGTCCCCTGCCGGATCGCACGCGACAAGGAGCTGCCCGCCTGCCCAACAACCGAAGGATCGAGATGATCGAGATACAACGCGAGGGCACCATCATCGGTCGTCAGCGGGGCGAGGATGTAGCTGCGCCCGGCGAACGCGATCAACGCCACGCGATCCGATGGGGCCATCGCTCGCAGTCGACGTACTTCCCGCTTCATGCGCTCGAGGCGATTCGGGCGTTCATCCGTCGCCAACATGGACAGCGAGGCATCCATGGCGATTACCATGTCGATGCCTTCCACACGCGTTACCCCGGAGGCAAGGCCCCAGCGGGGGCCGGCGACCGCCAGACCGAGCAACAGCGAAGCAACGACCAATCGCACGGTCCGTGCACGTTCCCGCGATGGGTCGTGATCTGTCAGACCGGCAAGCAACGCGGGGTCCGCTAACCGGCGCAATCGCTCCGCGCGCTGTACCATGGCACGACGACGCATCGCCCACACCATCAGCGGAATGATCACGGCGCCAAGTAGCAACCACGGCATGTCGAACACCAGTGGAGGGAACGCGCCGAGCGGGATCATGGTAGCACCTCGCGTCGCATCCGGATCCCGAGTTCCAGCAGCAGGAGCAGGATGGCCAGCCCTGCCGGCCATCGAAACCACTCCGCGTAGCGCACATAGCCGCGGGCGTCTGCCACCGTCCGCTCCAATCGATCGATCTGCTCGTAGATGGCCTGCAACGCGGCCGCATCACGCGCACGGAAATACCGCCCGCCCGAGGTGGTCGCAATTTCCGTGAGCAATGCTTCGTCGATCTTCACCGGGCGATTCTCGTAGCGCAGACCAAACAGGCCGCGGCCGACGGGAACGGGCGCCAACCCTTCGCTCCCGACACCAATCGTGTAGATGCGTACGCCAAAGGCCGCCGCTGCCTGGGCGGCAGTGCGGGGATCAATCGTGCCGCGGTTACTCTCGCCATCGGTGAGGAGAACCATCACGCGCGAACGCCCCGCTGCCCTTCGTAACCGATTGGCGGCGGTCGCAATGGCCGTACCAATCGCCGTGCCATCCTCCAACTGACCGACCTGCAGATTGTCCACCGCCGCAAGAATGACGGGATAGTCGGTGGTGAGCGGCACCTGCGTCAGGGCCTCACCAGAAAAGGCGACCAGGCCAACGCGGTCACTGGTGCGACCCATTACAAAGCGCTTGATCTTGTCCTTCGCTACCTCGAGACGATTCTGCGGCTGAAAATCCTCCGCCAGCATCGAACTCGAGATATCGAGGGTTACCACGATATCAATGCCGGCGCCCGGTGTGCGCACCGCACGGCCACCACCGCGCGGTCCGGCCATCGCGATCAGCAGCGCGGCCAACGTCAGCAGTCGCACGACGGGCAGCGCACGTACCCAGCGCGAACGGCGCTGCGGTCCGGCCGCCACCAGATCAACTCGCGAAAAACGGATGGTGCCGCTGGCTTGGCTCCGTCGCTGCCACCACCACCACATCGGCAACCCGACAAGGCCAAGGAGCAGCCAGGGATGCGCAAAGTCGACCATCGGGAGCCAGTCCATGCGAGGCGCGCCCCACGGAAGCGCGACCGGCGCCAGCCACACAAATCGATCTGTCGAACTATCCGCCGAACGATCCGCCGACTTCCGCCCCTCGCGCCGCGATGCCCGACGGGCTGCCTCTTCGTGCGCCCGGAATTCGGCAGCCGCAGCCTGACGCGCCGCCTCTTTGGCTGCCGCTTCTGCCGCCAACCGCACCTGTTCCGCACGCTCGATCTCGTCAGCCAGTGCGCGGGCGTCTGCCATGAGCTCCAGCGCGCGCCCCGTATCGATCCGCCGAGAAGCAAACTTGATGGCATCCACTTCTGCCATCAGCGACACCAACCGATCGCGTGGCACCCGCGCATCGCCCCCGACGGCTACCAGCAGTTCGGCACTGGTGGCGGATCGCTCTACACCGATCCGGGCTTCGAGGTAGGCCCGTAGAATCGCCAGCGCCAACACGGCTGCACGCCCCGGTTCCCCAGCCTCTGCCAGTGCCAGGGCTTCCAACCGGGCAAAAGCGCGGCGCGCCTCCGCATGAGGCTCCGATGGAGCGGGCGCCGTCTGCCGTTGGCGGGCGCGTCGCGATCGCCACAGCAGCAGCGCACCAAGTCCCGCCACCAGCAGCACCGCGAGCCACCATTGCGTCCACCATGGCGTCACGCGCGGAAAGAGGTCTCGCGCCGGCTTCGGCACGTGCAGCGACGTATCGCCAGGGAGTACCGAACGCACCGGGACCACGACATCAATCGGCACCAGCAGTGAATCGCCCGCTTCATCAAGATGCACGGTGATCGGCGGCAACCGCACCGGAATGCGTCCTACATTCCACGCATGCAGTGCGTATTCGGTGCGCCACTCCTGCCATCCGATGCGCGTCCCTTGATCCGTTGTGGCCGGCTCTCCCTGCATCACGACATCTGCCGTGGAATCGGTGAGTCGAGGCCAGCGAATCCGAGAACCGGCTGGTACCCGCAAGCGGATTACGAGGCGAAACGGATCCCCGACGCTGATGGAATCGGGTGCGATCTGTACATCAAACCGCACGCGACCACCAGCCGCTGGGGTCGATGGCTGTTCAATGCGGGCTGCCTGCACGGAACCCGCCGTGACGCGGGCCACCGTCATGGGCGGTGTTCCATGCGAACCGCACCATAGGGACGTCGTGCGCGCGCTCGAAAGAACGCGAGCAGTGGTTCGACATAGCCGCGTTCCGTGTCGATCGCGATCTCATCGATCCCCAGCCGTCCGAACAACGCTCGGCGCGCGACCACGTCCTTCGCATACGCATTCGCGAACGCCGCCTGGACCTCGGGCGCTGATGTATCGATCTCGAGCACTGCCCCGGTCTCAGGATCTTCGAGCCGCGCCATCCCGATGTCGGGGAGCCGTCGCTCCGCCGGATCCTCGACCGTTACGGCGATGACATCGTGCCGCTGCGTCAGGAGCGCCAACGGTGGCTCCATCTGCTCCGCCACAAAGTCGGAGAGCAGCAGGATCACGGCGCGGTGCGACACTTGGCGCATGATCTGATCGGCCACTAGACGGAAATCGGTACCACGACCGGTCGGTGCCTGCTGCAGCAGATCGCGCACGACCCGCAAGGCATGCTTGCGGCCCTTCCGGGGCGGCAAGGCATACTCGACCCTATCGCTGAACACCAGCAGTCCGACGCGGTCATTATTGCGAACGGCGGTCAGCGCGAGCACGCCGGC
>Ga0315902_10014272_pt1 | contig 10217 bp, 4 predicted proteins | sample LakEriMetagenome_9_FD_203523 | JGI IMG/M metagenome (GOLD analysis project Ga0315902, IMG submission 203523) | Freshwater fungal communities from buoy surface, Lake Erie, Ohio, United States - Buoy 12 MA117 | ecosystem: Environmental > Aquatic > Freshwater > Lake > Lake biofilm | place: USA...
GAAGTTGTTGCGGATCGAGGCTCGATTGGGCATTCACAATGCCGACGCACGCCGGACGGCTGGACTCCCGTGCCACCGGGTCCGAACTTTGCGGATCCGCCATGTCGGGGTGCATGGCCAGCCAGAGACTCGAGCAGCCGCCAGCCGAACTGCCGGTGAGGCCCAGGCGATCCTTGTCCATATTCCATTCACTTGCCTTGTGGCGAATGAATTGGACGGCGCGTGCGGCGTCACGCAGGGGCCATTCCACCGGTGGAGTAATGCCGGCCTTCCGGGCCTGAGGGACCAGGCGGTATTCGACCGCCACGAGCGAAACACCGCTGGCCAGGATCCTCCGGAGTCCTTCGCCGCGCTTGTTGTGTTTGCCGAAGACATCGGTACGAATGATGCCGCCGGCAGTGCCGCCCCACCACCCTCCTCCATGGATGTAGACCATGACCGGCGCCGGGCCCGTGGAGCGGGCCTGATAGACGTCCACGAACTGTTGCGGAGCGCCGCCATACGGAACCCGCGCGAATGTCGGGTGAATGAGCGGTTCGGTGGCTTCTTCCGCAGTCACAACGCCAGCGAAGCCCAGGAAAATGAACATGAAAACCAAGCGTTGCATGGATCACTCCGCTGTATTCCGGCCGGACATATGAAGGCGAGAGCCGTTTTCCAGGCGCATGGGTTCGCGTGGCGAATGGATCCACCGGACGTCTTCCATGGTCACGCTGGGAACGTTGTCGAATTCCACGACTGTTTTCTCGAGCGTGCATCTCCTAAAGGCGATATCCCAGGCGTTGTCCACGTTGAGCGTGAGGCGGTCCCAGATGAAACAGTCTTCAAAGACAACGCCTCGCGGACGGGGGCGGTCAGCTCCCGAATAGATCCAGAAATGAATGTTGTCCAAATGGCAGGCCTGAAACTGGATGGGACATCGCAAACGGACGCTGGCCGCCTTTCCGAGGCGGGTCGTCTTGCAGTCACGGATGACCATGTCGCGGTTGAAGGTATCTTCATTGAGCGCGTAGTGCGCTGCCGAGAGGTCGAGCGTTCGGTCGAGCGTGAGACAGCCCTGCCGGGCGTCGATCGTGGCGATGCGGGCAATGCCCACCCGTTCCCGCTGGGGCAGGTCCCAAAAACTGATCCAATCGCCGGGGCGCCAACTTGTCATCCGGCCATTGTCCAGCCGCACGCTCGTGCCCGACGCCTCTCGTACGGTGGCGAGCACCAGATACGGGCTGAACAGGTCGTCATACATGAGGCCGCCGTCGAATGTGCCCTTTTCGATCAAGATGCCAAACCGATTGGCGTGAACATGCCACCCGTCCCGCCAGCCCACGAACAGCTCAGTTGACGGTGTGGGCGTCTGGATGTCGACCCCGGAAAATGTGACCGGCCCCCAATTGTCCGACGGAACAAATCCCATGTTGCAGTAGGAGTGGACGCAGACGTCGCGAACCGTCACCCGTCCGCTGTCGTGCACCACACAAAAGGCCAGCCCGTTATCGGATCGCTGGCCAAAATCCTTTTCCGGAACCACAAGCTCGGTGGCGTTGTTGTCCCTCGTTGCCTGCAGCCGCGCCTTCATGTCGTTGCGGAAAAAGACCCGTAGCCGCCGTCCGGTCGCGTCGAGTGGTTCAACGCGATCCATGTAGAGATGGAGCGAGCCCCCGACGCGCGCTAGCCCAGGCTCCTCCCAAAAGCACCGGCTGAATTGGCGACTCAACCATGTGCCGGTCTTGGGAACGACATACCGCTGTGGTACCTCGATGTCCATCGTGAGCGTTCCGGGGCGCAGGTCGTATTCAAGAATCCGCCCCTGAAAATATGGAAGGGGATCGTGCGCGACCGTGAAGCCGCTGATCTCTATGTTTTCGGCGTGCGTGATGACCGCAAACTCAAAGGCGGGGTGCATGACGATCCTCGCACCGTTTCCCTCCAGTTTGATGTTTTTTGCTGACTGCAGGCCAAAGCAATGGCCACCCTCGACAAAGTATGTTTTCGTGGGATCGAAGCGGATGATGCCGCCGCCGGCCGCTCGAGCGGCCCGTAGCAGCTCCTGGATCACCGGCCTGTCGTTCTTCTTGCCATCGCCCGCCGCGCCGGCCTGCTGCATGTCGAAGATCTTGAGGCCCGAAAACGTCGGAGTGCCAAGGGCGGCCTGAAACCCCACGCGGTAGCTCGAGCCTCCCCGAGGAACGGCGGCAACCTCGATGACATCTCCGATTCTCAGGCCCTCGAGGCGTGTTTCAAACCTGGTTACGGCACTGCCGGCCGGGGCAGTCACGGTCTTCATCTCCTTGCCGCCGGCCCGAATGGCCAACGTGACGCCGTCGCCGACAGCGTCGACCTCAACCCAGGCGCCGCCGATCTGATAATCGCCAGCTGCTTTGACTTCATGCGACCAGTTCATGGGCCGAGAGGTGGCCGGTGCATCGACGTCAAAGACAATCGTCGCCCGCTCGGCGGCCCTCGTCTCCGTCGGGGGAATGAGCGACCGGCTGTCTTCTTCCGGCGACGCACTGCCCGCGAAGCCCAGAATGAGGATCAGGACAATCATCCGGTGCATGGATTTCGCCGCCGTGGTCACGGACGCTAAGGAGAGACTTTTATTTCCGGCACGTCGGCCGCGTGTTTGTTGTGCGACGTGTGGAGATTCAGCGTCTTCTCGGCCGTGATCCACGCTCCCTGCTTGGGAGGTGTCGAGGATGCAAAATCGTTGTCGGTGATCGTCACGCCGTCATAACCAAGGACCGCAATCGCCGATTCGCGAGCTTCCGCGATCTTGTTGCCGCGGACGAGCACGTTGCTGCCAAGGCCCGAGGTGGACCAGACTTGGATCGGTGTCCACCCACAGCGAACGATGGTGTTGCCGCTGACGACGACATCGTGGGCGCCGTGGCCGGAAACCTCAGAGGGGTAGCCGGCGAGCACGGCGTTGCCGTTGAGGTTCTCGAAGTGATTGTCGGCGATCCAGGCCCGCGTGCCATTGAACTTCACGCCGTGGGCGCGGCCTCCGATGTGACTGTTGCGGCGATAGACGAAGTCTTCGTTGCTCTGAGCGTCGCGGTAGAGAAACACCTTCGACCAGTCTCCCGACACGTCGCGGCCGATGGCAGCAGAGAACTCGGCGAGCGAACGATCGAGCTGCACTCGCTCACCCTGCACGGCCGTCGCCGTCGCTGCCGCGCCACGGCCGTTCGCGGTGTTCACAAGCGCGACCCGATCGCCAGCCCGCACGTAATTGCCGCCGATCCTGACGGCATCTGCTCCGTCGATGGCCTTGATTCCCTGTCGAAACGATTGCTGCGCGGGACCGTCGTCTGCAAGACACTCGAATTCGCAGCCCTCGATCCACTCGCCGATGCGACCGCTGGCGCAGTGTGAGTGGCCGCCGAAATAGTCATGCGCCGCGAGCCGCTTCACCTTGACGTTCAGAATGCTCTTCGCGTTGTCATTGCCGCCGCCCGCGCACAGAGCCCCGGGCAAACTCGCAAGCGTGAGGTGGCTGAGCGTGCATTCGTCTGTACGCGACATTTTCATCCAGTGCCAACGGTATGCCGTCACCACCGCGACGCCATCTTGCGGCATGAGAGCGAGGGCCTCCGGCTTCACCGGGGCGAACACGAAACCGCCCGGCTCGTCTGCGGCAGCCGCGACCCTCGCGTTCCGCGCGGAGACGAACGCGCCGACGAGATACTTGCCGTGATGGACCGGATCCATGCAGCCGAGGAAGCTGCCGGCAGTGCCGGGAAACTCGAAATAACTCGTCACGTCGGATGCGTATCCCGGCTCCGGCTTCACCGTGAGGCTCGTCGTCGCCGGATCCTTTTTGAAGATTCGCACGAGTGTGTGCGCGGGTCGGTCGGGCAGCACGGTGAAATGGCGGACCGTCACCCGCTGGCAGTCATGCAGTTCGAGAAAGGTTCCACCCAGCACGAGCCGAGCGTCATGCCCGTCAATGATGAGATCGTGAGCCCCCTTCATGGTCACGAGACTCTGGCCGGCTGGTGGCGAGAGCGCATACTCTCCCTGCTCGAAGTCCACGCGGGCAGGACCATTCGCCGCTGCCTCCTCGATCACCCGCCGCACCGTGTCGGCATCGCTGCCTGCACGAATTGAGAAGACCCTCTCGGGCGACCGCACTTCAAAGCCCACGGCCTGCGACCATCCGCCCTCACCTCGCCGCACCCGCCACCAATACCGCCCCGGAGCCAGCGGCTTCACCGGCACGAACCGCGACACGACTTCAAGCCGATCGTCGCAGACAGGGTCGGCGAATGCTTCGTCTCGGGAAATCTGAATGCGATGCACCTCGTCGATGCGCACGTTCGCCTCGCGTTGCCAGCGAAAGTGGGGATGCGGCGCATACACGACCGCGTCCGCCGCGGGCGAGACGGGCTGCGGCACCTCGGCAGCGGATGGCCCAAGCGGCTTGGCTCCCGGGCCGATCGGCTCGTCGGTAATGGGCACGATGCCGCCGGCAGGCAGGAGCTTCACCCGGATGTCGGTAAAACGCACCTGCATCGGCGGTCCAGCATGCAACTGCAGGGCGACCAGGCCTTCGAGCGCCCGCCCGAGCAGGTCTTCGCCGCGATCCTTGTAGTCGACCAGTTCGAGACTCTTGCGGCCGTTGTGGAAAAACTCGATCCGATTGCCGACGGCGCGAATGGCCACGTCGTTCCAATCACGGAGCCGGACGTTCGCAGCGATCTCCTCGGCCTCGGAAATGTCGGCCGTCACCCAGCGCCGGCCCTCCGGGTCGATCACCACCTTCTGCCCGACGGCCGCCAGCGCCCCTCGACTGCGTTCGCCCCACATGCTGGCCGTGAGTCGTTGATTCCAGCCGATGTCGTACTGGTAGCCGGCAATGGTCCAGGGCGTGACCTCCGGCATCAGCCGGGAGCGAATCTGGATGCCGGAGTTGTTGGCGTCGATGTCGAAGCGATACCGCAGCCGAAGTTCGAAATTCGCGAGCGACCGCGGCACGTCAGCGGAGCCCTCCCAGATCGCGAAGGTGTTTCCCTTGGTGAGCGGTTTGTCCGCCGTCGTCGCGCCCACGAGGGCTCCGTCCTCGACCCGCCAGTAGGCGGGATCGGCCGACCAGCCGGTGAGATCCTTGCCGTTGAAGAGGCTCACGAAGCCTTCTTCTTCGGCGTGTGCCGCGTCGGACCGTGCAGCCAAGGCGGCGACCGTGGCGGCTGACATCGCCACGACAAATACACACATCAGCCATCCGCGGGCAACAAGGCAGGGCATGAAAGGCTCCTCGTGGTGTTGTCCTACGATTGTGCCTCTGAAAAGGAAGAGGGGGATAGGAGGCGGGGCGGAAGAGCTGCGCAATTTAGTTTCGATTTTACGTCATGCCGCCTGTGGCCTCAGGAGAGTGACTATAAAAACAAGCAGGCGTTGACGATCGTTCTGCAAACGCTCCACGGCCAAGAGGCACAAGGAAGGACGATGACACGATTGCATCGGGCCGGAACCTGGACCTGTCTGCTGCTCGCGGCGCCACTTTTCGCAGCGCCCGTTGCGGCAAGCCCGCTCGCCTTGCCGGATGATCTCGAGGCGACGCTCTTCGCAAGCGAGCCGATGCTCTCGAGCCCGTCCGATATCGACGTCGACTCCAAAGGTCGCGTCTGGGTGTGCGAAGTGCTCAACTACCGGGCCAAGAAGCAGACCCGGCAGGAGGGGGATCGGATTCTCGTCCTCGAGGATACTGACGGCGATGGGAAGGCCGACAAGCAGACGGTGTTCCATCAGGGCCGCGACGTCGATTCGGCGCTCGGCATCTGCGTGATCGGCGAAGGCCCGGGGCGGAAGGTGATCGTGTCTTGTGCGCCCGACGTCTTCATTTTTCATGACGACGATGGCGACCTGAAGGCCGACCGCAGGGAATCGCTCTTCACGAAGACGGGCTTGCCGCAGCACGACCATTCCGTGCACGCCTTTGTGGTCGGCCCAGATGGCCGCTGGTATTTCAACTTCGGCAACACCGGCCGGGCGGTTCACGACAAGGACGGCAAGCCAATCCACGACCGTTTTGGCAACGCCGTCAACCACTCGGGCAAGCCCTGGCGACAGGGGATGGTCTTTCGTTGCAAGCCCGACGGCACCGACTTCGAGGTGCTCGGGCACAACTTCCGAAACAACTATGAGGTCGCCGTCGATTCCTTCGGCTCCCTGTGGCAGAGCGACAACGACGACGACGGCAACCGCGGCGTGCGAATCAACTTCGTGATGGAATACGGCAACTATGGATACCAAAACGAAGTTACCGGCGCCGGCTGGCGGATGCTGCGGACGAACCTCGAGGCGAAGGTGCCCTTGCAGCACTGGCACCAGAACGATCCTGGCGTCGTGCCGAACCTGCTCCATACGGGGGCGGGTTCACCCACCGGCATCTGCGTGTATGAGGGGCACCTGCTGCCGGAGCGGTTCCACGGCGCGATCCTCCACTGTGACGCCGGGCCGAACGTGGTCCGGGCGTATCACGTAAAGCCCGAGGGGGCGGGCTATTCCGCCGCCGCGACAAAGCTGGCCGACGGCTCGGCTGACCGCTGGTTCCGGCCGAGCGATATCTGCGTGGCCCCCGATGGCGCCTTGATCGTGGCCGACTGGCACGATCCGGGCGTGGGCGGCCACGGCATGGCCGATATCGAGAAGGGACGCATTTACCGGATTGCCCCGAAGGAGTGGGGCGACCGAGCCGCGGCCCCTGCCAAAAAAGTGTTGCCGCCGGCAGTCGACCTGGGATCGATCGCCGGCGCCGTGGAGGCGCTTGCCAGCCCCAACCTCTGCACCCGGGCGATGGCACTCGAACGATTGTCCAAGGAGCCGGTCGGTGCGGCTGCGGAACTCGCGAAGGCGTTCGAACGGCAGTCAGACCTGCGGCTGCGGGCCCGGCTCGCCTGGGCGGCGGGCATGCTGCCCGGTCAGGCAGAGCTCTGGATCGACCGGCTGGCGAGGCAAGACGACGAGCAGCTGCGGATCGTGGCTCTGCGGATGTGCCGGCTTACCAAGAGCGACGTGATCGGCCTGGTCGAAAGACTCTCCGCAGACCCGTCTGCCGCCGTCCGCCGCGAAGCCGCGATCGCGCTGCGGGGCATCGCCGGGGAACGGGCCGACCGGGCGTGGGCTGCACTCGCCGCGCAGCACCGGGCGGGCGACCGCTGGGAGCTGGAGGCAATCGGGATCGGCGCCGATGGTGCGCACGGGTTGGCGGGCCCGAGCCAATGGGACGGCCGGCTCGCAGCGTGGCTGGCGAGGGTGAATGGCCAGTGGAAGACGCCTGCCGGCCGCGAGATCGTCTGGCGCAGCCGTGCGACGGCGACACCGCAGATGCTCTGCGAGTTGATCGGCGACCCGTCGACCACGACGAGCGAGTCGCTCGCGCTCGTGCGGGCTCTCGACTTCCAGGAGCCAGGGCGGACCGCCGAGGCCGCGGCGCATTTCGTGTCGCGGTTCACCGCCCCCGAAGACAAGATGCGCGTGATTCTCCCCGAGCTCGTGGCCCGACTCGATCCGGGCAGCACGGCTGATGGCGGCGTCGGCGCTCGTGTCGACGAGGCCGCCGGGTATGCCGCTGGCACGCGGGCATTCATCGAGATCGTGCGGCGGTTCGGGCTCGAGAAACGGTGGCCCGAAGTAGCTGCCCTCGCAGCTGCGGAGACCACGTCGGATCAGCTGGCGACCGAGGCCGCGGGAGCGGTGCTGGATGCCGGACGGCAAGATGCGGTGCGGGCCTTGCTTGCGGAAGGTGGTCCGAGGGCTGCCCGGCTGCTCGAAGCTATCGGCATCAATGGCTCCACGAAATCGCTCGCCATTCTCGAGAGCCTCATCACGGCCACGGACGAAAGCCCCACGATCAAGACCGCGGCGATTCGCGGCCTGGGGCGGAGCCAGCAGGGGGCCAGGCATCTCGTCGCGATGGCGAAGGAGGGCGAATTGACGGGCGTGCTGCCGCAGGCGGCGGCGATTGCGATCGCGTCGTGCCGATGGAACGATGTGAAACAGGCGGCGGCTGACGTGTTGCCGATGCCGAAGTCCAAGGGCGGGGAGAAGCTCCCACCGGTGTCGGAACTGCTCAAGCGAACCGACGGCAACGCGGAGCGGGGCCGGGCGGTCTTCGTGGGAGCGGGCACGTGCGTGAAGTGTCACATCGTCGGCAGCGAGGGGAAGTCGGTCGGGCCGAACCTCTCGGAAATCGGCACAAAGCTTTCCCGGCAGGCGATGTACGAGGCGATTCTCGCCCCATCGGCCGCGATTAGCCACAACTACGAGACCTTCACGGCCGTGCTGGCCGACGGTCGCAGCGTGACGGGCCTACTCGTATCGCAGTCGCCCAGCGACGTGGTGATCAAGGGGCCCGACGGTATCGACGTGACGGTCGCCGCGGACGACGTGGATGAACTCGTCAAGCAGCCGATCTCGCTCATGCCCGCCGATCTGGCTGCGACGCTCTCCGTCGATGAGTTGGTCGACCTGGTCGCATGGCTTGAAACGCTGAAGGCCACGAACTGATCTGGAGCGGCTCGTTGATGGAGATCCGCCCCGAGTCGCACCGTGTTATGAACCCACCCATCCTTTCGCCACTCGACGCGCTCGGCCTCAACCTCACCCGCCGCAGGTTCTTCGAGCGGGGCAGCCACGTGCTCGGCGGCGCCGCCCTGGCCTCGCTGCTCGCCGAGGATGCTGCCCGAGGCAACACCGGCGCGTCGCCGACCACTGGCGTCGAGCGGGTGCCGGGCGCCGTCGGCCCTCACTTCGCTCCCAAGGCGAAGCACGTGATCTACCTGCACATGGTGGGCGGACCGCCGCAGCAGGACATGTTCGATTACAAGCCCGTGATGAACGACTGGTACGACAAGGATCTGCCCGAGAGCGTTCGCAACGGCCAGCGGCTCACGACGATGACGAGCGGCCAGACTCGACTTCCGGTCGCCCCGTCGAAGTACAAGTTTGCCCGCCACGGTGAAAGCGGCATGTGGGTCACGGAACTGCTGCCGTGGACCGCGAAAACGGTCGACGAGATGTGCTTCATTCGCACGATGCACACCGAAGCCATCAACCACGAGCCGGCGATCACCTACATGCAGACCGGCAACCAGATCTCCGGGCGGCCCTGCCTGGGATCATGGACCAGTTACGGCCTCGGCAGCCTCAACAAGGATCTGCCCAACTTCGTGGTTCTCGTGGCGCGGCCCTCGGGCAGTGCCCAGCCGCAGGCGATCGGGGCCCGGCTGTGGTCGAGCGGGTTTCTGCCGGGTGAATACGCAGGTGTGAGTTTTCGGAGCGCCGGCGACCCGATCCTCTATATCAACAACCCGCCGGGCGTGTCGGCGGAAGTGCGCCGCAAAACACTCGATGGACTGCAGGCCCTCAACCAGCGCACCCTCGAGCAGATCGGCGACCCCGAGACCCGCACCCGGATCGCCCAGTACGAGATGGCCTATCGGATGCAGACGAGCGTTCCGGAGCTCACCGATCTGGCCAGCGAATCCGAAGCGACGCTCGCGCTGTACGGCGAACAAGTGACGAAGCCCGGCACGTTCGCCAACACCGCGCTCATGGCCCGCCGGATGGTGGAGCGGGGCGTGCGGTTCGTGCAGATCTACCTCAACAACTGGGACACCCACTCCGACGTCGCGGGGCGGCTGCCGAGCCAGTGTAAGGACATCGACCAAGCATGCTACGGCCTGATCAACGACCTCAAGGCTCGCGGCCTGCTCGACGACACGCTCGTGATTTGGGGTGGAGAGTTCGGCCGTACCGTCTACTCCCAGGGCGGACTCTCAAAAGAGAACTACGGCCGCGATCACCATCCGCGCTGCTTCACCATGTGGCTCGCCGGAGGCGGGACGAAGAGGGGCACGATTCACGGAGAAACCGATGATTTCTCCTACAACATCGTGAAAGACCCGGTCCACGTCCGCGATTTGCACGCGACAATCCTCCACCTGCTCGGTTTCGAACACGAACGGTTCACCTACCGCCATCTCGGGCTCGATCAGCGGCTCACGGGCGTCGAGCATGCCCGGGTCGTGCCGGAGTTGCTGGCCTAGGTGCCGCATCGTCGCTCTGAGCCTGCGCCCATCGCTCCCGTAAAAAGACCGCGTGGACGAACCCGTCTTAGCACTGGAGCGGCTCTCCGTCCGGCGTGGCTGGGCCGAGCTCGTCCAGGTCCACGACGATCGCAACGTCTTTCAAGGGTCGCCCGACGAGCTACCCGA
>Ga0315902_10014275_pt1 | contig 10217 bp, 7 predicted proteins | sample LakEriMetagenome_9_FD_203523 | JGI IMG/M metagenome (GOLD analysis project Ga0315902, IMG submission 203523) | Freshwater fungal communities from buoy surface, Lake Erie, Ohio, United States - Buoy 12 MA117 | ecosystem: Environmental > Aquatic > Freshwater > Lake > Lake biofilm | place: USA...
CTGCCTGATGGTCGCGCTTCAGCAGCGACGCCAGTGCGGCGACTCCAATGCCTCCAGCGGTCGACCCGAACAGTTGGCGGCGGTTGACACGAGTTTGGTTTTGGGCCAGAAGAGTCGACAGATCGGTGGTCGAGTTGGGCATGGAGACGCTCGGGTCGGCAGGACGGGCAAAACGCCGCAATTCAAAGTCCACATCAAGAGTTTACCGGAAGACCGACCTGCAGGCGAACCCGCAGAGAATCCCCGGGTTCGCCAGATCTCCCAGACTGCCTGTTGTGTGGCGGTTCTGGAGGCAGATTCTGAACTCGACAAATCGCGATCTGATCGACCGTCTTGCCGGTTTTTCCGCTGTCCCTATAGAATTCAGCCCGAGGAATCGGATTGACCCGGTGGCCCCAGACAGGTCGAATGAACAGCACTGCACGTGGATGGGCGTTGGGATTCGTACTGATCGCAGCCATCGGGGTTGCGGACCAGCCGCGGTACTGCCGTGCTGAGGAAACCCAGAACGACGACCTGGAGTCGTACCGACTGGGAATTGGTTTTTATGAAAGAGAGCGGTACCGCCAGGCTGCGGAATCGCTGCTGGAGTTTCTCAAGCAGTCTCCGCAGCATTCCAAGTCCGAGAATGCGACTTTTGTTTTGGGCTTGTCACAAGTGCGTTTGGAAGACTTTGCCAAGGCCCGCGCCACTTTTGCGAACTTTTTGCAGCAGTATCCCCAGTCGAAACGAAGTCCCCAGGCCCGGTATTGGTTGGGACACTGTGCTTATCACCTGCAGGATTACTCCACTGCCGAGACGGAATTGGCAGCCTTTATCAAGTCCAATCCCTCCGATGGTTATCTCGCATACGCGCTCCCCTACCTGGGCGAGGCGCAACTCAAACGCAGCGATGCGCAGGGGGCCTTGTCCTCGTTTGAAGAGGCGATTCAAAAATTCCCGCAAGGAGCGATGATTGCCGATGCCGAGTTTGGTCGGGCGCGGGCGCTGGTTTCACTCAAGAATCATTCTGCCGCTGAACAGGCCTTTCGTGCCCTCATTGAAAAGCCCAACCATGAATTCGCCAATGAGGCCCGCTTGAGCCTTGGCAACCTGATGTTCGAGCAAAAGAATTACGGCCAGGCGGTCGAATTGTTTCGCTCCTGTGAAGAGCAAACGAAAGCTGGTCCGCAACGGGGGAGAGCAGCTCTCAATTTGGGTTTTGCCCTTTTTGAGTCAGGAGATCTGGCAGCGGCTGAGGCCCCGTTTCGCCGTGCTGCAGAATCAGCGACGGTTGCCCCGGAAGCCTCTCTTTGGCTGGGGATGACCCTGAAAAAGCAGAAGAAGTACCAGCCTGCCCTCGAGTGGTTGGCTTCCGCCTACAGCCGGCATCGAGACGCACCCCAGGCTGAGCAGATCCAGTATCAATGGGGTGATACCCTCTTGCGGCAGGGAAGTTTTCCCGACGCACAAAAGGTGTTTCGATCACTGCTGGAAGACTGGCCTCAGGGGCGACTGCGGGAAGAGGCTCTCCATGCTGCGACCCTGGCGGCTGTCAACGCCGGCCAGATTGATGACGCTGAACAATGGATGGTCCGCTACCAGGCCGACTTCCCCAAGGGAAAGCTCCGATTCCGGGAAATGATTCTCGCCGGACGGATTGCCCTGTTGCAGGGGGCGGCCGCAATTCGCTCTGGACAGTCGGATGAAGGTCGTTCGCTGTTCGCCCGGGCAGAGCAGACGTTTTCCCGGGTCGTTCAGGAGACCGAGATCGAAAGCACTCGCCTGCAGGGCCGCTACTTTTGGGGCGAGGCACTGTTGCAGCAGAGGCAGTATGGAAAGGTGCTCGAGATTTCCGCTCCGTTGTCAGAGGCGGTGGCGTTGGGCAAGACCCAGGGGGAATTTACCGAGGTTTTTGTGCAACGGGCCGTGGCGGCTGTCGAGCAAGCCAAGACTCTCGCCCGGCAGAACAAGTTGTCCCCGGCCGAGGTAGACTCCCTTGGCCGTTTGGCGACCGAAGCGCGGGGGGAGTGCTCGCGGTACTTGTCGCTGCAGCCCCCGGGGGCCCGAACACCGCAAGCCTGGGGATTGGCTGCGGTCGGGGCTGCGCTCGCCGGGGACAAGGAGGCAACTCTGACTGCTCTGCAAAACCTGGCCAGGCAATTCCCGAAACGCATTGAACGAGAGAACACACTCCTCGATGTCGCGGAAATTGCTTACTCGCGGGAAGACTACGCGCTTGCTGAGTCGCTCTATTCCGATTTGGTACAGATTTCCAGCGATTCCCTTCGTCGCCCCCGCGCTTTGGCCGATCTGGGCTGGAGCCGCTCTCAACAGAAAAACTATCCCGGGGCGGTCGAGGCGTTTTCCCGCCTTTTCAAAGAGTACCCCCAGCATGAACTTGTTCCGGAAGCGGCTTTCATGGTGGGACAGTCTTACGAGTCGTCTGGTCAGCGTCGGGAGGCAGAGCAGGCCTATGCTCAGGCGTTTGCTCTTTCTGGCGAGGCCGACCATATCCTGCAGTCGGGAATCCGTCGAGGAAGGATCCTCATGGAACTGGAGGAATTGGAGGCTGCAGATGCGATGTTTTCCGCTGTGTTGCAGAGGTTTCCCCGAAATCCCCGGATGGACCGGGTGCTGGATGACTGGGCCAGCCGTCACTACGATGCCGAGCGTTTTGAACGAGCCGACCAGATTTATCGTCGTCTGGTGAGTGAGTATCCCACGAGCGTTCTGAGTTGGAATGCCAGGGTTGTCCTGGCGGAGAGCACTCTGCTGGCGGGGCGTCCTCGCGATGCCCGCACTCAGTTTCTTGAGGTCGTGGAGGCGCCGATGGCTGAACCGAGGGCCGTTGAGCAGTCGCTCCACCAGCTCCAGAACATCGCCCAGGAACTGTCGGATTGGGCCGAACTGAAGCGCCTGGCAGAAGTCTCCCAGGCAAGATTTCCTCAGGGTGTCTATCGTTTCGAGGCCGCCTTTGCTTTGGCAGAGTCGGAATTCATGCAGGGGGAATTGTCGACTGCCAGGGGGGCTTTCAATCGTCTCAAGGAGCTGAAGGGGGATCGGGAAGTGTCGATTCGTCCCTGGTTCCCGAAAGTCTTCATTCGCCTGGCTGACATCGAAGTGCGAGAAAAACGCTATTCCGACGCAGAGATGGTGGTGCAGGAATTGGCAGCCTGGAGTCCCGAATGCCCGCTGATGTACCAGGCTTGGGAAGTCCTGGGGCGAGCCCAAAAGAACCAGGCTCATTTTCCGGAGGCTCGCCGATTGTTCCTGCAGGCGATCAACGACCGGCATGGTCGCAAGACCGAAACCGCAGCACGTGCGCAACTGCTGCTCGCAGACACCCATGTTCTAGAAAAAAATTACGAGGCCGCACTTGATGAATACCTCAAGGTGGAGATTGGTTATGACTTTCCCTATTGGCAATCGGCTGCGCTGTATCATGCCGGGACCTGCCAGGAATCGCTTCGCGATCTCACGGGGGCCCTGAAAACCTACACTCGACTGATTGCCAACCATCCCGAGAGTGAATTTGTTCCCCGGGCGCGGGAGCGTCTGGCGGCTCTCCGCAAGACTGCTTCCCTCGATCCATGATGGCTGTTTGTTTTGCATGGTTCCCACCACGACTGCGTGACTCCTTCCACCAACTGTTTTCACCCAGGGCCACTTCCATGACAGGCCGGTCTGTCCTTCTCTCTCGTGTCCCTGTTCGCGTGTTGTGTTTTGTGGTCGTGATCCTCTCGCTCCCGGCGACGGGTGAGGCATGGCAAGGGGAGACTCCGACTCAATCGAATGAAACGCAGGGAGATGGCCTGCGTGGACCGGTAAAGCAGCCACCTGTCGGCCTTCCGGCCCTCCCCGTGTTGAATGATGCCGGTGATCTCAGTTCGATTCCGACCCGACTTTCCGAAATGTTTCGGGCCGGTGGTTTCATCATGTGGCCGATTGGTGTCTGCTCGATCATTGCCTTTACGTTTGCCCTCGAAAGAATGGTTGTCCTGCGCCGTCGAAGAGTCATTCCACGAGATTTTGTTCGGCGTTTCCTGCAGAACCTCGAACAGGGCGAACTCGACCGGGAAGCGGCCACCCAGTTGTGTGAACAAAACGGAAGTCCAATCGCGGAAGTGTTTCTGCACGGGGTTCGCAAATGGGGTAAACCCAGCGTGGAAGTTGAGCAGGCGATCATTGATGGGGGTGAGAGGCAGATCGGACATCTTCGCAAGCATTTGAGGATCCTGAATGCTGTCGCCACACTCACGCCGTTGCTTGGACTGCTGGGAACCGTCATTGGAATGATTCTCTGTTTCAACCAGATCGCCACGAGCTCAGCAATGGGAAAGTCTGAGCAGTTGGCAGGCGGCATTGGAGTCGCATTGCTGACAACCGCTTTTGGGTTGGCGGTCGCGATCCCTTCATTGATGCTCTACATGTACTTTGCGGGACGGGTCGATGCTCTGGTCATGGAAATGGATTCCCTTGCCCAGCAGGTTGTGGAATTGATCTCTGCCGAGTCCTTGGCCGAACGGTCGGGGCTTCCTCCACGAGCCGCTCCCCCCCGTCCCAAGGGGTTGACCACCTCCCCAAACAAGGCCTAAGGAGCTTCAATGCCCCTCAAGATGCAGCCCTTGGAGGAACCTCAGTTGAATCTCACGCCGATGCTCGACGTGGTCTTCAATCTGCTGATTTTCTTCATGGTGGGAACCCGGTTTGCTGATCTGGAGCGTCAGTTTGATGTTCAATTGCCGCAGGTCTCGACGGCACAGCCCCTGACGAGCCTGCCTGATGAGATCGTTGTCAATGTCTTTCCTGATGGGAAAATCGTTGTCAACCGGGAGGAGATCTCGTCCAGCGAATTGCTGAGCCGATTGACCGAAGCCCGCGAGCGCTATGCTGATCAGGCTGTCTTGATTCGCGGAGATGGCGATTCCAGTTTTCAGCGTATCGCTGATGTCCTGGCAATCTGCCATCAGGCCGCGATCCGCAATTTTTCGCTGGCGACCCAGCTTGCTTCGGAGTAGCCGCCTGTGCCAGTAGTCGCCGATTCATTCGCAATCCCCACTTGGGACCAAACCTGCCTGTTTCTTTCAGATCACTGGCACCGAGCCTGCCTTGATCCATTCGGTTACGCGTTTTGGGGAGTGATCTGGAGTTTCGCTTTTGCGGCAACATTCCTCCTTTTGCGAATGTTTTTCACGGGTTGGGGGGACAAGAACGTCACTGAGAAAACCCTGGCACTTTCCATCCTGTTGCACGTCCTGCTGGCTATGCTGTCGACGACAGTGATGTTGCGGCAGGATGAAGCTCCCAGGCAGGAGTTGCGTACCCGCATCCGGCGAGTGGTGGTCGGTGATTCTTCTCAGACGGCTACCGGTACTGCGGCAGAGATTGCCGGTCGGCCACGATGGGACCTTCCCTCCACCGCACCAATCGATTCGCGGGAAAGAGTTTCCAAGAAGGAATCATCCACGACTCCGGTTCCGGTACGGGAACGGGAATTGTTGCAGCCCGCCGATCTTCCCCTGACGCGGTCTGTTGCCGAAACCGAGGTTGTCACGAGTCGTGAGCCGTTGAGGGTCGAAATCCCTGTTCGGACTGAGCGACCAGATCTCAACCCGATGATTGAGCGGGAGGCCACGGCCACTCGCCGCCGGGAGGCCGATCAATCCGACCGACGCTCACGGATTCCGGACTCGGCTTTGGATGAAGAAACAATGCCACTTCGGGGGCCAAGGCAGGATCCAGCGAACGCAGTCGACTTCTCTGGCAGTCCCGATCCGGGCATGAACGACATCGAATCAGGTCCGGTACCGACCATGAGTCCACTCCATCGTGGGGGCGATTCTTCTCGTCAACGGGCCTTGCCGAACTCTGACGGAATGGAGATGCCAACTCCGAAGATGGGAGTGGACAGGGAACGGGGTGGCTCGGAATCCCGGTTCAGCCGCACGGGGCGGGCAGGAAGGGGAGATTCCTCCCTCGAGGGGGACGGCCGGATCAGACGATTGAGGGAGCAACCAGGTCCCGTCGTGTCCTCTCCTGAAGATGGTCCTTCCGCAGGAAACCCATTGGCAGAAGTGGAGAGTGTTCTGGTCGTTCCAGAAATTGTCGGAAGCCCCGACATCCGGGGAAATGGCAGAACAATCGCCGGAAAAATTCCCGAGGTGTATCGATTGAGGCAGGCCGAACTGAGGGGAGAGGCGGCACGATCGAATGGAGCCACACAGGACAGTGAGCAGGCCGTCGCCGCCAGTCTTGCCTGGCTGGCCGACCAGCAATTGGCGTCAGGGGCTTGGCCCATGTTGGAGTCGGTATTGGGAGAAGATCCCGAGCCGACCCGTTTCACGGAAAAAAATGACCCTGACGAAGAGTCTCGCCAGAAACTGGAACGCAGCCAATCAGGCTTGCAGGCTGAGTCGGGAGTGACCGCCCTTGCCATCCTGGCTTTTCTCGGAGCAGGTCATACTGCGGAGGATCCAGCATATGGGCGGACTGTGTCACGGGGCCTGAAATGGCTTGTTTCTCAGCAGGTGAGGACGCGTCCCCAGGATAATGACACCCAGAAACGGTACGACGGATTCCTGGGAGGGAAAGCGAACCGGTTCGCACGCATGTATTGCCATGGAATGGCGACCATCGCCCTGGGGGAAGCGTATGGAATGACCCGGGATCCGGAATTGAAAGAGCCGTTGGAAAAAGCGCTCCGGTACGTTGTCCGGATGCAGTATCCCGATGGAAGTTGGAGGTACTCCGATTGGCAGAATCAACGGAATGCAACCGGGGACATGAGTCTGTTTGGATGGCAGGTCATGGCTCTGAAAAGTGGACAGACAGCCGGAATTGAATTGCCGAACAAGGCACTTGAGAAGGCCCTCGATCGTGCCAGGCAGTACCTCGTATCCCGTCGTAACGAAATGAGAGGACGCGATGGCAGCAGGGATGGAGGTGTGGCCTCGTATCGTCCCGGGGAGCGACCACGACCGGCAATGACCGCTGAGTCGCTTTTCTGCTGGCAATTGCTGGGCGTGGCGCCGAATGATCCCGCGGTTCTGGAAGCCGTTGATTCGTTGCGGCGAAATCCCCCGCGGTTGGCAACCCAGGATATTTACTACTGGTACTACGCAACATTGGCGATGTTCCATCATGGTGGAGTGTCTGGAACAGAATGGACCACAACACTCCAGGAAACCCTGGTCAGTAGCCAGCGTCAAGAAGGGGATGAGAAGGGGAGTTGGGATCCCCGGCGTCCGTGGGGAGACTATGGCGGGAGAATCTTTTCGACGGCGATGAGTACGCTCTGCCTTGAAGTCTATTATCGGTATCTCCCAATGTATCGGGAGGCACCAGAGAAGACCGAGGTTCCCCCGGAACGGGGGAAGGGGGCCAAGTAAGCGAAGAAACAGGGGAGTGTGGTGCCATTGCCGAACCGCATCCCATGTCCACCCAATCGCAAGGTGTTCGAATGAAATCCTCGCCGGTCAATCTCCTTCCAGGGAGATTCGGATACAACTGCTCCCCAGCAGCACTTGGTGAGTCCCTGGATGATATGAACAATTGTCTCGACAAGGCGGAATTCAGGGTGGCAGGTCGATACTCTGGCCGGTCATTAAAAGCATGTTCGGAAGAAGTCGGTATTTGGATCAAGAACCCAATCCGGTAACCAACAGTCCTACGAAAACCCGTGAATCAATGGCCGGAGCGGGGATCGAACCCGCACACCCCGTGAAGGATACGGGATTTTAAGTCCTAACGGAGTGTTCTAGTACGATTCGGGAGGCATTCGGGAACCCTACAAAACAGGGCTTTTCCGGGTGCCTCCCTTCCCTTGAATCGTCGAATAGAATGAGAAGTTGGTAACAAATCTGGTAACACGGCTGGCCGGTGCTGTGCTGGTATCGGTGCCGATAATCGCGACTTCAAAATTACCGTTGACAACGAATGTCAGTTTCATAATATCGGTCCATCGCGTTGGGTTTTCCGGTTGTTGAACCAAAGGAAGGCAAGGCCTTCAAATCAACCGCCCATTGCGACGACGGCTCTGGACGTCGAGCTTGTCGCACCACCTAAAGGACTGGAAAGAACATGCATCACATTGCTCGCCCTTCTCGATTCAGGAGTTTTCGAAGTGGACTGTTCGAATTGGCTTCCGGCCGCGCTTGCGGCTGAAAAACTCGGGGTAAGTCGGCACCGACTTTATTCGTGGTGCCGCAAAAGGATGGTAAAACATCGTCGAATCGGTGGGCGACTTTGGGTTGATATAACCCAGGCCCAGCGTGACCTGATCCGCGAATTCCCGGCGGTGGAGGGCACCCACCATGCCGAATAACGACGCCCGGGCGATCGACAGGCACAAGGCATATCCTTTGGCCGAATTCGCTCGACAGACTGGCATGAACAAGGCCGCGCTTAGGTCTGCGCGAAGATCGGGCCTCCCTGTTAGATACCACGGCAACAAAGGGTTTATTGTTGGTGCCGACTTCCTGCAATGGCTGGACAGTCTGCCCACGACTGCGCCCAGTGCTGCACGTCCAGCGACAGCGGCTGACTGACTCTCCCGATACCCTCATTGCGCCCGCCCGGGAATGAAAACGCCCGGCGGATTGCAGTCCGTACGGGCGCAGAAAGAACAGCACGTGAAGTATACACACGAAGGGCGACAGGGCGACAGAACCCCCGAAAACGCCGAGAATTCTGAAGTTGTGTCACCCCCTGATGGGAGGATGAAGCCGTTTCCGGTGGATCTTCTTCCCGAGGTAGTGCGCGACTATGTGGTGGAGTCTGCCGAGGCGATCGGCGTTGACGTTGCCATGATTGCCCCCGCTACCCTCGTGACACTGGGGGCAGCGATCGGCACCACCCGGGCGGTTGTGGTGAAGTCGGGCTGGAGTGAGTTCCCGGCGTTGTGGGTTGCCGTCGTTTGTGAGTCGGGTGCTGCCAAGTCGCCCTCCATCCGGGCCGCGACACAAGGCATCGTCAAACGGCAGGAACGAGAGTTCCATCGTCACCACAAGGAGTCAGCCGCATATGAGGCGGCTATGCTGGCCCACAAGCTGGAGGTGAAACGCCTGAAGGGTGAGGAAGGCAAACCCCCTCCCGAGGAACCGCAGAAGCCCAGGCTACGATCGATCTTCACGAATGACGCAACGGTGGAGGCCCTCGCCCGGTTATTGAAAGACAACCCTCGCGGGCTCGTCCTGATCCAAGATGAACTCGTGGCGTTCTTCGGGAAGATGGACGCATACCGGCCCGGTGCAAAGGGTGCCGATCGGGAGGCGTACCTTTCGATGTACAGTTCCAGCACTTTGCGGGTGGATCGAAAGCTGGACGGCGTTACCTTCATCCCGAGGCCCTTCCTGTCGATCGTGGGGGCCGCGACGCCCGAGGCCTTGCGGAGTCGTCTGTCGGATGATGGCAATTCCGAAAACGGGTTGGCAGCGCGTTTCCTGATCGTGAATCCCCCCCGGGATCTTCGGCTGTGGAGTGATGCCGAAGTATCGGCAGCCGTCGCCCAGGCCTTCGATAAGCTGGTGAATGAACTGCTCGACTTGGTCGGTGAACTGCAAGTCGACTTCACCGAGAAGCCGGTTTACATGGGGATGAACACCCAGGCACAGAAGGTGTGGCGATCGTGGTTCAACGCCCACAATGGAGAAGCCGTCGCCCTTCGTGGTCCGCTGGCAGCGTCATGGAGCAAGCTGGAGGCCGTCGCCGTGCGGTTGGCGTTGATTCTGGCACTGGCCGAAAACCCGGAGGCTGGAAGGGTAGACTCCCAGGCGATGGAGCGGGCAATCGGGCTCACCGACTGGTTCAAGTCGGAACTGATCCGCTGGTATGACGCCCAGAAAGAATCCCGGCAGGAAACCGAACTTCATCGTCTCGCGTTGTGGGTGAAGTTCCGGGGGGGCGAGGTGACGGGCCGCGACTTGATGCGAAACGGGCCGAAGCCGAGGCCAGCGACAGCGGAGGATGCCGAAAACGAACTCGACAAACTGGCCCAGGCCCGGTTGGGGCGATGGAAGATCCACCACCCCCACGGTGGGGGGAAGCCGAGTACCAAGTTCATACTGACGGGCGACAATACCCCAAAAAAACCCGAGGAATTCCAAGTATCGTCGCCCGTCGCCCCCGATGAAGGCGAGGACGGAGGCTGGCGGGCTGATGCGGAGTCGATGGAAGAATTCCACCATGCGGAGGGTGCTGCTGATGATCTTCCCTTCTGACCTCTTCTTGATGGAGGC